>Ga0268262_10003356_pt1 | contig 17411 bp, 19 predicted proteins | sample TergutNc150P3_FD_190354 | JGI IMG/M metagenome (GOLD analysis project Ga0268262, IMG submission 190354) | Nasutitermes corniger P3 segment gut microbial community from laboratory colony in Florida, USA - Nc150 P3 (SPAdes) (version 2) | ecosystem: Host-associated > Arthropoda: Insects >... | reverse complement strand
TGGCAATATAGGTGCGGCTTTCTACGCGAGCCACATCAGAAGGGTCGGAACGGAACAAATAAGAATTTGGACGTTTTTTAAGTGGAGTTGCAAGACCTGCATCTATAAGGCTTTGCACCATTTCATCATATTCCGCTTTTGTGCCATCGCACCAGTAAATGGAATCAGGCTCGGTTAGGCTGGCTATCTCTTTGACCCACGCATTGAGCTTTTCGTGGTTAGAGGGTGATTCACAACAAGACATAAAATATCTCCTAGGTTAAATTGAAAAGTCTTCGGGGAGTAATATACAAATTATAATAGGAATTTTGGTACAAAATAGCCATTCTGCACTTCCGCCACAGCTATAACCTGCTCATTATTTGCCAAAAACATCAAATTTCCGCTAATTGCCTGCCCCTGACTGTTAGTTACAGGCAAACCATTGAGAATTTTCTTGGTATCTTCCGTTCCAATATCAGCCGTTCCCCAGTTCAAAAGTTCCTGAGGCAAAATGGGCTTGCCATTTGCCTGCTCCACAGATATATTTCCTATTGCAAGCCTCCTGATATTGCCCGCCACTCCATAAGTTCCAAGTTTTTCGGCTATATCTCTTGCAAGTGAGCGAATGTAGGTGCCTTTTGAGCATTTGCAATAAAGCTTGTATCCAGAGCATAATTTCAACTCATATATGGTTATTTTTCTCGGTTTTAACTCTATATCCTGACCCTTCAATGCCAGATCGCTGGCTCTTTTGCCATCTATTTTTATTGCGCTATATGCAGGCGGTATTTGCTCTATTTCGCCTATAAATGTTTGCAAAACGGCATTTAGTTCTTCTGCCGTTCTAGCCGCTTTATCATCTTGTTTTAATATATTGCCTGTAGGTTCAAGCGTGTCGGTTAAAATTCCAAGATGCAAATCAAATGTATAAACTTTATCTTGAGCCTCTACATAAGGCAACAACCTAGTACATTTTTCAACAGCAGCCACTATCAAACCGCTAGCAGACATATCCAATGTACCAGCATGCCCAACACGTTTTGTGCCGAGTTGTTTTTTTATAGCATTCAAAGCTTTAAACGATGTTATTCCGGGAGGCTTGTCTATGAGAACAAAGGCAGAAGGCATTATGTGGAATTTAGTAAAATTCTACATTACCCCTATGCCTAAAAAAATTCTCTTCCTCTTTTTCTTTTCCATTCTCGCTCTCTCTTGCGAAAAGCAAAATTCTGCAAAACAAATTGCGGCTTGCCCAGAAACTCCGCCCAGCTACGAAAATGCAACCGGAGAATTTGACCCCATAGCCGTTCCAAGCGAGGCCTTGCCCTGCGGAGAAATAACGCTTTGGGGAGGAGCTTCTCCATACTCTCTAAATATGTGGGAAGACTATAATTCTTTTTCCGTTTCAATAATGTCCATGCTTTTTGAGCCACTTGCGGAACTACATTCCACAGAAAATAGACCAAACGGAGTTTTGGCGAGCAAATGGGAAATTTCCGAAGACAAAATGAGCTATTTTTTTGAAATAGACAGCCGAGCAAAATGGAGTGATGGAAAACCCATTACGGCTTATGATGTACAGTTCTATTACGATGTTATAATGGATCCAAAAAATTTAACGCCTATTTTCAAAGTGGGGCTTTCTCGCCTTGAACGTCCAGATGTTATTGACAGCTTGCATTTAACCATAAAAGCCAAAGACCCGCATTGGGGTAATTTTTGGGAAGCTGCTGGAATGGTCGCTTTTCCAAAACATATTTGGGAAAAGTCAGATTTCAATTCCATTCGCTTTGAATTTCCCGTTGTTAGCGGGCCTTATTCATTGAAGCAAATGAAAATAGACCAGAAATTGGAACTTGTGCGCCGCTCTGATTGGTGGGGGCGGCAAAAAAGATATAATGCGGGTAAATATAATTTTGAAAAAATAACCTACCGTTTTATGGAAGACCGCAACAAAGCCCTTGAAGCCTTGAAAAAAGGTGATTTTGATGCTTATCCAATTTACACTTCGTCTATATGGGTTAAGCAAACAGATTTTGATGCAGTGAGCAAGGGTTATGTTTTGAAAAACAGAGTTTTCAATGAAGAACCCATCGGTTTTCAGGGCTTTGCGCTGAACTTGCGCAGGGAAAAATTTAAGGATGTTCGTGTTCGCAAAGCCCTTTCCCTTTTGCTAGATAGAAAACTTATGAGCGAAAAATTTATGTTCAATCAATATTTTTTGCTAAATACATATTACCCAAGTCTTTGGGATGGGCACAAAAATCCACACTCACCCCTATACCCTTATGCCCCAGATTCCGCTCGCAAACTTTTTGAAGAAGCTGGCTACACAGTAAATAACCAAGGTAAACTTGTGGACAAAACTGGCAAGCCATTTGAACTCACTTTTTTAAACCACGCCGAGGACATTCGCCACACAACAAAATTCCAAGAAGATTTAAAAGCAGTGGGCATAGAATCCAACATAGAAACCGTTTCTCTTTCCACATTCCGCCAGCGCATTGACGATGCGAACTTTGACTTGTGCTGGCTCGCCTGGGGCGCGGGTCGCTTGAGCGATCCAGAGGCAAGCTGGCACTCCAAAACCGCAAACGACAAAGGCACAAACAACGTGCCCGGCTTGCAAGACAAAATTATAGACAGCCTTATAGAAGCCCAAAAAACCGAATTGAATTTGGATGCTCGCAACAATATATTAAAAAATTTGGACACCCGCTTAACAGAGATAGTCCCATATATTTTGCTATGGCAATCTGAAAATACCAAAATTCTACACTGGAGTCGTTTTGGCTACCCAAAATCTCTATACGGCAAATTCAATAGGGAAGATGCCATTCCTGTGTATTGGTGGTATAGCCCTGAGAGAGCAGGGGAGCTTCAAAAGGCACAGAAGAGCGGTGAGTCTTTGCCTGTTGTGGATGTGGATGTGAAGTTTGAGGGGAGTTGTCATTAAAATGCCAAAAAAACACTCAACCCAGAGGTAACACAATGAAAAATGATGATTAAGCCAGCTTAGGGGCAACCGCGAGGGTTACCCCAAATTTTCTATTTTACCAAAAGGTTTAGGGAATATTCTTTTCATTTAATCCTGTAGCCCTAAACCAACCCGAACAAAAAGGTACTTATATGGAGAAAAAAGACCTAACAGCAGCAGATGTCTGGGCAATGTTCGCCGAGACCGACCGAAAAATGCAGGAAACTGACCGCATAATGCAGGAAAACGCTCGTCAAAGAGAGGAGGAACGCCGCTTTTTAACCGAAAATCTTGCCGAAACCAGACGCGTATTACAGGAGAACGACCGAAAACTCACCGAGAAATTCGAAAAGCTTGGCATTACAGTCAAAGACATAAATTCCAATGTAGTTGGCATTGGCCACAGCAATGGCGAATATGCGGAAGATTATTTCTTCAGTTCCTTGAAAAATAAAATGGAATTCGCCGGAGTGCATTTTGACGATATTAGCACAGACTTCAAACTTATGAGAAAAGCCCCAGATGGCAGGAGAATTGAAGACCAGTTTGATATAGTTATGCTCAACGGTGAAGCAGCGGCTATAATAGAGATTAAATACAAAGCGAGAAAAGGTGACTCTAAGCAAATTGTGAACCAGAAAGTTTCCAATTTCAGGTTTTTGTTCCCCGACTACGCTAAACTCAAAATTTATTTGGGCTTGGCAGCTTTTACTTTTGAAGAAAGCGCGGAAATAGAAGCCAAAGAACTCGGCATAGGACTGCTTAGGCAAGTAGGCGAAACCGTTGAATACGAAACCAAATGGGTGAGGGTGTATTAGACAGACAATTTTTTACTATATTACCCCTATATGCGCATTTTTTCTAAAATTTTACCGACAATGGCATTGCTTGCCTTTTTGGCACAGATTGCGTTTGCCGATGCTATTTATGATCGTGATTTAGTACGCGGTTTTTTAGGCTTCAAAGGTGATTTTCGTAGCCAAAAATCCAATGGAGTTAAACTTATAAATGAGGTTACTAGAAAAAGCTATAATAAGGAATATGTGGATGGGCATGTAGAAATAGGCGGTGAATACAATAAAATGCGCACTTGGATTGATATTGATTTTATGCCTATAACCCCAGTGAGAGGCAACACAGAATGGTTCACTTATGGAATCACTTGGATGTGGGGTTATAAATTGCGAGCACAAAATGCTCGTTTTAATATAATTCCCTCACTTGGCCCCGGCTTTGGATTGTTGAATATTCGTCTGGGTCAAACACAAGAGGTGATGAGCTCCCTTGGACCAGCTCTTAACTTGGAATTAGAATTTCGCTTGCAGTTTTCGCAATTTTCAGCCGGCCTCTACGGAGGTTACAAAATTGAACGCCACGACTGGGACGAAGTAAACTATAAAGATATAAACACCGATAAGATATTTGGCGGCTTAAAACTTTCTTGGACTATGCTAAATAATTTCCAGAAAAAGGCAAAAGAAATGGAATAGAAATTATGCCGCCTTTTTTAGGGCTAAAAATTTTTAGCGATGTTGATTTGGATTCCATAATTCCTTTGATTGATTGGAAGATGTATTTTTGTGCTTGGGATTTAAGACCCTCTCAATATACCGAAACACATAAAAATCTTGAACAAGATTCACGCCTTTTATTGAAAGAGATTATAGACAAAAAATTATTGAGAGCCGCCGCCGTTGTGGGTTTTTTTGAAGTTCAAAGAATGGGAGATTCTCTATCGGTTTTGGACAATGATTATAAAGAGATAGCTAAACTCCATTTTTTGCGGCAGCAAAAAGCAAACGAAAATGGGATTTACCTTAGCATGGCAGATTTTTTCAACCCCAAAAAAAAAGATTTTATTGGGCTTTTTGCCACCACCGCAGGCTTGGGAGTAAAAGAGGTGGAGCAAAAATTCATAAAAGACAATGATGATTATTCTGCCATAATGCTTGGGCTTTTGGCAGACCGACTTGCAGAGGCACTAACTGAAAAACTTCACAGAGACCTTTTAGGTGGCATTGGGATTAGAGCCGCTCCAGGATACCCTGCAAGCCCAGACCACACGGAAAAAGCCACGATTTGGAAATTGCTCTCTCCAGAAAAAAACATAGGCATTTCTCTAACAGAAAGTTATGTTATGAATCCCACAGCCTCTGAATGTGGCTATTTTGCTGCAAATCCGGGGAGCTGCTATTTCAAGCTCGGCAAAATAGGCGAAGACCAGCTTGCAGATTATGCACGCAGAAAAGGAATGGATGTAAAAGAAATTTCTAATTTTCTATTCTAATTTAACCTATAGGAGGAGGTATATGAAAAAAGTCCTTATGTCTTTGTTAGCTGCTTGCGTACTTACGGTAAGCACAGTGAGCACAACAGGATGTTTTGGTTCCTTTGCTGCGTTTGAGAAACTCAAGAAATGGAATGGAAAAGTTACAAATAACAAGTTTATCAACTGGTTGATATTCTTGGTACTATGCGCAGTTCCTGCTTATGAGTTGTTCTTTACAGCAGATGTTTTGGTTTTCAATTCATTGGAATTTTGGACAGGTTCAAATCCAATAGCCCTTGGCGATACATATCACGAAACAGATGCTAACGGCAATTCCATCACCGCTGTTAAAATGGAAGATGGCTCGCTCTATATGCGCCTTGATGCTAAAACTGGAGAAAGCCAAGAATTGGTTTTGCAGAAAGACGAAGAAATAGTTCGTATTTTGGATGCCAAAGGCAACTTGCTTAAAGAAGCTGCTTTTGCCGAATAATATAGTCGTTCAACACATCTCTAAACACTTCATCCGGGGCCTGTGCCCCGTTAATTTTTGTTATTATAGAAGGATCGTAAACACTTAAAACGGCGGCTGTTTTGGTTTCGTATTCGTCTATGCGGGCACGAACAACAGATTCGTGTATATCGTCTTTACGGCCTTCAGTGGCTGCTCTTTTTAACAAACGCTCTATTATAATAGAATGATTCGAAATTTCCAGCATAAAAATATGCTTTACAACAACTACGTTTTTTATGAGTTCTGCTTGTTCCACGGTACGAGGAATGCCATCTAAAAGGAATGTGTGTTTTGCGGGGTCAAATTTATTTGTGTCTATTAAGCCGCCAACATAGCGCGAAAAAATTTTAATGGTAACCTCATCTGGAACAAGTTTGCCTGCATTGGCATAGCTCGCAAATAATTTGCCGTTTTCGCTGGCAGGAGAAAGACCTCTGAATATATCGCCTGTTGAGAGGTGTTTTATACCTGTTGCAACAGCAGCTAATTTTGCTCCTACCGTTCCTTTACCAGACCCTGGTGCTCCAAAAATCAAAAATGCAGAAATATTGCTCATGGCGATAATTTAGAAAAACTAATCCCTAACAAACAAAACCGAACCCACCAAAACCAAAACCATTACAATTATTTTTTGAGGCGGAAATGGCTCTCCAAAAATCACAAGCCCACCGAGAACAGGTACAACCAAACCAATGGCAGCAGAAAGCGGAATAACAAATAAAGCCCTGCCCCTGCGAAGCCCTGCCTGCGAACAAAAAAATGCCGCCATATAGAGAATGGTAAAAACAAAAATACGCAAATCAATAGGAGGTGGAAACAAACCATCTAAAGAAATGCTTTTGTAAAAAACCGCAGAAAGCCCAAAACCTGTGCCCGCGCATAGGGAATCTACTATTTCTGCTTTGCGAAAAACAAGGCAAGTAACAGCGAGCGTAGCGAGCGTGGCTCCGGCATAAATCCAAAGTGTTTTTTCAAAATACAAGCCACCCGAAACCTCTCCCGCTAAAGTTCCATCTATTAAAATCCCACAAAAAATTAAAGCTATTGCAATGACAATTTTCCGACTTATTTTTTCGCCTAAAATTTTCCATCCCAAAATTGCAGTTAATGCAGGGTTCAAAGCCATAAAGGGTTGAACCAAACTTATATTATATTTATCCATTGCTACGTAATAAAGCAAAGTGGCTACAATGCTCAAAAACAAACCGCCAAGCCAAAATTTATTTTTAGCCAAAGACTTAACGGAATTTGCAGAACGCAAACCCACGCTTTCAAGAATATTTCCAAAAGCCAACCCCACCGCAGAACTAAGTGTTAATAAAAAAAACATAACCTAATTATAAATTTCTCTATAAGTCCAATAATTTCCTAAAACTCGCTTTACATAATCCCTTGTTTCCCAATAGCTCACTTCTTCTACTCTTATGTCCCAAGGCAAAGAGCCATAATTTGTAATCCAGCGAACAGCGGGTGCCGGACCCGCATTATAGTTTCCTAAAACGCCTATATAATCTCCTTTGTACTCATCGTACAAATCATTTAAATACCTAACTCCCAAACGAATGTTCATGTATGCATTATACAGCAAATCCTTGTCGAATTTCTCAATCTTTTCTGACTTAGACAAAAAATCTCCTGTTGTAGGCATAATTTGCAAAAGTCCTCTAGCACCAACAGGAGATGTGATTTGAGCATCAAACATACTCTCTTGCCGCATAACGGAGTAAATAAGGTAGATGTCTATCTTTGCGTGTTTTCTCACCTTTCTTTCGTGCGGGAGTGGGTAAAGAAATTTGAGAATTTGAGTTGGAACGCTAACCATTTTTTCTTTTGGAACTATATCCAGAAAATTACGTGCCATTCTATAAGCCAAGGCATATTCACCATTTTGCATGAACATAAGGCCATATCTGTAATAAAATTCCGGTCTGTTTTTATGAAGTTTTAAAGACTCGTCATAAAGCGCATAAGCTTCTTTTTCAAAGCCGCTTCTGAGCAAAATACTAATTTGTTCCAAACGCTCTGAGCTAACAACAGAATCTTTTTCGTTAGCTTCTTTTTTTTGCAAAAATCTCACCCAAGCTATGGCCGCAGAGTCCGACATATCAGTTCTAATTTTGGAAATTTTTTCTATAAGTTCAAATTCATTCAAATTATGTTTTGCTCGCCATGCGTAATATCCAAGCGGAAAATCAGCTATAACAGCAGAATAGGCAATGGTTGCGCTCTCTCTGTTTCCAAGCATTTTTTGGCATTCAGCATAAAAATAAAGAGAGGCACTTCTTGGCATTATGCCCAGATTTTCGTGAGCGGCTCCTGCAAATATATTTGCAGCTTCCGAATATTTTTCCTCTTTAAAATTTATGAACCCAACTCTGAATTTAGCCCACTGCCTTGCTCTATGCTTTCCAAATTTTGAATCATATAATCTTTTGTAAGTTTCTATTGCTTTTGTGTAATCTTTTGCTTGCTCATATTCCAATGCCTTTACCCATAGATTGTTTGCATTTTCTGCACTGAAGGGAAATTTCACTTGAAAAATTGAATCCAGTTTTTTGGATTCCGCTTTATGTCCGGCATTTCTAACAATTCTCATCAAGCTTTGCATCCATGAAGAATTGTAATCTATGCTATCTAATAATTTTTTGTACTGTGCTATTGCCAAATCTGTTTTGCCCAAATGTTTCCAAGCTTCTGCCCTAGAGACCATAAGGTTAATTTTTTTTGCAGAATCTAATTTTGGATTTTTAGACAAAATGGCACCTGCTTTTTCAGCGCATTTTTCGTTATATCCTTTTTTGCATAAAATTGCTGTATAATCGTAATCTTCGGAGTTTGGTGCAAGTCTTTGCAAAGCCCAAAAAGCGGAATCTTGGTATGGTGGGCCGCCTTTCAAAAGTATAAAATAAGATTCTATTGCTCCTTTTGTATCTTTTTCATTTTCTTGCATTTTTGCCAATTTTTGTCTTAAAAAATATTCATAACTTGCACGCGGTTTTAATTTGAGCCTTCTCAGCAGGGAATCCTTTTTTGCGCTTTGTGCAATTGCAGTATCTAGCATAATTCCTTCCATCAAAATTTGATCCACTTGCTCCCACGAATTCTTGTTGTTCTTTATGCTCTTTATATCCATCAAAATTTTTCTGCTCTCTTGGATATTACCTCTTTCCAATTCGCATTTGGCTATTCTGATCACGAGCGGTCCATATAATAGATCGGGTGCCTTGTCCAAAATAGGCAAATAGGCAGTATAAGCACTGTCCCATTTTTTTTCGTAATAAAGCACCGCAGCATTTAAAAGCTCTTTTGAAAAAGCATCTTTTGCATTTTCGCTTCCTTGCAATGCAAGTTCCTTGCGCAAAACTTCATTTTTAAATGCAGCCGGAGGTAACAACTCAAGCTCGCTATCATTATCCTCTATATTTAGAACCGTTTCCTGAGCGATTGCTATGGAAAAACAAAATGTGAAAAACGTTAGAAATATGAAGTTCATTAGGGGTAAATATAGTAAGTACTAAACTAAATTTCTTTTACCAAAGTAAAATGCTTCAAATACCTTGAATTTTTCTGAGGATAATCAGTTAGGCACTGCAAACCCCTAGATTCCTTTCGTTTTAAGGTGCTTTCCACAATAAGCCTTGCGCTTTGCACAAAATTGCGAAATTCAAAAGAGGTAAATGAGGAATTTTCAAGCTCCTTCAGCTTTTTTAGCCCAGTTTTCAAACCCGCAATAGAACGCACAATCCCGCAATACTCCCACATAATAGTCTGAACCTGCTTTTTTAATTTTTGACAGTTAAAATTATTTAGCTTGATTTGCCGCCCACTAGCCACTAGTCGCTTCTCACTAGCTACCTTTTTATTTATATCCTCACAAGCCCTCAAAGCAAAAACCACGCTTTCCAGCAGAGAATTAGATGCCAAGCGGTTAGCCCCGTGAACGCCGGTTGCTGCAATTTCGCCGCAGGCGTAAAGACCCTCTATGGTTGTTCTGCTAAAAGAATCCACAAGCACGCCGCCGCACATATAATGTGCTGCGGGAACAATGGGTATCCAGTCTTTTGCGATGTCTATTTTACATTCAAGGCATTTTGCGTAGATGTTTGGAAAATGTGTTTTTATGTCTTTTGCCTTGCGGTGAGTGACATCCAAATACATATAGTTTTTGCCCGTGCGCTGCATTTCGCTGAGAATTGCCCTTGCCACAATATCACGAGGCGCAAGCGAGCGAAGCGGATGAACGTTGTTCATAAATTCTTCGCCCTTGTGGTTTTTGAGTATTCCGCCAAAGCCGCGAAGTGCCTCTGATATTAAAAATGTTTTTTTGAGCTGCGGTGCATAAAGGCTTGTGGGGTGGAACTGCATAAATTCCAAATCTTGAAGAGCCGCGCCTGCACGATAAGCTATAGAAATTCCTTCTCCGCAAGCATCTGGCGGATTGGTTGAATGCAACCAAAGCTGCCCAGCACCTCCGGTTGCAAGCACAACTGTTTTGGCATAAATAATTTTTGCTTTTTTTGCATTTTTCCCTGCGACAATGGCTCCTACACAGCGGGTTATGTTTTTATGTTTTTGTGTTATCAAATCCAAAACCGTGCTGTGTTCAATAAAATCTATTCCTTGCGAGCGATGTTTTAATTCTGCAAGTAAAGCCCTCATTATTTCTTTGCCCGTTAAGTCTGCTGTATGCAAAATTCGTCTAAAACTATGCCCGCCTTCCAAATGCAAATCAAACGTTTTTTCATCATCTTTTGATGTTGTGAAATTAACTCCCCATTTGAGCAACTGCTCTATGGCTTTTGGCGCATTTTTGGTTAAAATCTCCACCTGCCTTTTTTTGCACAATCCATCTCCAGCTTCCAAAGTATCTGCAATATGGCTCTCAAAAGAATCTTCCGGCGATGTTACAGATGCAATGCCCCCTTGCGCATAATTCGTTGAACCATCTGGACTAGCACCCTTAGTTAAAAGCAAAACGCTCTTGCCGCTCTCCGCTGCTTTTAAGGCAACGGTTAAACCTGCAATGCCTGCGCCTATAACTAGAATGTCGTGCATAAACCTAAGATAGAAAATACGAATTTCATAATTGTTATTAAATCAGTTTCCAAATATCTTCAATCAACAGATTATCAAATGTCTTTATGTATTCTTTCAATATATTTTCTGTTTGCATATTAGGACGAATATCACAATAATAAACACCATCAAGCGGATTAAGTTTAATTGTATATCCTTTGAAATGTCCTGGTAAAAATGTTGAGTTTATACCGTATTCATTTTCGTTTTTTGTGTTTTTTCTCTGAACATCATTGAGAAAAATTGCAATGTGCGGTATTGATTTTTCTGTAAGTTTATTGTAGAGAAATTTATCAATGAATATTTTATCTAAACGATCTTTGCTTGAAGTTTTAATAGAACCAATTACTTTTATATCTTCATTCTTCTCAATTATTAGATCGTGTTGATAACTCATATTGAACTCATGATTTCCATCAACAATAACCGGAACTTGAATAACACCGGATTTACAATTAATACCTATTTCTTGAATTATCAAACGTATAAAATGTTCAAACAAATCTCCATTTAGTTTCCTAGCAGTGTTAGATTGTCCGGTAGGTAATCCATCCAAAGCGGAACCAACAGATTGTTGGATAGTATAGGTTGCATTGTTCAAAATATCACGAGCAGAATAGTCTTTCTTATCAATTGTTTTTATATTTCGCAATATTTTTAGAAATTCTTCCGATGCTTTTGAAAATTCTTTTTTATTATACATCAAATTTGAGTTTATAGGGCGCGTGATTTGAAAATCACCTTCTTTTTTGTATTGAAAAAAATGGTAATGATTTTCATTTTGTGAAACAATTATAGCTTGTAAATTTTCGTTGATATAATTTAAATATTCGCCGCAAAATCTTATATATGCTTTTAAATCAACAAAATTATTTTTATCTTTGGCTTTGTTTACAATTTGTTTTAGATTCATCGTATTGAATTCCTTCTTTTTTGGTTTTCTAAATCATATTTAATCCATTTTTCTATACTCCATTCTTCTACTAATTCTATACGATTTGCTGCCCAGTCTAAATATTCGATAGATAAATCACAAGCCATCCATTTACGTTGCAATTGTTCTGCACAAACCGCTGTTGTTCCAGAACCGCAGAAAGGGTCAATAATAATATCTCCTACATTTGAAGAAGCTAAAATTAATTTACGCAATAATTCTTCCGGTTTCTGAGTAGGATGCGGTGTTTTTTCATGCATTCCGTTGCAAGTAGTAGGTACTTCAATAATGTCTTGCGGGATTTCCAATACATCTTTGGGTTTTGCCCCAAATGGGTTAGGTTCCCAGATATGATTTCCATTTTTGCCATTTCCGTATTGACTAGTTTCTGCTTGTGGATGATTTGGATATTTTAATGTATGTTCATTATAAGGTATTCGGACATCGTCTATATTGAACGTAAAATTTTTTGCTTTACGAAAATGCAAAATACTTTCGTGACTACGTCCCCAATCTTTACCAAGATTTGCTTTATTTTTATAATGCCAAATAATCCATCTACATGATTTGAAATATTTTGTCGCCGGATGTTTTAAATCTGCTAAAATTTCGGAAAATCCGCATACGAAAAGTGTTCCTGCTGGTTTCAAAATTCTTGCAGCTTGTTTAATCCATTGCATGGAAAAATTTATGTATTCTTCCTGGCTTTCAAAATTGTCCCAATCAGCTTTTTTTATATTGTAAGGAGGGTCGGCAAAAACCATATCAACGCTTTCAGAAGGAAGCGATTTTAACCATTCTATACTATCGCCATGCCACAATTTCCCATTTTCATGTTGATAAAACAACAATGGTTCGGCATAATTTTCAAAATTTGCCTCAATGCGCTTTCCTTTATTAACAACATTGCCAAAAAAAGCTGGCAATTCTATATTTCTCATCATAGCTTTATACATTTGCTTAACTCCTTTTGTAAATATAGAAAAACACGATTTTTTCTACATTAACCCAAAATGCTCAAAATCTCAAACAGAACATTCAACTCGCGGCTTTTTTTAGGAAGCGGCAAGTTTGCCTCGCCGCAAGAGATGGCTGTTGCTTTGCAAGAATCGCAGAGCGAAATGCTCACGGTTGCTTTAAAACGAATTGGCAAAAATCAAAAAGAAGATTCTATTTTGAGCGCATTGAAAAATTTCAGAGGGCAAATTTTACCAAATACCTCTGGTGCGCGAACTGCGAAAGAAGCCGTGTTTGCTGCGCAAATGGCAAGAGAAGCACTTGGCACAAATTGGGTGAAATTGGAAATTCATCCCGACCAAAAATATTTGCTCCCAGACCCAATTGAAACATTGAACGCAGCCGCAGAGCTTGCAAAAGACGGCTTTGTTGTTCTGCCTTATATTCAAGCAGACCCTGTTCTGTGCAAAAGGCTGGAAGACTGTGGCTGTGCGGCTGTTATGCCGCTGGGTTCGCCAATAGGCTCAAACAGAGGTTTGCAAACAGAGGCTATGCTTAAAATAATAATCGCTCAGAGTAAGGTTCCCGTTGTGGTTGATGCGGGCATAGGTGCGCCCTCTCACGCTTGCCTCGCTATGGAAATGGGTGCGGATGCCGTTTTGGTGAACACCGCCATTGCAGTTGCTCCCAACCCTGCGGTTATGGCAAAATGCTTTAAGTTAGCGGTGGAAAGCGGGAGAATGGCTTATGAAAGCGGTTTGCCCTTGCAGGCAGAAAATGCAGTTGCCAGCAGCCCGCTCACGGATTTCCTAAACCAGTCCACGCTATAGCCAAAGCATCGCTTGCATCAAGAGCAGAGTTTTGAGTTTGAACGCCGAGCAGCCTGCTCATCATATTTGCAACCTGTTCTTTGCTCGCTGCTCCATTGCCTGTAACTGCCCTTTTAATTTCGCGCGGGGTTTTTTCCGAAAATACCAAATCATATTTAAAACCGAGAGACATAATTGCTCCACGAATATGCCCCAAAATAAGCGCACTATTTGCATTTTTTGCAAAAAAAGCTTTTTCCATGCAAAAGGCAATGGGCTTGTATTTTTCAATCAGGCTTTCAAGCTCCTTGACTATATGCCCTATTCTAAAAATTAGTTCCGCATCTTTTTTTGGGCGAATAACTCCATATTCCAAAACATCAATCTTGTTGCCAATTGAACTTAGGAAAGCAAAACCGGTTGCATAGCTGCCTGGGTCAATGCCCATCATAATGATTTGCTTCAAAAAATCTCCTTAGCTTGCGTTTAAAAAATCCATTGAGCTTTGCACAGCCCCAAAACTGCCTGCTAAAATAGAGTCTAATTTTTTAGGAGTAATTTTCAGCAAAGAAGAAATGCCAGGTTCCAGAATAGGCATGGAACGATCGCAAGGATGCCCAAGCTGCAAGCCTCTTGCCAAAACATCTGCCAATTTGACAATAGCAACCATTCTAGTATGTTCACTCAATACGCTAATGTTTTTATGGTGATTTATCATTACAGTTGCTATTTCTCTGGGCAAGTTCCATTTACTATTTATCCAAGCTGCTATGTCTGTATGGCAAATTCCCAGCACTTCTTTTTCTGCATCTAAAAATAAGCAACCTTTATTTGTGGCTATGTTTATGCAATTGGCAAAATCTTCGGGGGAACAAATAGCTAAAATAAGTTTGCCAATATCGTGCAAAATTCCAGCAACAAAGGCTTCTTCTTTTCTTTGGGCATAAAATTCCTCTGCTGCTAATCTCGCTATTGCCCCTACCGCAGCCGAATGCTTCCAAAAAGCAGCGAGGTTAAATCCATCTATTGGATTTTTCAAATTCAAGGCAGATAAAACACCAGTTGTTAGCACCACGTTTTTTGTTGCATTAAAACCCAAAACCGCAATGGCATGAGGAACAGTGTTTACCCTTCCAGCAAATCCATAAAATGCGCTGTTTGCGAGTTTCAAAATTTTAGAAGCTATAACTTGGTCACTAGAGACCACTTGCCCAACATCAATAGCCGATGTGTGCGGGTCAGACAACATTTTGTTTACCGTTAAATACACGCTGGGAATAGTGGGCAGTTCACCCATATTCTTTATTAAATATTCTATTCGTTTATTATCTGCCACTTGATTCTCTGTACCTCAACAAGGCTTTATAAATTTCCTGCATAAAATCAACATCAAGTTTTCCTTCAAATAATTTTTCCAATGGTATTTTTTGAATATCGCCTGCTTGAGCATCAACGGTATCCTCTTTTGCCTCTCCCTGTTCTCCTTCCACATAAACTGAATAAAAACCCATGCGGGAAAGCCTAGTGGCTAAAGTTTCTGTTAAAAGCGTTCCTTTGCCCAAAACAACGCCCCCGTGAGCATTTTTCAAAGGCTCCGCCAAAATCATACCGTCTTTTACGGATTTAATGCTGATTTGTTGCATAAGGTGTATATAAATTTAGCAAATTATTTTTCCTTAAAATCAAATTTACAAATCAAATTTTCGGCCGTGAAGCTCGGCGGCAGGGGTGGTGGTTTTGTTATTTGAACTGCTCTTACCGCAAGCCTGTCCCATATTCCATTTCCAGAAGATGAACGCAAAACAACTTCATTAATTTCACCGTTTCTGGCTATTTGAAATTGTACGGTAGATTTTGTGCCTTTGGAAATTTCTGTTCCAGCCGGCGGGTTGAAATTTCGGTATAAAAGTTGTACAAGCGTATTGATATAGGCTAGCATTTGCGGATCCATAGTCACATCACTAAGAACCGTCAAAGCAGGCATATCCATATCTTTGCTTTTTATGTCTGAAGGTAAATCTGGCATATCCATTGAATGTGATTGTGTAGGTTCTGTTGTGGTGTGTTTTGGCTCTGGTTTATGTTCAGTTTTCGGTTTGGGTTCCTGTTTGGCAATGGGTTTTGGTTCTGGTTTTAATTCCTGTTTTATTGGAACAGGCTCAGGCTCTGCAACTGGTTCGGGAATGGGTTCTGGTTCTGGAGGTTTTTGAACGGGTTTTGATGGAGCTGGTGGTGGTGGAGCTACATTTACCATTTCAAAAAAAGGTATTGGAGTTGGATTTTCTTTTGCTGGCCGGAGCCATACAGCTATTAACAATGCGGCCACAACAGCAAAATGGAATAAAAGCGAAGCCGCTATTATTGAAAAGTACTCGTTTTTCTCGTTGTAAAAATCTGAATACATTTGCTAAAACGCTCCGCTTAATCCAATTCTATGCTCACTTCCCTGACCCTCAACTAACATACTATAAGAATAATCCAAGGCAAAAATATCCCTAAGTCTGTAGCCAGCTCCGGCCGAAAACAAACGATAAAAACCTGCATTAGGTGACTTTTCGTTTCTATCAAAAGTAGAACGTACAAAACGAGTCACTTCTATAATATTCCTTTGCATACCAGCTCTTGCGAACACGGATTCCGAAAAGCGGTACTCCAAGCCTAGCTTCCCAGCTACTGGCGAATAGCGTGGAGCCGAGCATTCCAAAAGCCATATAAAATTTTTATCTAAGCGCCAAAATGTACTAGCCGCAAGTTCTGAGGCAAGGGCAAAGCCATTAATCCCACCTTTCACGAATGGCCGAATTTGTTGCCCCAAATGCCGCCCCATAAATGCAAAACCATAACGAGCAGAACCTGAATTCCATAAAAATCCCCAGTCCATAGCAAGTCCCATTCCTGTTTGCGCATTGTCAACTTCTGATAATCTTTGCCATAAACATCTGCCTGTTATACCGAACTTGAAATGATTTAATGGAAAGGCCGCTGTTATTGCATAATACTGTGCAATGGGATGGCTAGTGCCCATTGGCTCGGCTTCTTCTCCTAGATTTTCAACATCGCCGTTATCAACAATGCCATAAGTATGCTGCATTCTTCCATTTGCTTCACCTATTGAAAAAGGGTGCGAAAATACCGCTATTCCCTGCCAGTCTGCTAAATCTCCGCTTTGCCCAGAAATGCCTGCTCCAAAGCCACTCCCTTGCAATAAGGCTGGGTTCATTATGGCAACTCCAAAATCTTGCGACCCAAGAGCAGAGCCTGCACCTTCAAATGCCACGGTACGAGGGCTTTGCAAAAGCATAGCCCATCCAAAAACATCTTGGGCTTCGTTCTTCTTTCCAAAATAAGCATAAGAAGAGACAAAGAATAAAAGCACCAACAGCGTAAATATGCGCATAAACTAACCTTCTAAGTCTTCCAGAGCTTCTTGCACATTTTGTTCTGTGCTTGTGAGTATGCTGCGGCAATTTTTTATTAAATCAGAAGCCTCCTTTACCAAATCCGCAAGCTCGTCTATGCCCACATTGGAGCGGTCAACATTTTCCAATATTTCTTCCAGCCTTTTAACAGCCTCGCTATACTTCATATTTGCGGAACTCATAGTTGGGGTATAAGGTAGAAAATTAAACCAGAATTATCAGAATTTACAGGATTAACAGAATGAACCTCATTTATTGGCTTTATTTTTGAAATTCCCCTCCTCGGAGGGGTGCCCGAAGGGCGGGGTGGGAGAGATTTTACTATATTGTACCACAAATATGACTTTTGGCAATGAAACAACATTTGGCAAGGCTTGCACCGCAAGCTCCAAAATTAGTTTTTCCGATTTGCATTTTAAGGCACCGTACGAGCCGAATAAGCCATTTCATTTTCAGGGGTCGAAAAATCACTCC
>Ga0268262_10003355_pt1 | contig 17415 bp, 16 predicted proteins | sample TergutNc150P3_FD_190354 | JGI IMG/M metagenome (GOLD analysis project Ga0268262, IMG submission 190354) | Nasutitermes corniger P3 segment gut microbial community from laboratory colony in Florida, USA - Nc150 P3 (SPAdes) (version 2) | ecosystem: Host-associated > Arthropoda: Insects >... | reverse complement strand
GGCCGATGAGCTTAACTCCGGGAGTACCATTCAGAACCCCCGATTCACGAACAGGCAAAGAGAGCCCTATTACCCGCGCGTCTGTCATGGCCAATTCTACCTGGGATTCCTTACGAGTTGGGCCCAGCAACCGGATACCTTTCAAGGTTCCCTTGGGGCCAACCACATCAACCATTTCTTCCGCCGCGAATTGCCCTGGCTGGCTTAGCTCTTTCTTAACTGTGAGCTTATGTCCGGCTCCGAAAAGCGTTGCCAAATCCGCTTCGTTCAAATGAACATGCTTATTGGAAATGCCCACTTTGACTTTGTAACCCATTTTACACCTCCGCTAAAATTTATTAATTCAGACAATTTATTTTAACCCATAAATCCTGGATATGTCCATTACAAATTACGTTAAGGCGAGCATACAGGCACCTTCCAGGGCAGTGCCTTTAGGAGATGAAACTAAAAGGCGGGGAAAATCTTTGGCTAAAGATTCCTTTAGTTTGTTCGTAACTATTTCGTCATGTTCCATTACGCCCCCGGCCAGTACCAGTTCCATGCGCTTAATCCACGGGGACTGGCTGATTACGCTTTTTACCAATAAAACCAGTTCCCCAGCACCAATACGGAGTATGTCCAGGGCCAAAGGATCCCCTTTTCGCGCTGCCTGGGTAACCACCGGGGCCAAGCCCGCGATTTTTGCTTTATCCGTGTCATGATGCACATACTTAATAAGCTCGTTGCTTTCGGCCAGGCCCGCAGCTTCCAGAATGAAGGGCAGCATACCCGTGGATATGTCCCGGTCTTCCAGACTGCGGAGCGTCCGGGCAATGGCGGTTCTTCCTATCCACGCGGCAGACCCCTCGTCGCCTAACATATAGCCGTGCCCGCCTGAACGTACCAAAACGCCGACCTTGGATCTGCCCAGGGCAATAGAGCCTGTTCCCGCGATAAGACAGTAGCCTTCAAGGCTTTCAAGGCCCCCGCATAACAGGATTTCCCCATCGGTACAGAGCTTTACCGGAAAATCCTTGCCCAAAAGGCTGTCGAAAAAGGCGCGAAATAGTTTCTGCTCCCCTGCCCTGCCAAGCCCTGCGCTGCCAAAACAACCCGCAGCCACATCCTGAATATTCAGCCCCGCGCTTTTCAGGGCTGAATCCAAAAGCGTTGAAATATTTGCAAAAACCTCGTCTTTGGCAACGGAATAAATATTCGTGCTTCCCGCTTCCGAACGGGCCAGAACCTTTCCCTCCCTGTCAACCAGGGCCAGACGAGAATGAGTGCCGCCGCCGTCAATGCCAAAAAAACACGGATTACCCATAAGCCCAAATGCCCCTATAATAAAAATAAGATATATGGATATCATACTTTAATATGCTGTCAAGAGAAATGCCAAAGAACAAAACGGTTTCCTTTAGCTCTGTCCCCCTGTGGGAAGATCCGGCGACCGTTCTGCAAAGTGGGCGGCTGGGGCTTTTATGCAACCAGACCGCCTGGCATGGGGAAACAGGGGAGTATCTTTTTGAAACCCTCTATAAAAGAGGAGTGTTAAAGAGGGTTTTTATGCCCGAACACGGCCTTTTTGGGGAACTCCAGGATCAGTTGAAACTGGAAGGCTCGGGGCTTTACAGGGATATGGGATTTGAGACCTGCGAATTTGTTTCCCTCTACGGCTCTCAGGAATCCTCCCTCCACGCAGACCCGAAAAAGCTCATCGATCTCGATGCCCTGGTGGTAGAACTTCAGGACGTTGGGGTTAGGTATTATACCTTTCTTTCCACATTGCGGAACTTGTTTATTACCCTTAAAAAAGAAAATATCCCCCTTCCGGTTTGGGTCGTTGACCGCGAAAACCCCGCAGGGCCCTTTGTAGAGGGCTCTCCGTTAAAGCCGGGATATGCTTCCTTTATCGGTATCGAGGGGCTTCCCCACCGTTACGGCCTTACCATTGGGGAGATGGCCTTTTATTTTCACGCTGAAATTGAGGCGGATTTCCCCCTTCATATTGTGTCCTGGCAGGCAGCGTCTAACAGCTTTCCTTGGACAATTGCTCCTTCACCGAATATCCCCGGTTTTTTTACTGCGGCTTTATATTCAGGCCAGTGCCTATGGGAAGGTACCAATGTGAGCGAAGGCCGGGGAACCACCAGGCCTTTTGAAGTATTCGGCGCGCCCTGGATGGAGAAAAGCTTAATAGACTACAACCAAAAGGCAGGCTATGAAAGCTGGAATGATCCCAGGCACCCTCTTTTCGATCCCGGCGCTGCCCTGCGCTGGCACCGTTTCATTCCAACTTTTCACAAGTACAAGGAAGAGTGCTGCTTCGGCTTTCAACTTATACTCCGGAATCCCAAGGCAGCCTACCATGCCCTTTTGCATGCCCTGCGTATAATCCGGTTTATCAAGAAAAACTGCGAAGGTTTTTCTTTCAGACCCGCAAAATACGAGGCCGGGAACGTTAAAAGCGCAATAGAACTATTGGCGGGGGATCCTTTGATACTTGATTATCTGGGTTGTATTGAAGGAAAAGGGCCGGAAGAAACTGAACTAAAAGAATATTTCAGAAAAAATGAAGAAGAATGGATCGAAAAAACCCGCCAATACCGGCTCTATGAAGAATCTTTAAGGCACTAATAAAGCATCATCCAAAACGCCTTATTTCCAAGTTATGGTGACAAACATCACAAATTTAGTATATTATTTTTGTATATTATTAAAGAAAGCCTTTTCTTTTTAGCGATCTTGATGTATTGAGGTTAATTTACAACCAAGCTGAAAATTGCGCTTTGCAAGAGTCGCTTTTTATAGAGAGAATTTTTACCCAAAGGTAAAACTAATTTATTAGGAGGTCACAATGACATTAAAAAGAATCGCAGTTTTGTTCCTGTGCGTGCTTGGAATTTTTTCCTTCTCGTGCAAGAAAAAAGGAGAAAGCGGCCAACAGGGCAGTTCTTCCGAAAAAGTAACGCTCGACTTCTGGTCCTGGCGGACAGAAGATGTGGACGCTTATGAAAAACTTTTCAATCTTTTTACACAAAAGAATTCCAACATCACCGTAATCCACACCCCGTACCGGAACACAGACTACAACACGATTTTACAATCGGCCCTGGCCGGCGGATCGGGACCCGACGTGTTCATGGCCCGTTCCTACGGCGGCATGGAGGCTTTGGCCCAATCCGGTTACATGACAGCCCTGGACGATTTGATGCCGGAACTCAGGAATTTCAACGATGCCAACCGCCGCGGCGCCACTTCCATAGCGGATGGGAAAATTTACGGGGTTCCCATGGCAAGCCAAACCTGCGTCATTTTCTACAACGTGGATATTTACTCAAGGCTTAACCTCAGCATTCCCGTAACCTGGGATCAATTCATCGCCAATATGCAGGCCATCAAGAATGCGGGTATCACCCCAATCGGCAACGGCGGAAAAGACGGCTGGGTTTTTGAAACCATGGTGGGAAACCTTGCCCCCAATTTCTACGGAGCCAATATCTTCTATGAAGGTGTACGTAATGGAACCAAAACCTTCGAGGATCCCGCCTTTGTTCTTGCCATACAAAGGATTAAGGATCTTGAGCCCTATATGCCGCCCATGCTGATGGGGATCACCTACGATGACGGACGGGCCCTGTTTATCAACGGGCAAGCAGCTCATTTCATCGGCGGTTCCTACGACGCGGCTTTCTTCAGCGCCCAAAATCCCAGCCTCAAGTTTGACATCTACAAGCCGCCGGTAGCCAGGGCAGGGGATACAAGCTATACAGCGGTTTATGCCGACGGAAGTTACGCAATGAACACCGCAACGGCCAAGAAAAACGAAGCTCTGACGCTTCTAAAATTCTTTGCAAGCAAAGACACCGGTGAGATGCATGTGAGGGATCTTAAGTGGGTTACCGCAGTACCGGGAGTAGACTCTTCTTCAGAGCCTTTTATCACCAAGATTCTGGATTTCCAGAAGAACAATACCCCCCATATCATGGTGGTTGGTTTCCGTTATGGTCAGCCCACCGGTTCTGTTGAACTCCAGGCAGCCATGCAGGGTATGTTTGGCGGACAGCTTACTCCGGCCCAAGTCGCCAAGCAGATTCAGGACGGTATAGCCACCTGGCATAAGCCGTTCCAGAAATAAAACCATAGCGCCCCGGCACGGGCGCTTCTTTCTAAAGGGGGTAGTATGACGACCAAGGAACTGCGTAAGGGCCTGTGGATTTTTTTCTTCGTGTTTCCCGCCCTGACGGTGGTTTTTGTGTTTATCCTGCTGCCCCTTTTTCTTTCCCTGTTCAACAGCTTTTATAGCTGGAAGCAGTTGCTCAGGGCTGATTTTATAGGCCTTGATAACTTTAAGACTGTTTTCACTGCCTTTCCGTACAAGGATCGCTTTTTTAATGCCCTGAGGAATAACGTAAAGTGGTTTCTTACAACCATGATAGTCCAAAATTCCCTGGGCCTTTTTTTCGGCTACATGCTTTCCCGCCGCATTCCAGGGCAGGAATTTTTCAAGCGGGTATTTTTTATTCCCGTACTATTTTCCGTTGTGGCTGTGAGTTTCCTCTGGGGTCTTTACCTCAAGCCCAACGGCCTTATCAATGAATTTTTAAAATTAATAGGTTTAAGCAACCTGGTTCACGCATGGCTTGGCGAGGCAAAGATTGCCACCTACTCCATTATAGTGGTAAATATCTGGCGCTGGGTGGGCTTCCCTTCCCTGGTTTTCCTGGCGGCTGTAGATGGTGTCCCTGCGGAATGTATAGAAGCCGCTTACCTTGACGGAGTCGGCGAATGGAAGATGTTCTGGCGCATCATTTTTCCCCTGATCTTATCTTCTGTAACAGTAATAGCGGTTCTTACCATCATAGGGAGCCTTAATGTATTTGAGCAGATCTTCACCATGACCGGTCCGGAAGGACAGCCCAATTTTTCCACCGATACTCTGGGAACTATGTTCTACCGTACCGCCTTTGGAGGGGTGGATTCGGGAAATCCGGCAATAGGCATAGGAAGCGCCATAGGGGTTATCATATATATTTCTACCTTTCTGGTTTCAATAATTTCCATTGCTGTCACCCGGTCTAAGGAGGTGGAATTATGATAATTGATTTCCGCTACCGCCGTGATCGCTGGGATAAAAACATCATTCTGGGAATCGTGCACACTTTCATGGCAATCTATGTGCTTCTTATTTTTTATCCCCTTTTTAACATGGTGATTTCTTCCCTAAAGACCACCAGGGAAATTTTTGCGAATCCCTTTGGACTTCCTGAAAACCTGTTGTTTGAGAATTACAGAACCGTTTGGGTAGTCAGGGGCTTTGGAGTGTATTTCAAAAACAGCGTATTAGTAACGTTCATTGCAATGGCATTTGTCATACTATTGGGCTCCATGGCGTCTTACGGAGTGTCTCGATATAAATACAAACTGCAAACCTGGGTATATATGTTTTTTTTAAGCGGCATCATGCTGCCCCTAAAAATCGCCATCATTCCCCTGTTTCTTCTCATTAAAAATCTTGGCCTCATGGATACCCATATTTCCATCATCATGATTTTTATAGCCATGGGCCTGCCATCCACAGTGTTTATCCTTTCGGGTTTCATGAAAACAATCCCCATAGACCTGGAATACGCAGCCCGGATTGACGGCTGTAACGATTGGGGTATCTACCGGCGCATAGTCATGCCAATTACCAAATCGGCCATTGCGTTAGTTACAATTTACAACGCGGTACCCATTTGGAACGATTTCTTTTTCCCCCTGGTTTTTATCCAGAGCAACCGACTGAAAACCTTGCCCGTGGGACTCTCCACCTTCTTCGGGCAGTTCAGTACCAACTGGAGTCTGCTCTTTACAGGACTTTCCATAGCAATTCTGCCCATGCTGGTTCTTTATATTTTTATGGCGAAGTATTTTATCCGTGGCATGACCGCCGGGGCCATTAAGTAGTAAGAGAATGACAAAGATACAAAAATACCTTGAAAGCTGCGTGAGACAAGGAGTTTTCCCCGGCGCTTCCTGGGTAATAGGCAATTCAGACGCTATTCTGGAAAAGGGGAGTACGGGCCTTCTGGGAAACGGCCTGGGGCCCGTGAGGGAGGATACTCTTTATGATCTGGCCTCCCTCACCAAGATCTTTACCGCTCTGGCCTTAATGAAACAGTTTGAAGAAGGTCTCCTCAGGCTTGAGGATGCGGTGGAGTATTTTTTGCCGTCATATAAGAACTGGCCCCTTGGCGGGGTAACTCTATATGCCCTTATGACCCATACGGCTCCCATACCAAAAGGAACCCATCTGTACCGTTACGCAAAATCCAGAAGCGATCTGCTGGAAGCCATTCGTACAGGTCCCGTACGTTCTGACAGTCCTGCCTGGGTGGTTTACTCCTGTGAGGCTTTTATACTTTTGGGGGAGATTGTTTCAACCATTGACGCAACCGGTCTGGATGAGGCAATCCGCCGCCGAGTACTGGAACCCCTGGGAATGAAAGATACTTGTTTTAATCCGCCTGCGTCTCTTATGGAACGTATTGCCCCCACCGAAGACTGTCCATTGCGCGGCAGGCTTATCCGGGGGGAAGTACACGACGAAAACGCCGGTGTCATGGGCGGGGTAAGCGGCAATGCGGGGCTTTTTTCAAGCGCCCCGGACATGACCCGTCTTGGCGTTGCCATGCTCGCTTCTCTGGAAAACGGCACCTTTCTTCATAAAGCAAGCGCCGAATTGATGACCCGTAACCATACGCAGGGCAAGGGCGAGAACCGCGGCTTAGGCTGGATGATCGCGGGTCCGGGTTCTCCCGCAGGGGATCTCCTTTCCCCCGCTGGTTTCGGCCATACTGGCTTTACGGGAACCAGCCTCTGGATAGATCCCGAAAGAAAATTTTACGCCTTGCTTCTTTCCAACCGCATATATCCCAAGAGGGACAATCCGGGTATATTTCGGACTCGGCACATTTTTCATAACCTCGCGGTTCTGGAGTACGGAGAATCCAACCAGGAAAAGTAACTAAGGATATAATCATGGCCGAAACTTTACATAATTCTTCATCGAAGACTATTTCAGCGGAAGTCCTTGCCCTTAGTACCACAGAACAGCGGAACGAGGCGTCTTTGGACATTGACGCCAAAAGCTCTTTGGAAATCGTTTCCATCATCAACAACGAGGACAAAAAAATCCCTGTTGCAGTCGAAAAGATACTGGGCGAAATTGCGGCCCTGGTGGATGATATTGTCGCCGCCTTCAAAAAAGGCGGACGGCTCATCTATATCGGTGCGGGTACTTCAGGACGTTTGGGCGTACTGGATGCCTCGGAATGTCCCCCCACCTACGGGGTAGAACCGAACATGGTCATGGGGCTAATCGCTGGCGGACAGGAAGCCCTGACAAAATCCATCGAGGCTGCCGAAGACAGGGCCGAGGAAGGGGTAAGGGAACTTAAGGCCCTGAGTTTTAATGAAAGAGATGTGCTGGTGGGTATTACCGCGTCCGGCCAGGCGCCTTATGTTTTGGGCGCGCTGGAATATGCCCGGGATATTGGCGCGGTAACTGGCGCGATAAGCTGCAACGCAAATTCAAAAACTTTTGACTATGCAAGGCATCGGCTCTACGCAAATGTGGGCCCCGAAGTGGTAACCGGCTCTACCAGGATGAAGAGCGGCACGGCCCAGAAACTCATCCTCAATATGCTTTCCACCGCCGCAATGATCCGCATGGGGAAGGTCTACAAAAACCTAATGGTGGATTTGAAACCGGTGAATCATAAGCTAGTCCTAAGATCCATAAGGCTTATTAGGGAAGTTACAGGCTGTACCGAAGAAGAGGCCAAGGAAAGTTTTGACGCGTCGGGAAAGCGTCCAAAAACAGCCATTGTAATGATCTTGCTAAAAAAGGACAGGGATGAGGCCGAGAAACTTCTGAGAGACGCGGACGGCCATATCAGCCTGCTTATAAATCAAATATCTTCCCGGGATTCATGATATTGTTTGGATCCCAGGCCCGTTTTAAGGATTTCATAAGCTCCAGTTCGGGCCGGCTTACCATGTCCTTAAAGAATTCCCTGCGCTTAATGCCTATTCCGTGTTCCCCGGAGATTTTTCCTCCCGCATCTCTGGTAATGCGGTAGAGTTCCCGCAGGCAGGCCTTTTCGTTCTTCTTCCAGTCATCCATGCTCATGTCCGGATCTTTTACCAAAGTGGCGTGGAGATTGCCGTCTCCAGCATGGCCGTAACAGGGGATTTGCATTTTGTATGTTTTCCCAAGCCTTTCCAGTTCCGGAATTATCTGGGGAATACGGGAGATTGGAACCACAATGTCTTCCAGGCTTTGGGCAGGGCTAAAGACCTTAAAGGCCTCGGCTATGTTTCTCCTAACGCTCCATATACGCTCAATGTTGTTCCGATCTTCGGCTACATACACTTCCAGAGCACCCCGGCTTTCACATAGTTTGCCTATCTCAAAAAGATCCGCTTCAACTTGTTCCGGATTTGAGCCGTCCAACTCAATGAGGAGCATGGCCCCGCAGTCTTCGTAAGGGAGGCTCTCGTTAAGGTATTTACAACTCGCTTCTATCGAAAGCTTATCCATGAATTCGATGCTTGTTGGTGTAAGACCCTTGCTGAGGATTTCCGGTACCAGGTCTATGGCGTCTTTTGGAGTTTTAAAAAGCGAGAGGAGGTCTGATTTTGACGACGGGTAACCGATTAGCCGGATTATGGCCCGGGTAACTATGCCCAGGGTTCCCTCCGAACCTATAATCAAGGATTTTAGGTCGTAACCTGAAACATCCTTTACGATCTTTCCCCCCAGTTCCACGATTTCTCCCAGAGGTGTAACAAGGGTAAGACCCAGGATATAGCGGCCTGTAACGCCGTACTTTACCGCCTTGCCACCCCCGGCGTTTTCCGCGATGTTGCCACCTATGACGCAGGTCTGAAGGCTCATGGGGTAACCCGCGAAAAACAGGCCCTGAGCCTCTACTGCTTTGGCAAAGTCATTGGTAACCATGCCCGCCTCCACTAAGGCAAGCATATTTTCCCTGTCAATTTCGATTATGCGGTTCATTTTTTCCAGGGAAAGAACAAGGCCTCCGTATTCGGGAATGGCCCCGCCTGAAAGCCCAGAACCAGCGCCTCTGGGAGTAATGGGTATACGCTCACGGTTAGCCACCTTGACGATGAGGGCGGTCTCTTCGGTATTGGAAGGGAAGATCACCGCTTCGGGACTGTGTCCGTATTCGTGCGCGTCTGTTTCATCGTGAGAATAGGTTTCCAGTTTTTCTTTTTCGATAACAACATTACCCTTTCCAACAATAGTTTTTAGTTCTTCAATAATTCTATCAGTCAGCGGATTGAAACCAAGCCTATTATTACCACTCATTTATCACCCCCGCTCCCTGCTTTCCTTAAGCGTCTTTTCAGTTCGCCCAATACCTCAAATGCATCGCCTACAATTGCAAGATCCGCTAATTTGTGGATATTAGCGTCGGGATCCGTATTGACGGAAACAATGGTTTCGCTGGTTTTTATTCCCGCCAGATGCTGAATGGCCCCGGATATGCCCACAGCCAGGTAGAGCTTTGGAGAAACGGTTTTCCCCGAAAGACCTACCTGATGGGGGTAACTTATCCAGCCGCGATCTACTACGTCCCTGCTTGCCCCTACTTCACCGCCAAGAAGGGCGGCAATTTCCCTTAGCGTTTCGAAGCTCTCAGGCTTTTTAATGCCCCGACCACCTGAGATAATCACTTCCGCTTCTTCAAGGTTTGCGAAACCTACGGCTTCCCGGCGGTAGCCTGTTACCCTTGTCCTTGTTTCTTTAAGTGGAGAAAAACTCCTGCCACTGGGAAGGGTATCAGATAGGGAAAAGCGAGTTACCGTACCTTTACGGCTTGCATCTTTCTCCAGGGGCCTGGAAGACCGGGGGCGAACCGTGGCCATCTGCGGCCTTAAGTCCGGGGTTTTTATCGTAGCCATGATATTGCCCCCAATCGCGGGCCGGGTCTGGAGGAGGCAGCCCGTTTCTTCTTCTATATCCAGACCGGTACAATCGGCGGTGAGCCCCGCGTGAACCTTGACCGCCGTATAGGGCATTAGGGTACGGCCTGTAGAAGTGGCCGCGGCAAGGAGGATTTCAGGCTCATACTCTCTGATTAGAGTTCCAAGAATTTTCGAATAGCTTTCATTGCTGAAAAATTTCAGTTCCTCATCCTGAACCGCAATGACTTCATCCGCGCCCCGGAGTATAAGCTCTTCCAGACAGCTATCTTCCAAAGCGGGCCCGATGAGTATGGAAAAAAGTTTTACGCCAAGCTTATCCACAAGGCTCCTGCCTCTTGCCAATAGTTCAAAGGAAACGGTTTTAAGCCTCCTTTCATGCTGTTCCGCCAGAGTCCATACGCAATTTTTCATACAATCCCCTTTTCAGCCAGCAAATCCATAAGCTCATCCGCCGCATTCTTAAGGGAATCTTCATCCATAACTCTGATCATCCTGCCTCCCCTGGAAATGGAAGGAGTATAGATTTTTGCTACCCTGGTGGGCGAACCGTTAAGACCAAAATACAGAGGACTTCCGCCGAGATCATCTGCGGAAAAAACAGGAATATTCATTTCCCTAGAAGCGAGTTTTCCTTTAAGCGTGGGAAGCCTGGGCACGGCGATTTCTTTTACCACCGTGATTAGGCAGGGTAAGCGAGCATCCAGCATTTCATAGCCTTCTTCCACAAGCCGTTCCGCCTTAATACGGCCTCCTGTTATTTCTTCGACCGCTATTTCTTCGATTTTTGAAACATAGGTAAGAACAGGAATGTCCAGCCATGCCGCCAAAGCAGGCCCCACCTGGGCTGTATCCCCATCGGTGGCCCGCTCTCCGGCAACGATAATATCAAAGGGGCCAAGCTTTTTGGCTCCCTGAGCCAGTGCGTAGGAGGTAGCCCAGGTATCGGCACCGCCGAATCTCTTGTCGGAAAGCAGGGCGCAGCGATCGCAGCCCATGGCGGCAGCCTCTTTTAGTACCCGCATGGCCGCAGGCGGCCCCATCGAAAGGGCGGTAATTTCTCCGTCGCGCAGGAAAAATCGTTCCTTAAGCCTGAGCGCTGTTTCTATGGCGTAAAGGTCCAGAGGGTTAACTACCGTTTCCACGCCCGTTCGAATCAATGTTCCTGTAGCGGGATCCATTTTTACGTTGCTGCTTTCCGGAACCTGTTTAACCAGTACGAGTATTTTCAATTACAAACCTCTAAAATAGACAAACCTCTAAAACACTATACATAAAAAATAAATCATATAGAATATAACTATGAATGAAGAAATAACTATCCGGCGGGCGGTATTATCCGATCTCCCGTATTTATATGAAATATGTTTAAAAACCGGAGACGCAAGCAAAGACGCTACGCCTTTCTTTTCCGATCCGTATACAATAGGTCAGTATTATGCCGCGCCATATCTACTATACCCTAATGGAATTTGTTTTGTGGCTGAATGTGAATACCGCCCGCAAGGTTACATTATAGCGGTTCCTGATAGTATCGCCTTTGGGCAGTGGATGGAAAAGGAGTGGCTGCCTCCGATACGAAAACGCTATCCTCAGCCTTTCCCTCTTTCTCGTTCCGAAAAAGAAGATAAAATAATTCAACTTATTCACAAATGCCAGTTTCCTGTAGATACGGCTGCCCAACCGTGGCTTGCGGATTATCCGGCGCATCTTCATATTGATCTGCTTCCCTGCATACAGCAAAAAGGAATCGGACGCGCTTTAATAAACAACCTTTTTACGGAACTGGCACAACGAAAGGTTTCCGGTTTGCATCTTGGAGTTGGTTCGTCAAATACCGGCGCAATTGCTTTTTACAAGAAAATGGGTTTTTCTGTGCTATTAGAACAAAAATGGGGTTTTACAATGGGGAAACTCTGTGATAAATGAAAACAATATTTGATAAAGCAAACAGATTATTCTATTGACATTTCCTTAACGTTTCTATATAAAGAAACATATTGTAATATTCCAGGAGTAAAGCGTGATAAAAGAAGCGATTTTAAAGGCAGTGGCACGAGAAGACCTGAGTTATGAATGTGCCGAAACCGTAATGGACGAGATAATGGAGGGGAAAGCCAGCGAGATTCAAATGGCGGCGTATTTGACTGCTATGTCGGTCAAGGGCGAAACTATTGAAGAAATTACAGCATCCGCCAAGGGAATGCGGAAGCACTGCGTCAGGATTCTGCACGACATTGACGCGCTGGAAATTGTCGGCACCGGAGCCGACCGTTCCAATTCGTTTAACATTTCCACCACTTCGGCGCTGGTTGTTTCGGCGGCGGGCTTTCCGGTGGCAAAACACGGCAACCGCGCCGCGTCCAGCATCAGCGGATCGGCGGATGTGCTTGAAAAGCTCGGCGTTGATATTACAATACCGCCGGAGCGCAGTCTGCATCTTTTAAAGACCATCAATCTTTGCTTCCTCTTTGCCCAGAACTACCACATCTCAATGAAGTATGTCGCTCCTGTACGCCGCGAGCTGGGAATACGCACGATATTCAATATACTCGGGCCCCTGGTAAATCCGGCAGGCGCAAACATGGAATTGCTGGGCGTGTATGACAAGGACATGATTGAACCGATGGCGAAAGTCCTGTGCAACCTTGGAGTAAAAAGCGGCATGGTGGTATACGGTCAGGACGGCCTTGACGAAATATCCCTCAGCTCGCCGACCAGCATATGCGAACTGCGATCCGGTTTTATAAAGAGTTATGTGATAGAGCCTGAACAATACGGCTTTACGCGCTGCGAAAAATCAGCGCTGGTCGGAGGGACACCGGAAGAAAACGCCCAAATTACAAGGGACATTCTTTCAGGCGAGAAGGGCCCCAAAAGAGACGCCGTTTTGCTCAATTCCGCTGCGGCGATTCATATTGCCAAGCCGGAAATTTCCATTGAAGAAGGAATAAAACTGTCCGCCGAGACCATCGACTCAGGCAAGGCAAGAAATCAGCTTGAACAATTCATTAAATTGTCAAAGGAAACGGCATGACAGTTCTGCCGGAAAGCGTGCAGAAAAGTACAATACTTGACGAAATTGCCGCTAAGACAAGGCTCAGGGTCGCGAGGGCAAAGGAAAATGCGCCACTTGATCTTGTGCGCTCAAAGGCCTTAGGGGTTTGTAAGACAAAGCCTTACAAACCCCTCGACTTGTCCGCCAAACAGTGGACAGATGGCGAAGCTGTCCTTACAGCCTTCCCTTTTGAAAAAGCCCTCGCGCCGCCCGGCCTTTCTTTTATCTGCGAAGTAAAAAAGGCTTCTCCCTCAAAGGGAATAATCTCCGAAAATTTTCCGTATCTGGACATCGCGAAGGAATACGAGGCCGCCGGAGCAGCGACAATTTCTGTACTTACCGAGCCGGATTTTTTTTTGGGAAGCGATCTTTATCTGCAAGAGATCGCGGCAAAGGCAAACATTCCCGTCCTTAGAAAGGATTTTATCGTTGATTCCTACCAGATATACGAAGCGAAGCTTTTGGGAGCGCAGGCGGTACTGCTCATCGCGACCCTCCTGGACACGAAGGCGCTTGAAGCCTATGTCAAGATCGCTTCTGAGTTGGGACTTTCGGCGTTAGTTGAAATACACAGCGAAGCGGAAGCGGAACAGGCGCTGGAGGCCGGAGCGCGAATTATCGGCATCAATAACCGGAATTTAAAAACCTTCAAAGTGGACACAGGCGTTACTGCCCGGCTGAAAAAGCTTATACCTGCCGGAATTATCACAGTTGCCGAAAGCGGCATCCGTTCGGCGGATGACGCGCGGGAGATGAAAAAGATTGGCGTTGACGCTGTCCTAATTGGCGAGAGCCTGATGCGGGCGGCAGATAAAAAACAGTTCCTGGCGGAACTGAAAAAGGCGGCAGGTGAAAATTAAAATTTGCGGCATCTCCCGCGAGGAAGACATTGAGTATATCAACGAGGCCCGTCCCGATTACGCCGGCTTCGTGTTTGCCGAAAGCAGGCGAAAAGTAACGGCCGCCCAGGCGGCTAAACTGCGCCAGCGCTTGGCGGAAGGAATAGAGGCGGTGGGCGTTTTTGTGGATGCTTCCATTGATGACATCATCGGACTTTACCGCGACGGGATCATTTCACTTGTCCAGCTTCACGGAACGGAAGACGACGCGTACATAGAACGGCTTAAGGAAGCCGGTTGCGTCGTACCGGTAATAAAGGTTATCAAAAGCATGGAACTGCTAGCACTGACAGAAGCGAGCAAAACCGTAGTGTCCGGCGCTAATTATTACCTCATTGACTCAGGAGCAGGCAGCGGCAAAACTTTTAACTGGAATATACTTCGCCCCGAAACGCCCTGCGCTTCATGGCTGCAATCGTCCGGGAAGCAATGGTTTCTGGCAGGCGGCATAACTCCGGAAAATATCGAACAGGCAATGGAGCTTAACCCGTTTGCCATCGACGTTTCCGGCGGGGCCGAAACCAATGGTATAAAAGACAGAAATAAAATAGTACAATTAACGGCAATGGTTGGAAAAGGAAAAGCAGCATGAGCAAAGGACGATTCGGCGATTACGGCGGGCAGTACATTCCCGAGACTTTGATGAACGAGATCATCAGTCTGGAAAAAGCTTTCTATCACTACAAAGATGACGGTGCGTTTAAGGCGGAACTGGACGATCTTCTTAAAAATTATGCAGGCCGCCCGTCGCTGTTGTATTTAGCGCAGAAGATGAGCCTGGATTTGGGAGGCGCGAAGATCTACCTTAAACGGGAAGATTTGAACCACACCGGTTCGCATAAGATTAACAACGTGCTTGGCCAGACCCTGCTTGCAAAAAAAATGGGCAAGACCAGGATTATCGCCGAGACCGGCGCGGGCCAGCACGGCGTGGCCGCGGCAACCGCTGCGGCCCTGCTGGGAATGGAGTGCGAGATTTTTATGGGAAAGGAGGACACGGAACGCCAGGCCCTCAACGTGTACCGCATGGAACTGTTAGGCGCAACTGTCCATCCCGTCACATCGGGGACTCAAACGTTGAAAGACGCGGTTAATGAAACCATGCGGGAATGGACAAGCCGAGTCTATGACACCCACTATGTGCTTGGTTCTGTAATGGGGCCGCATCCCTTTCCGACCATGGTGCGGGATTTTCAAAGCGTAATCGGCAAAGAAGCGCGGGAACAGATTCTGGCAAAAGAAGGCAGGCTTCCCTCGGCTGTGCTTGCCTGCGTTGGCGGCGGCAGCAACGCGATGGGCATATTCTATCACTTTATTCCCGATGCGGGGGTACAGCTCATCGGCTGCGAAGCCGCAGGCCTTGGTGTGGACACCGAACATCACGCCGCCACAATCGCAAAAGGCTCGGTAGGTATCTTCCACGGGATGAAATCCTATTTCTGCCAGAACTCCGAGGGCCAGATTGCTCCAGTATATTCAATTTCCGCCGGCCTTGACTATCCGGGAATAGGGCCGGAACACGCCTGGCTTAACGACAGCAAGCGCGCAGCGTACATGCCCATTACCGACGAAGAAGCGGTAGACGCGTTTGAGTACCTTGCGCGTACCGAGGGGATCATCTGCGCGGTGGAAAGCGCCCACGCGATAGCCTACGCAAAAAAAATTGCGCGTAACTTCGGAAAAGACGAAAACATCGTCATCTGTCTTTCGGGCAGAGGGGACAAGGACGTTGCGGCCATCGCACGCTACAGAGGGAAAAAGATACATGAGTAATATCGCCAAAGCCTTCGATAATAATAACGGCAAAGCCTTTATCGGCTTTGTTACAGGCGGGGATCCCCGCATTGAAAAAACAAAGGAATTTATTCTGGAAATGATCCGCGCCGGTTCCGATCTGGTTGAAATCGGAATCCCATTCTCTGACCCGATTGCCGAAGGCCCCGTTATCCAGGAAGCAAACATCCGCGCCCTCCGTTCGGGAACCAGCGTAGAAAAACTATTCACGCTTGTTGAGGATGTCCGCAAGGCAACCGACGCGCCGCTGGTGTTTTTGACTTACCTCAACCCTGTCTTTCATTACGGATACGACGCCTTCTTTAAGCGCTGCAACGCCGTCGGCCTTGACGGAATCATCATTCCCGATCTTCCCTTTGAGGAGCAGGCCGACGTGCGGGAACCCGCGTCAAAATACGGCGTAGACCTTATCTCCCTTATTGCCCCTACGTCGGAGGCGCGTATTAAAGAGATAGCCAAAACCGCTTCGGGCTTTATTTACCTTGTTTCTTCAATGGGCGTAACAGGCGTTCGCAGCGAAATTACCACTGACATCGCCTCGATTGCCGCTTCAGTCAAATCGGTTACAGAACTGCCGGTGGCTGTTGGCTTTGGCATTCACACACCGGCACAGGCCCGCGAAATGGCCCGCATTGCCGACGGCGTAATTGTAGGAAGCGCCATTGTAAAAATCATCGCCGAACATGGAGAAAAAGCGGGATCGTACATTTATCAATACGTCAGTGAAATGAAGAAAGCAATAATATAAACAAGAAAGGGGGTAGTCTCACCCCCCTTTCTTTTAGTGCGCGCCGTAAACAGCGATCATGACACCGGCGGCAATGGCGGTACCAATTACGCCGGCAACGTTGGGCCCCATGGCGTGCATCAGGATAAAGTTGCCCGGGTCTTCTTCAAGACCGACCCTGTTGGAAACGCGGGCGGCCATTGGTACGGCGGAAACTCCGGCGGAACCGATGAGCGGGTTGATCTTCTCTTTAAGAAAGAGGTTCATGAACTTGGCAACCAGCAGCCCGCCGGCAGTGGCGATGGCAAAGGCAATAAGCCCCATTACAACAATGATAAGGGACGACGGGTTAAGGAACTTTTCAGGGGTCATCTGGCTGCCCACGCCCAAAGAAAGGAACATGGACACAACGTTCATTAGATCGTTCTGGGCGGTATTGGAAAGCCTGTCTACCACGCCGATTTCCCGGATAAAACTGCCGAACATGAGGCAGCCGATAAGCGGGGCCGCGGGCGGAATGAGAAATATCGCGAGAATAAAAACCAGCATGGGGAAGGCAATTTTTTCCGCTTTTGAAACCGGCCTTAACTGCCTCATCCTGATTAGCCTTTCATGTTTGGTTGTAAGCGCCCTCATAATGGGCGGCTGGATTAGCGGTACCAGGGCCATGTAGGAATAGGCCGCTACAGCTACTGTCGCCAGAAGATGCGGGGCAAGTTTTGCCGCGATGTAGATCGTGGTGGGGCCATCCGCGCCGCCGATGATCGCCACAGCGCAGGCCTCTTTCAGATTAAAGGCCACTCCTGGCAGGAAGTTGGCAACGCTGATGAAAAACATGGTAGCGAAAACGCCGAACTGGGCCGCCGCGCCTAAAAGGGCGGTTTTGGGGTTCGCGATAAGCGGGCCGAAATCGGTCATGGCCCCTATGCCGATGAAGATTATCAGGGGGAAGAATTCGT
>Ga0268262_10003354_pt1 | contig 17420 bp, 15 predicted proteins | sample TergutNc150P3_FD_190354 | JGI IMG/M metagenome (GOLD analysis project Ga0268262, IMG submission 190354) | Nasutitermes corniger P3 segment gut microbial community from laboratory colony in Florida, USA - Nc150 P3 (SPAdes) (version 2) | ecosystem: Host-associated > Arthropoda: Insects >... | reverse complement strand
GAACGGCAGAACGCCTCACCAAGCCTTCGTTGAAGGTATTCCAAACCACGTTGAAAAGGAGGATTCGGCAGCTTAATTTTCGGTTTCATTCGGAGGCTGACTGTCAGCTAATTACTATGCTTGTACACACTGCTGACATTACAACAAAACGATTTTCCCAATAACGTCAATTGTCGCTTGACGGATTTTATCTTTCGGCAGATTACCTTTTTTAGCATCGAACACATCCCTAAAGTTTTTTAAGGTGATTTGAGTATTTACATGTCCCATACTGATAACTCCTTGCTTGTTTTTTCAAATATATCACAATAATTTCTTTTATGCCACTTTTTGATGTATTTTTATTTGTTCATACAAGTATTCAGGAGCAAAGTCAACTCCATTATCCCAACATATTGTATCTAATTCTGTTTTAACTGTTCTAAATTTTTCCAAATCCAATAGTTCCCGAACAATCTGGCGATGATCGTTTTTTAACTTATCGTAAAAATCGATAATGCCGACTGTACCATCATTAAATTCAATATGTACTTTGTAATTTTCTTTTAATTCAGACCTTACAACCCAAATCATATACTCTCCTTATACCAACGGTTCAATCTTAAAGTATTTACCTGTTGTTTTTACCATATCCCAATCCTGCATAAGTTTGTCTTTATGCAATTCTGCCCATTCTATAACCAATCCTAATATCCGAGCGGGTAAATGCCCTTCCAATACTTTCAATTCGTTAATAGATACTAATGCTCTATAATCATTATACCGCACATGAAAATGAGGCGGGTTATGATCATCAAAATACATTAATATTGATATACCTAAAAAATGACTCAATTCTGGCATACTTTTATATTACCTCTTATGTCCATTATTATCAAGCGCACTTATTTATTTTTTCTATATTTTTTTATTTCATTATATTATAAATCCTACTCCTCGTTATCTATAGTGTCAAGCGGACTTGTGATTGCCAGGGTTCTTCGCTTGGCTACGTGGGCGTAGCGTTCTGTGGTGCGGATTGAGGAGTGCCCCAAAAGTTCCTGAATATATCTAATATCGGTTCCACCTTCCAGTAAGTGTGTTGCGAAAGAATGGCGCAAACTGTGAATAGATGCTTTTTTTTCTATTTTTGCAGCATTGAGAGCTTGTTTAAATATTTTTTGCACGGAACGTATTACTATATGTTTATTCGGTTCTGCGCCGCAAAAAAGCCAGTTTGTGATGTTATACTTGGAATAATAATCATTAAGAGTGTTGATAACCATATCCGAAATAAGTGTATATCGGTCTTTGCGTCCTTTAGCCGCTCTTATGTTGATTAATTTTCTGCCTATGTCTATGTCCTGTCGTTGAAGGCGCACTACTTCGCCGACTCGCAATCCTGATGCGTATACCATCATCAATAACAGACGATGTTTTAAATTCTTTTCCGACGTAATTAATTTTTTTATCTCATACTTTGACAAAACGACAGGAAGGCGTTTGTCTTGGCGCGGACGGCGTTGTTCTCTTATAATATCTCTTTGTATAACTTCTTTGTAAAAGAATTTCATTGAACTAATTGCAATATTCATTGACGCTGCGGAATAATCTCTGTCTTTTTCGAGATCAGCCAAAAATTTTTTAATGTCGTCCGTTTGAATTTCCTTTGGAGATTTTTGAACGGCGTTGCATAAAAGTCGGTTATAGTAAAGATAATTTCTAATTGTGCTGCGGCTGTATTTTCTGGAGCGAAGTTCGTTTTCAAGTTTTACTTCCCAATGTTTGGGAAACTTATCCGGCACGACCGGGTGGACAACCGCCGGAATATTTGCTTTTGGTTGATTGAAAGTCGGGGGATTTTCATTGCAAGTATAATAAATTTCCTCTTTATCATTATCAATGTCAGATTGTTCCCAAGAACGACCTAAAAAGCCGAATACTTTTATAACAGAGGATTGGTCTTTAATTAACACTAATGGAACGCCGAGAGATTCACCGCATAATTGTTCGGCGTTTGTTTTAACATCTAAAATAAACTCATTTCTTGTGTTATCCCATCTTCCGCCGCGTGCAATAAAAAATCGATAAAGATGCTTATTATAACCGTAAAAGGGAACCCTGATTTGTTTAGCTTCACAAAAGATATAAATAATTTCCATAAAGAAAGCATAGTGTAACACACTTTGGAAATTCAAGTTTTTTTTGCTAAAAAACGGCTTGTATGCTTTAAAAAATATGGAAAAAAGTAAAAATATTTTCTCTTTCAGTCAAGCAAAACGCATATTTTGCGCCATATATAGGTGTTGTATATGCAACGTTCAAATTAATTCATTTTTCTTTCACAGCACACACCCGTACTTCCACACACCGCCTACTTTTTCTGCAACAGTGATAAGATTTTCACCGCTAAAAACTGCCGCGGAAAAATCCGCCGCATTTTGTGTTGAAAGCGTGTTCTGTAAAAATATTTTTTTCTCTTCCAAAATCGGCGCAAGCGGTTTGCCGTGGGAAATATTTTCCGCTTCCGGCGACGTTACTTCATACCACGGCAATCCAAGCGCGGCGATTACGGACTTGTCTATGGGGCGCGGAGAGGTAATTGTGTCATCTGCCATGTCGAGGGAAAAAGAGGCGACTTGGGTTCTTGTAAGCGAAGATAGGTGTGCCCTGCTGCCTGCCGCCATGGCTATGTCTCTTGCGAGGGAGCGTATGTAAGTGCCGCTTGAACAGTGGACGAAAATGTCGGCATAGGGGGGATCCCATTCTACCAGTTCAATGTTGTAAATGGTTACGGGTCTTTCTTTCATTTCGGGGACATCGCCGCTTCGGGCAAGTTTTGAGGCGCGCTGTCCGTTTATGTGAATAGCGGAAAAAATAGGCGGTTTTTGCATTATCTCGCCTTTAAACATATTAATAGCCTGCTCTGCTCTTTCGCGCGAAGGCGGCTGCGCTTCCGCAATTACATTGCCCTCTGGGTCGAGGGTATCGGTCTCCGCGCCGAAGAGGATACGTCCCTTGTATTGTTTGTCGCAATGAGAAAACCAAGGTGTGAGTCTTAGCGCCCTGCCTGTCAGTACAACCAAAAGTCCTTGCGCAAATTTATCCAAAGTTCCGGTGTGCCCTACTTTGCCCGTTCCAAGCGCACGTTTTACTTCACCTAACGCTTCAAAGGAAGTAACGCCGGGTTTTTTATTCAGCAGTATCAGTCCCGACTTGGGCGCTTCTGTTTTCTGGCTCAACTAGTTCCTCTATTTTCTTTATTATATCAAAACTTTCGCCTATGCTTTTATCGGCGTGGAAACGAAGGCGGGGAATTTTTCTTATGTGCATTGTCGCTCCAAGCTGGGACTGAATAAAACCCGCCGCACTTTGCAAGCCTTCCACTTCCTTTTCGTTTATTTTACCGCGAATGTCGGAAACATAAACGTCGGCAAAGGATAGGTCTTTTGATACGTCTACTTTGGTTATAGAAAGAAATGTGTTAACGCGGGAATCTTTTACTTTTCCTTCAAGAATCAGCGAGCCTATTTTTTCCTGTATCGTCTGTCCAAGACGTTCCGTTCTGAAAGCCGGCATTTTATTAAGAGCTCAATTTGCGGGCGATTTCCACAGTCTCGATAACTTCAAACATGTCGCCGACGTGAAGATCGTCAAAACCTTCCAAACCAATGCCGCATTCGTAGCCCGCCGCGACTTCGCGCGCGTCGTCCTTAAATCTTTTTAACGACGCAATTTTTCCGTTGTGAATAACAACTTGATCCCGAATAACATTAATCGTGCAGCTTCGCTTGACAATTCCTGTTTGCACATAACAACCGGCGATAGTTCCGATTTTGGGCACTTTGAATGTGTCGCGGACTTCCACTGTTCCTATTACTTCTTCTTTTGTATCCGGTTTTAACATTCCTTCCATGGCAAGTCTTATTTCGTCTACCGCTCTGTAGATAATGTTGTATTTTCTTATGTCTACTTTTTCCTGATCCGCAAGAATCTTCGCCTTGGGCAGCGGGCGTACGTTAAAGCTGATAATTATCGCTTTTGACGCTATGGCAAGGTCTACGTCGCCTTCGTTAACGGGACCAGGAAGCGCCTGAATTACATGCAGGCGTATTTCTTTGGTGCTCAATTTTTCCAAACTTGATTTTAACGCTTCCGCCGAACCTTGAACGTCCGCTTTAATGATTACTTTTAATTCCTGAATAGTGCCGTCGCTTATCATGTCATGCAGGTTGTCCATTGTTACTTTTTTGAGTATCTTTGCGTCTTCAAAACGGCGCAGTTCCTGCCGCTTAGACGAAAATTCGCGCGCGACTTTTTCATCATCTACTACATGGAACGGGTCTCCCGCGTTGGGAATTCCATCAAAACCAAGAACTTCAACCGGCATGGAAGGAGTCGCCTTGTTTATATTTTCTCCCTTGTCGTTAAAAATCGCACGCACTTTGCCGTGCCAAATGCCTGCGACATAAGCGTCTCCGATTGCAAGGGTTCCTCTTTCGATCATTACTGTGGCGACAATACCTCTTCCGTGATCGACTTTCGATTCAAGAACTTTGCCTTCCGCATTGCATTGGAAATTGGCTCTTAAATCCAAAAGCTCAGCTTCCAATAAAATAGATTCAATTAATTTATCAATACCGGTTTTTTGCAGAGCCGAAAGTTCTACAAATATTGTCTGTCCGCCCCAATCTTCCGGCATTAGCCCAAGTTCGGAAAGCTGGCTTTTTACCCTGTCGGGATTCGCCTCAGGTTTGTCAATTTTATTTACGGCGACAATAATCGGCACTTTCGCGTCTTTCGCGTGATTGATAGCCTCGATTGTTTGCGGCATAACGCCGTCGTCGGCGGCTACAACAAGCACTACAATGTCAGTTATCTGCGCGCCTCTCGCCCTCATGCGCGTAAACGCTTCGTGACCGGGAGTATCAAGGAAGGTAAGAGCGCCGTGCGGGGTTTCAACCATGTACGCGCCGATATGCTGAGTAATACCGCCGAATTCGCCGGACACTACGTCCGACTTGCGGATAGCGTCCAATAATTTGGTTTTTCCGTGATCAACATGTCCCATAACAGTAACGACAGGAGGTCGAGGAAGAAGAGCCGCGTTATCGTCGGAAGTTGTTTCTATTACCGTTTCGTCGTAGAGACTGACTATTTTTACATCCGCCCCGAACTCCGCCGCGAGAATGGTCGCGGTATCCGCGTCAATTTGCTGGTTTATTGTAACCATCTGACCCATACTCATAAGTTTAGAGATTAGATCAGACGCTTTTAAATTCATTTTACGCGCCAACTCCGATACCGAAATTACTTCCATAATGTTAATCGACTTTGGCACCGGGTTTGCGACATGTGTTATTTTTTTCTTTGTCTGGAGAAGTTTTTCCTCCATCTCAAGTTCTTTTTCTTTGCGGTTATAACTTGGTTTTTTTGCAATAAATTTGCGCTTTGCAGGTCCCTTCCCTTCCGGTATCGGTCCCGCGGGCGTTACTCCGCCAAAACCGCCGCGGTTACCGCCCTGTCCGCCGCGGAAGCCGCCGCCGCCAAATTGTTTATTTCCGCCGGCGCCCTGTCTTTGCTGAAAGCCGCCGGATCTTTGCGATTGTCCCGCGCTGCCTTGACGCTGTCCAAAACCGCCTCTGCCGCTGGGAACGCCTGCTTCGGGTTTATTTCCTCGTGGTTGTCCCTGCCGTCCACCATGGTGAGGAGGAGGGGTTTTACCGCCGACTAATTTACCGCCCACCCTTCCCGCAGCCGCGGCTGGACGCTGCGGCAGTTGAAAAGAATTGCCTTTTGCGTTTTCTGCGGGCTCCTGCGCGGGTTTTTTTTCTTTGTCCTCTGTTCTTTTTGCCGGAGAAGATTTTGCTGAAGGCGCGCTGACAACAACTTTTGGAGAAGCTTTTTTAGGAGCTGCGGCGGTTGGTTTCTTCATCACAACCTTTACTTTACGATGTTCAGCCTGCTCCGATTTCTTCTCCGTCACATTCTCTTCGCTTTGTGAATGTTTAATTAACTGAGCTTTTGGTTTTTTATTCTTGTCAGTTTCTTCAGCCATATAACCTCTTTTTACTCCTCCTCTTCGTATTCAAAACTAAGTCCAATACCGCAGCTTGGACAGGTTGTCATTTCTACGGTTATCTTCGCTCCGCATTCGGGACATTCATATTCTTCAGCTTCACCGCTCTCTTCGCCTGTCTCCTCTTCCGATTTTTCTTCATCTTCTTCATAAACGGTTTCTTCTTCGACAATTTCAACGTGTTCCTCAATAAGTTTACGCAGTCCTTCAAGTTCCGCGGCAATAAGTCCCTTCGCTTCCAACTCTTCCTGACTAATGCCGAGGAAATCTTCGATTAAGTCAATGCCGTTATCAAGCAGGATTTGCGCAACGCGGCTGTCAACATTGGGAAGTTCGCCGATTCTGGAAATTTCATCTTCGTAGGACTCAGTGTCGCCGAACAATTCGGAAACCGCGCGGCGCGATTCGGCGGCAATATCCATTTCCGCGAATTGCGATTCGGTTTTTACGTCGATGTTCCAGTCTACAAGCCTGTTCGCAAGGCGCACGTTAAGCCCCTGTTTGCCGATTGCGAGAGACAGCATTGAATCGCTTACCACCGCAAGCGCCTGATGTTTGCCTTCGTCCAAAATTATTACGTCGCGCACTTCGGCGGGGGATAGGGCGTTTTTAATGAATCGTCTTGGGTCGGGATCGTACTTAAGAATATCGATCTTTTCCCCTTCCAGTTCTTTTATTACCGCCTGAATGCGGACGCCTTTAAGCCCGACGCACGCGCCGACAGGATCAACGTCTTCGCGGTTTGAGAAAACAGCGAGTTTTGTGCGGAAGCCTGGTTCGCGGACAATCTTGTGTATTTCCACAGTCTTGTCGTAGATTTCGGGAACTTCAAGCTCAAAAATCGCGCGCACAAATTCCGTATGTGTTCTTGAAAGAACAATTTGAAGACCGGAAGAATCTTTTTTTACTTCCGCGATAAGCGATTTTATTCTGTCGTTTACATGGTATATTTCCCTGGGGGACTGGTATTTCTTGGGAAGAATACCTTCTATCTTACCGATGTCTACATAAATAGTACCGTTGCGTTCCCGCTGGTAATAACCGATTATTATTTCTCCTTCTTTATCCTTGAATTCGGAATAAAGACTGTCTTTTTGAATATCTCTGATTGTCTGGTGGGCTTTTTGCTTTGCGCTTTGAACCGTTATACGATCAAATTGTTTTGGATCGATCTCCACCAGTATTTCATCGCCGGCTTCGGCGTCAGGATTTAATTCTTTTGCTTCCAATAGATCAATTTCCGTTACAGGATCATAAACGCCGTCCTGCTCAACTACTTTTTTCTTTGCGAAAATAGAGACTTCTAAGTTTTCTTCATCAAATTGTACGACCGCGTTGTCCGCATTGCCAAAACGGTGTTTATATGCGGCAATCAGCGTATCTTCTATAGTCCGCAGTATCAGGTCTTCAGGGATACCGCGATCCTGATTTATCTGACGAATTGCCTGCGACATATCTGTTCCCAATTTATACCTCCTGCGAAGCGTCAAGTTTGGCTTTGGCAATTATATCAAATTCCATTTTGACGCTTCCTTCTTTTGTCTTTACGATAATTCCCTTTTCTTCGGCGGCTTCTAAAATTCCCGCCGTCCAATCGGAAATGTCGGTGCGGTAACACCGCACTCCTCTGCCAATATAATTGGCAAATTCGGCTCCGTTTTTAATCAGTCTGTCCACTCCGGGAGATGACACTTCCAAGTAGATATCCTGTCCTTCAAACTCAAGTTCCAATCGGGGCATTATAGCGCGATGCGCCTTTGTGCAATCGTCCGTGCCGATGCTTTTACCGTTGTAAATCACCGCTCTGATTTGAACGCTGCCCTTATGCCGGGAAACGACAAATTCGACAAGATTGAAACCCAGTCCTTTAAGAACAGCCTCAAGCGGCTGCCGCGCTGTTGAAACTTCCGGATTTTCTTTGCCGGTATACTGCATATCCCACCTTTGGAGCCAAACCATAAAAAAAAGGTCTCTGTAACCGGGGTTACTTTGAGCCCTTTTTAAATGAAAAACTAAACTGATATATAAACTTATCTTTTTTTACAAAAAATGTCAATAGAAAATCAGGAAAATTGTATTTGATTGGCAACGCTTGCGGCTTCGTCAAATTCACTGTGTAAAAGGTGTTCGTCTATTAAACTAAGCTGTTCTTTTGCCGCCCGGTAGTTCATTTGTTTTAGTTCCGATAACGCCGTTTTTGCGGCTTTTTTATCGTAAGAAGCGCATGCTGTCTGAATTGCGCTCAATTTTTCCTTAAAAACGTCCAAATCTATGTTTTGTGCGCCGGCGTCTCCCGCGGCGGCGTCTTCCTCCTCGGCATCAAATTTTTCAATAACTTTATTTAATTTCTCTAAAAACAGCGGCGTCGATGATAAAATAAGTTTGAGCTTATTGTCTCTTCCGGCTTGTTCCAGCTGCGCCGCTTCCTCTGAAAGCTCGTTTTCTCCCACATTCGCAAGGGCGCTTTTCATGGAGTGCACGTTGATTATGTACGCTGAAACGTCGGCTTCCCTGCGGCAATTGTTTTCGCAAATCATGTTTAAAATTCTTATGGCTTTTTTTGCGTCCCTTTTAAAATATTCAGCTAATTGAGGTTCAACCGCAATATTATGTTTGCCTCCGGCATACAGATGGTTCTTCTGTTTGCGTGCTTCTTTTAACACTTCTTCCGGCTGTTTGTCGCGTATTAATTTGTTAAGCACGTTGTTTAACTGACGAATATCTATTGGTTTTGAAATATAATCGTCAAAACCGTTCTTTAAAAAGATTTCCGCCTGCCCCGCAAGAGCATTAGCGGTTAAAGCGACTATCGGGTTTGTATATCCAAAATCGCGGATAATTTTTGTCGCTTCTATGCCGTCCATTCTGGGCATCATGTGATCCATGAAAATAATATCATACAATGAGCCGCTTCTTATTCTTTCTATAGCGTCAAATCCGCTTGTCGCGGTTTCTACCGATATTCCGTAGGGAGCCATAAGACCGCGCACAACATAAAGGTTTGTTTCAACATCATCTACAACAAGAACGCGGCCATACGGCATAAATTCCTGCGTTATTTGAGCGTTCCTTATTTTTGTCGTGTTTTTTAAATTCATCTTCATCAGGTTTTCAGCCATCTCTTTGCCGATAACGTCGTCATTAACGCTTTCCTGCGGCAGACGCACGATAAATGTAGAACCCAAACCCGGAGTGCTCTCTATATTTATGCTTCCCCTCATTAGTTGAATTAAATTCATTGTAATATTCATGCCAAGCCCGGTGCCTTCTGTTTTACGGTTGGCTTCCATGTTAAAACGGTTGAATCTGTCTCCGAGTTTATCTACCTGTTCGGTTGTCATTCCCTGTCCCGTATCCGTAACGCGGAATATTATCATATAAAGCGAACTGTTTTCCTGTTTCTCGCAGGACAATTCAAATTCTATCTGCCCTTCATTCGTATATTTAAACGCGTTAGAAAGAATGTTATTCAAAATTTGTTTTATCCTAAGCTCGTCGCCTTCCAGAGTTAACGGTACGTTTTCATTTACAATCAATTTAAATTCTATCGGTTTGTTTTCGTATCGTAAAACATTAAGTTTTACGCTGTCGTGAATAAGACTCGCGATGTCATATTGCGTTATATGCAATTCCAGTTTTCCGGCTTCTATTTTAGAAAGATCCAAAATATCGTTTATTATGCCGAGCAGCAAATCGCCGGAATTGTAAATTCTTTCCAGCGCTTCTTTTATCGTAATCGGAAGCGCCTTATCCTGCAGTTGAATCTCCGTAATGCCTAAAATCGCGTTCATAGGCGTGCGGATTTCATGGCTCATCTTCGCAAGGAAGTCGCTCTTTGCCTTACTGCTTTCTTCCGCAACTTTCGCTTTTTGCATTTCCGCTATCATTGTTTTTAATTCTCTTAAATCCCTGATAAAACCGGCGACGGCGTATTCGCCGCGGAATTTAACGCGAACCAATGAAACTTCCGTAGGTATCTGTTCTCCGTCAAGTTTTTGATGCATCCACTCAAAGTGGCAATGCCCATCGTCGAACGCTTCGTCAAAATACTCAATAAGCCGTTCTTTTGACGCCTCTCCCGAAGGCTGGTATTCAGGAAAGAAGTCGTACATTTTTTCCAGAAATTCCTTTTTTTCCCGCAGACCGAACAATCTGGCAATTTCCTGATTACATTCGATTATTTCCAGCTTTTTATCAACCATAAAACTGCTAAGGGGCGTAGCGTCAAACAAAACCTGCGTACATTCGTCCGCTTCGCGCATTTTAGACATCATCGCTTTAATCTCGCGCAGATCGCGCGTATAGCCGCAAACTATGGTTTCTTTTTTTTGCTGCACTCTGACAAGCGTAACTTCGCACGGTATCAATTCGCCTTTTAACGTACGATGCATCCATTCGCAGCGTACATAGCCTTTTTCAAACGCTCTTTTTACATACTCTATCGCTTTGTCTTTTGATAATTTTCCATCCGGCTGATATTCAGGAGATAATTTAAAAAAATTATCAAGATATTCTCTTTTATTGGATAACCCGAATAATTTAAGAGCCTCGTTATTACAATCTATATTTTCAAGCTTGTTATTCCAAAAGTTAGCGCAAAGAGGAGTCGCATCCAGCATTATTTTTGTGCGTTCTTCCGCCCTTTCTTTCGCAAAAAACATTCCCATTAAAATTACGCTTAGAATACCGGCAAAAATAACGCCTAATGTAATTAAAATTCTGCCGATTTTGAATAAACTTTTATAATAATTTTCCGCGTACGCAATTATCGCAAGATACCAGCCGTTATTTAAATGTCTGGCAAAGAGGATTGACTCATCTCCGTTATAATCCGTCGCTTTTCTTTCCGAAATTTTTTTACCTTCTTCCAGTTCTTTTTTTATATTGGGTCCGTCGTTCATTTGATTTACATTCTTGCCTACATAAACGGGATGAGGATGGGCAAGCACGTTAAAATCGCTGTCCATAAGAATTCCATAACTGTTATCGGTAACATGAGCCTTTACAACATAATCATATATTTCTTCTGTCAGGCTTGACGGATTATTATCGGACTTATCAATTCTGTCGTCTATAAAAAGCTGTACGTTATCCATTACATAATCAACGTCTCTTATTAAATGATTACGTTCAATATTGCTCATAAAATAGTAGCTGAATGAAACCATAAGGGTAAACGCCGCTATGACAACAAGCAGTTGTATGTGCGTAATAAGTGAAAAAATCTTTTTCAGCCAGAGCCTCATTAAATAGCCGCCTTCACCGCTTTTATATGCTCCCTTACCTCAAAAAACAAATCAGCTATTTTTGGATCAAAATGAGTTCCTGAATTTTGCATAATAATATTTATCGCCTCATCATCCGAAAACGCTCTTTTATACGGACGTTCTGAAACAAGCGCGTCATATACGTCTACAATAGCCATTATCCGTCCCTGCAGGGGGATTTCCGTTCCTTTAAGCCCGCGCGGATAACCTTTACCATCCCATCTTTCATGATGAGTTCCCGCGAATAATTTCGCGTTAAGCAGGAAGTCGCCTTCGCCCGTGCGCGAAATAATTTCATCTATGATACGCTCGCCTTCCTTGGCATGCCCTTTCATCGCTTCATATTCATCGTCAGTAAGTTTACCCGGTTTGTTAACGATAGTATCGGTAATAGAAATTTTTCCAAGATCATGCATACGCGCCGATGAAACAATTCTTTCAAGATCCCAGCCGTTGATTTCCTCGGCATACACTCCTTTTTCTTTCATTTCTTTAATCAATATATCGATATACATGGACGTGCGTTCAATATGACCGCCTGTCCCCTTATCGCGGGTTTCCACCATGTCCGCCAAAACCGCGACAATACTATTTTGAAGCGCGTGCAGTTTTTCCGTACGTTCATGAATAATCTCATCTATTCCAAGATGGGTTTTTAAGCGGTTTAGCAGAACGGGAGCGGAAAACGGTTTTGTAATAAAATCTACGGCTCCAAGTTCAAAACCATGCGCTTCTACTTCCGCGTTGTTTCTGCCGGTAAGGAAGATAACAGGAATTTCCATCCATATGTTTTCGGATTTCAACTTTTTTAATGCCTCAAAGCCGTCCATCTCGGGCATTTCTATATCAAGAAGAATCATATCGGGGATGATTTTACCTAAAAGGTTAAACATTTTTGCCGCAGACGGCATAGTCATTACGCGGTATTGATCTTCCAGTACCGCTTCCGCCATAGACAAATTTGTATCGCTGTCATCAACAACAAAAATTGTTTTCATACAGATATTCCGAAACTACTTTGTTCCGGTTCTCCTTTAATTACTTTTTATTTTGATCAAATTACTCTATTATAAATTTAAACTACTTCTATAAAAACTGCAACAAAAATAGCGCGATAATGCGAATTCTCGAATAAAAAGCTGAAAAACCGCCATTTTTGCCCTTTATACAAATGAAAATAATGGTAATTTGCCGGTAAATATGATAAAAAAGAGACATGCCCATAAAAATACCAAGGGAATTACCGGCATACGACACCCTAAGCAACGAGTACATTTTCGCCATGACGGAAGACCGCGCCGAATCTCAGGATATTCGTTCTTTAAGGGTGGGAATAATCAATTTAATGCCTACTACAATAGACACGGAAATCCAGCTTTTAAGGCTTTTAGGCAACAGTCCCTTGCAGATCGATATTACCTTCCTGAACATGGGCAGCCATACGTCAAAAAACGCCCCGCCCGGACATTTAGAGAAATTTTACATAAGCGCCGAAGAAATTATGAACAGAAATGTGCGTTTTGACGGGCTGATAATCACGGGCGCGCCTGTTGAAACCCTGCCTTTTGAGCAAGTTGACTACTGGGACGAGCTTGTAAAAATAATTGAATATTCGCAAAACAATGTTTTTTCCTGTTTGCATATCTGCTGGGGCGCGCAAGCCGGGCTATATTGCAGATACGGCATTCCAAAGTATAAATTGGATAAAAAATTATTCGGGGTTTTTCCCCACACCGTAAAAGATCAGCGTCATTTATTATTCCGCGGGTTCGACGATGAATTTCTGGCTCCCCAATCGCGGCACACCGCAAGCGACAGAGATAAAATAGCGGCGGAAAAACGGCTGACAATTTTATCCGAGACTCCGCAAGCGGGGGTTTTTATCGCCTCAGCGCGCGGCGGCAGGGAAATTTATGTTACAGGACATATGGAATACGACCCGCTGACGCTGGACAGGGAATACAAACGCGACGTTGCCAAAGGGTTGCCGATTGAAGTGCCGATAAATTATTATCCCGATAACGATCCTTCAAAACCGCCCGTTGTCCGCTGGCGCGCGCACGCAAATCTCTTTTTTAATAATTGGCTGAACTATGTATATCAGGAAACGCCTTATAACTTGAATGAATTAGATGGTTTTACAAAAGATATCGGTAATTTTTTGGGCTGGGGTCTGTAAGGATAGCCGCGAATCCGCCAAATGTAGATTTTTTTCTTTCTTTGTGTTATTTTATTTAACAGGAGACTGTTAATTATGATGACGATAAAAGAATATGAAGATTACGATGCTGATCAAGACAAAAAAACATTTGAAATTATAAAATTCGGACCTCTTGAATGGATGGTGCTGGAGCGCAAGGACAATACCGCGCTGATTATCACAAAAGACGCGCTCGACATGGGCAAAGACGGTCGTTATCATCGTACAGATATAATAGACCCTGACGGAGGATTGGAGCTGAAAAACAAATTGATTATAACATGGGAACAATGCGACCTTAGAAAAGTCCTGCACGGTATATTTTTGAAAGAATACTTTCAAAAGGAAGAACTGGCAAAAATCATTGAAGTTACCAACGAAAACCCGGACAACCCCTGGTTTAAGAATCCCCGCGCCAAAAACATGGAAACCGCTCGTCAGGTATCGGGCGGAAATCCAACAAAGGACAAAGTTTTTTGTTTGTCCGTTGACGAGGTGTGCCGGTATTTCGGAGACAGCACAGAAGCGCTGAAAAATAAAAAATTTGTACAAATCGGTTACGAAAAATACGAAGCGCTTGTTCCCGACGCTAATGGCGGACGCGACAGTTTTGATCATAGGAGGATTAGCGATAAAAACGATTTTAACAGAAGGGCAATAAAACACGAGAGACCCCGCAAAAATTTAAATTACGGCTTGGTAGACCCTATTACCAAATTTAAGCATAAATATCCTTATTTAGATGAATGCTGGTGGCTCCGCACTCCCGGTAACAGCAACGACCGCGCCATATACGTTGGCGGAGGTTCAAGCAACGGTCATATCTTTATGGAGGGCGATTCTATCAACGTAAGTAATTGCGTCCGCCCCGCATTATGGATACAGGTATAAAGGAGCGTAACAATGGAAAAGATTTCTAATTACATTACGATCGAAAGCGACGCTATTGGCAACACGGGCGAAAAAATAAAGTTTGGCGCCTACGACTGGCTGGTACTTGAACGTCAGGGCAATATGGCGCTTATAATCACGGAAAATATAATCGGAAGAAGCGGGTACTATGAAACAAAAATTGAAGAAAAGACATTCGATGACCATGGCAAGAAAAAGACAAATACTTTTTACAATGAAAGCTCTCCTATCGGATGGAGCGGTTCCATTATAAGAAAATATCTTAACGGAGAATTTTTGGAAAAAAATTTCACACCCGAAGAGCGGGAAAAGATTATATATATTGAACACAGAGCCCGCCCGAACCCATGGTACAACGAAAGCACTATAGTAGTAAAAAACGGCAAGAATTCTCAAGGTATCATTTACAATATTACCGACATCAGCAAAAGCGGAACATTGACGCGTGACTATGCTTTTCTGTTGTCCTTTGAAGAGGTTTGCCGTTATTTCGGCGACAGCATGGAAAAATTAAACAACGGAAATTACAAGATAGACGGCTGGGAATATGTTCCGCGAAAAGAAGGCGTTCCGCCGCAAAGCGAGGTTCTGAACGGCGAAGGAGTATGGTGGTTCTCCGATGAAAACGATACAAACAGGGTCGCGCTTGAATTGGAAGGCGGCAAGGCGTGGAACTGGTGGCTTCGCTCGGACGGGTGGAAAAGAGAACTTAACGCCGCCATTTATATAGACGGCAGCGTCAACATCGCAGGCGGTCACGCGCATAAAAAGTCATGGGGAATACGCCCCGCCATGTGGATTAGAACGTCGGACGCTCCGTTGGAAGAATCCGGCGAAGGGCAATCGACGGCATCCGCCAAAGCGCCGTCCTCTCCCGACCCAAGCGTTCCCGTAACCGCCGCCGACCTTATCGGCAAATGGGGAATAATCGATCACGTAATCGCCGAATTTACATCTGAAACTGCGGTGATAATTTCGGGCGCCGTTACCTATGACATCGCTATTTCAGGTCATACCATACAGGGCAAAGGTCTTAACGGACAGGCTTTTGATTTGGGCAAAGTTAAGTTTATCCTGAATGCGGAGAAGAATGCGGTAATGTGGGGCGAGGGGACTGTTACGTTTCAATATTGGACGGGGCAGGTTTGGACTAAGATTGTGTAAGCGGAGAGGACTCTATCAATTCTTACCTAACAGCGAAGCATATTCTTTCTCATAACGCTTCAATGCCGGATGATCGGGGGCGATTGCTAGCGCTTGTTTTAAATAGTAGACCGCGCGGCGTTCTTCGCGGCGGTTGTGGTAGATTTCAAATGTAGCTATAAGAGCGTCAAGGTTTCTGGGGTCTTCAAAAAGACTGGAGCGTAAATTGGCTAAAACGTCTTCCTGATTTGTCTGTAAGCGGCTGCGCAGAAAATAATATTTGCTTTTTATCTGACCGCTTGCCGCCGAAATAATGCGGTTTTCCAAAATACGGGAAGCTTCATCCTTTCTGCCGGAATTTATCAGAGCGGAAATATAAATCGCCGCGTATTCGTGATTGGAATTATCACGATCGTATAACTCGCGGGCAAAGTTAAGAGCCCTTGCGTTGTTTCCAAGTCCGCGCTCAACATTGTACGCGTCTGTTAAATCCTGGGCTGTGCGGCGAACAGCAAGTATTCGATTCAAATACCCCTGCGCTTCCTGCCATCTCTCCCTCTGTATCGCGTCCTTTACGCTCAAGCTTAGCACTTCCACGGAAGAACTGTTTGACTTCTTCAAGCGATCCAGCATTTCCCTGCCTTCGGTTTGATCTTCCGCGCGCTGAGATTCCATAAGCAAACCGGCGGCATAAACAAGGGCTTCGGCGTCGTCTTCATTAGCGCGCAAAATTGAACGAAGATAATTTAACGCCGAATCGCGGTTGCGGTTTCCTTCGGCTTGTATTCTCGCGCGTAAAAAAAGATACGTTCTGTTATTTGAATTAATCGACGCGTAACTATCCAGCGAAGCGTTTGATTGCGAATATTGTCCCTGTTCCAGCAAAATAGCCGCTTTAAGTAAAAGAATTTCACCTTCTTTTGGGTCTGTCTGTAAAATCTCGTCAATAGAAGATAACGCCCGCGATAAGTCATGGTTTTCGTAATAACAAAAGGCGCGCTCTTTTTTTATTTGCGTACTGTCGGGGTAACGGGTAATTAATTCGGATAAAATGGCGATCGCTTCCTGCGGATTTCCGGCGTTCCTTCTCGCGCGGGCAATACCTATCCTTGCCGGATAACATTCATCGGAAATATCGTACGCCTGCTTAAAAGCCCTTTCCGCCTGACTATTCCTGCCCTCGCGTTGATGTATCATACCCTGAAACAACGGCGGCAAAACGGAATTTGGTCTTAATGTTTGCGCCTTCTCAACATTGCTTAAAATATTCGCAAGGACGGCGGGCTCCGTTTGTTCATTTACAGCCAGAAACGGCAGAATATGCTCAAAAAAATCGGTTGAGTTTGAGGCGGGCGGAACATACACGCCCTTTTCCGCCTCCCTGATTATCTTTGTATAATTTGATGTCTGCGGAAGATCGACGGCGGGAAGTTTTGCCGGCGAATCGGGATAAATCAGCCTTATAAATATTGTGTTAATTCCCGACATAGTGCGCCCGAATTCAGAGCCGCTTAAATCCCTGCTTCGGATTAGTTCCACAGCCTGAAGCATAGATGACAAAATTCCGGTTTCTGTCAAACCGCGTATTTCTTCGGCTAGACTGCCGGAAGGCTGATTAGCGGCGGTTTGTTTTTTTGTGTTTTTTACTTTTTTTTCGACAGTCTGCCCCGTCTCAGATTGCGAGGATTCCGGTCCTGATTTGCATGAAATCAGGATCAATGCGAAGAAAAAAAATATAAAAACGCGATTCCACTTTTTTAAAACCACTATTTGTTATCCAAAAATAAAAAATTTACAGGAGAAATAATACAAAGCGCATATACAAAATACTAACATAATG
>Ga0268262_10003353_pt1 | contig 17423 bp, 14 predicted proteins | sample TergutNc150P3_FD_190354 | JGI IMG/M metagenome (GOLD analysis project Ga0268262, IMG submission 190354) | Nasutitermes corniger P3 segment gut microbial community from laboratory colony in Florida, USA - Nc150 P3 (SPAdes) (version 2) | ecosystem: Host-associated > Arthropoda: Insects >... | reverse complement strand
CCCCCCCCATCATCTCTGACTAAAATCCTTCTCATTTTGACAACAACGCTTTTACTCACACTCTCTCTTGCCGCGTGTAAAAATGACGCAGCCCCCGATATAACGCCGGCGGTATATAAGAGTGTTGGAGATGACGGCAACACCTATGAACTTTTAATTACAGGAACAAGAGCAATTACCCCGCAAACAGGTGATGATTATCTCCTGAAAATAACTCCGGCGAACAAGACAAGCACCGGAAAAGTTGAATCCTTTAGCGGAGGTGTATTTAACCTCATTGGAAAAGGAGATGTCAAATTCAGTATAACAGTTAGCGGCGGTAAAATAGCAGAAATAACAGCTGTATCAGGAAAAATTCCTGTAGATGAAGGCGAACCGGTACAGACTCCTACCTTTAGCGATAATAACAGTAATAACAACAATAACAGCGGCGGGGACAACATTTCAAGCACTGCAATCGTTTCGGGAGCAACGGTAACTTATCATTCCGGCATTACAAACTTAGCCGATGCGAAAAGCAGAACCGACTTTAGTTATTTTTATGACGAACCCATCAGTGAATATTTAGACGGTTCGTCAAGCGTAACAATAAGCGGCAGCAAGGTAACAATAAAACTTGGCGTACCCAAGGCTGAGTATTTGTGGGATTTTAGTGGGTTGATTGAAAGTGGTCTTACCGTAAACCCCAATAATGCAAAAGGTTTTGTTGAAGATGATATTATTTTTTTTACATCTGACGAAAAGTATGTTTTGATTTGCATGAAAGACAAGAACAATTATGCGAGTTTAGGATATGCAGACAAAGACGTAAAAATTACAGGCACAGACTCTTGGGAAGAAAATACAACCAAATATGATATTTCTTTAAAGAGAGGCTGGAATTATCTTATTATCTCGGAGAATGAAGCAACAAGAACTACTACAATTACTTCGTCTGTATCTCAGCCCAGCGGCTACAATTGGACAGTCATAGATGAAAATTATGATTGGTAAATGAACCAGTACACACGCTGACTGACCGTGTGTTACAATCGTAAAAGGGGAGTAGGGTTATTACCCGCTCCCTTTTATGACGTTAAAAAAGCCTAACCAACACATTGCAGCCTTAAACTACGCAACCTTTACCATCCAACCTTTGGTATCCGGCAGTATGCCGTACTGGATACCCTTTATTGTATCGCGGATATTTGCGGTAAAATCGCCGACCTTGCCTTCGTTAAACACTGTTTTTTTGCCTTTGTAGGTAAGCGAAGCAATGGGAGTGGCTCCTGCGGCGGTTCCGCTTACAAAACATTCCTTTGTTTCTTCAAGGGCTTCATCTATTGATATTTGCCTTTCGCTTGTTTTTACGCCCCTGTCGCGCGCAAGTTCTATTATACTGGCGCGGGTAATACCGGGAAGGATTGTGTCTCCCAGTTCAGGCGTTACAAGCTCTCCCGATTTAAGATAAAAGAAAATGTTGCATGAGGAGCCTTCTTCCACAAACTTACGGTGCGTTGCGTCAAGAAATACGCATTCCATGTATCCGGCTTTTAACGCTTCGGATTTCGCTAGCGCCGAAATTACATAGTTGGAGCAGGCTTTTATCCACCCGGTTCCGTTGGGCGTTGCGCGTATTTTATCGCTCACAACGGCGTCTGAGTTCCCCGATGAAAAATAAGAACTAACAGGAGTATTTATCACCATAACGCAGGGTTCGCGCGAAAGATTTACCCCAATGCCGCCTTCTGCAATTGTAAACGGTCTTATATAAACAGAATCCGCCGTCATAAATGAGTCTTTTTCCCATTCGCTGTTGTATCGCGGCACAAAACCCAAGGCGGCGTTTCTTTTTACGGTTTCGATACATGCCGCCATAAATAAATCCTGCGGAAACGGAGGCATAAAAAGCCCTTCCATTGATCGGTAGAAACGGGAGGCATTTTGATCCGGCCTGAAAATCGCAAGCCCCCCGTTTTTTTGCGGAAGGGCTTTCAGCCCTTCAAAACAGGCAAGTCCGTACTGAGACGTGTAGTTTACAAGCGGCATATCATCGTAATAATTCCGTGAATTCTCAAGTTTGATATGTTCTTCATCACTCATAACCGCTTCTTCTTCAGGCGTTTTATGAGGTTTTTCAATATATTCGTCAACCCATTTTCCGTCAGAAAATTTTGCGCGGTAGGTGATTGGGTAAGTATTCAATGCAAATGCCATAATAACTCCTTTTGCTGTATCTCACCTTACATTTTTTTTATTAATTACACAAGACACCGACAATTATTGACGGAAATTATCGTTTCTTTTTTCGGTCGCGTATTTTTTTGCGTAAATTTTCCGTAGCGGTAAACAAACTGTATACAAGCGGCTTATACGGATAATCCCAGCTTCCCGGACGGTGGATGATCTGTCCGCCGAAACCTGTTTTAAAGAGGTACAGACCCGCCATAGGATGATTCGGATCATTGTCAGGCGGAATGCCGAAAAGATCGTAATATTGACAGCCTGCTTCTTTTGCGTCCTGCATTGCCTTCCATTGAAGAGCGTAAGAAGGCATTAAATTCCTTTTACTGCCGGAAGACGCTCCGTAAAGATAAGTCGCATATTTTCCGCGAAAAAGAACGACAATTGCGGCTATAGTTTCATCTTCATGGCTTGCGGTATACAAACGCAGAGTTAAACCGTACCTACCGCATTTTTCAAAAAGAGTTTTGTAATAATCATAATTATGCACAAGTATACCGTCCCTTTCAGCCGTTTCCTTTAAGAGTTTATAAAAAATTTCAAGTTCCTGTATGCCGCCTGTCTTTACAGTTACGCCCTTTTTCTGCGCAAGAGAAATATTGTGTCTCCACGTTTTCCTCATTGCTTCAAGGATTTTTTCCGTAGAATCGGTCAGGTTTACAATAACGGTATCGGGAGGCTGGATTGAAGCGCCGCTTTTTTTTAACCCCGCGGATAAATAAAGAGCGGCGTCGTTAGCTGAAAAAAAAACGCCGTTTTCACCGTGCCACGGCGGGTCAAAACGCATGAAAACAGTTTTTTTATTGAAAAATGTTTTTAATTTTACGGCAAGTTCACAGAGCACCTTCGGTTTTTCTTCCGCGGAAAAATCCGGAGGCGTTTGCGGCCCCCAGGGGATGTATACAAACGAGAAGCCGGGAATAAGAACGCGGGAAATTGCAAGTAACGGTAATTTTTCCCGCCCTTTCCAGTTAATTAAGAAAGCCCTGCTTTTCCAGCCGAAACAGGATTTAAATTCTCCCCACATTGCAGATTGCAAAAACGTCTCCGCGTTTTCGCAAACCGCAATGCTTTCTTCAGTGATTTCCCGTATGAATCCCTGATTTTCCACCTTAGATCAGTGAACCTCGCCTTCGGGGATAACGGCGGTTTTTACCGGTTTTCCTTCAAGGCACAGTTTCTTCCCGCCTGAGAAAACTTCAAAATCCTTTACATAAATCTGCTGCGTAAAAAACGTGTCTATGTCTATTTCTTCGGGACAAGCGGCTGTATCTTCTCCTTCCGGTAAAAGCCTTGTTCCGGTAGGGTTTGATCCCGCGTCCAGCACTTCGACACGTTCAAGTATTTCTCCGTCAGGACCTGCGCCCTTTTTGTCGCCTGCGGCAAGAAGCATCCCTCTTGATTCAATTCCGCGTAATTTGGCAGGCTTAAGGTTATACGCTACAATAATTCTCTTTCCAAGAAGCTGTTCTTCGGTGTAATACGGCACAAGCCCTGTAACAATTGTCCGCTCTTCGCGGTTTCCCGTAACGCCTTCTCCGATCTCAAGACTTAGAATGTAAAGTTTGTCGGCTTTAGGATGACGTTCAACTTTTTCGACCTTCGCAACCCGCAAATCCATTACAGAAGCAAAAGAAGGTTTTGTTTCATTTCTTTCTTTCTGGGTGCCGGAATATTTTTCCTTTAAGGCGTCTATATTTTCATCTTCCAGTTTGGAAAAAAGAACTTCGCTTGTTATCTGTATATCTCCAATGCCTTCCGGTTTTCCGATATTTTTCCAGTCGAGATTTTCACGCATTTTTAGCCCGAAGAAAGAGGCGATTCTCTGCGCCGACTGCGGCATATAAGGTTCAATCAAAACGGCAAGATCGCGCACAATATACGCAAGATCGCCGATTACAGCCGCCGCTTTTTCAGGATCATCATTGCGGAGCCGCCACGGCTCTGAATCCTGAAAATATTTATTAGCAAACGAAGAAAGCTCAAAAATTTCCCTGAAAGCGTCTCGTAATTCCGCTCTGTCAAGTTTATCCGCTATTGATTTTTCATGCTTTGACGCTTGTTCCCAAAAAGACGGATTGCTTTTTCCCGAAGGAATTTTTCCGTCATAATAGCGGGTTATAAATGTCAAAGTACGGTTTACAAGGTTTCCCAGATTGCCTATAAGCTCGCCGTTTACTTTTTCCTGTAAATCCTTCCAGGTAAACATTGCGTCTGATTTTTCAGGCCGGTTATAAAAAATATAAAAACGCCATATATCAGCGGGGATTCCCGTTTCCATTGCGTCCGTGCCGAATACTCCGACTCCCCTTGATTTTGAAAACTTTCCGCTTTCATAATTAAGGTATTCGGAACTGGACATATGGTGTAACATTGTCCAGTTATCTCCGCTTCCGAGAAGGCTTGAAGGAAAAATTACCGTATGAAACGGAATATTGTCCTTGCCGATAAACTGAAACAGCTCTACTTCGTCAGGGCTTTTCCACCAGTAATTAACAAAATCCCGCCATGCGGAAAAAGAAAGTCCGTTTTTGCCGCTCTGCGGAGCTTCTCCTCTTATTATATCTTCACCTAACGTTCCTGTTATGGAAATATAGCCTATGGGAGCGTCGAACCACACATAAAAAACCTTGTTCTCGTAACCCTTGCGCGGAACAGGTATGCCCCATTTTAAATCCCTTGTTATCGCGCGTTCCTTTAGTCCGTCCCGAATCCACGCCTGCGTCATCTGCACCGCGTTATTGGCCCAAAAACCTTTAACGGAAGCGGTTTTAATCCACTTTTCAAGTTTTTCTTTAATTCCCGGAAGGTCTATGTAAAGATGATTTGTTTTTTGAAGAGACGGAGCGTTAGAACAGGCGGTGCATTTCGGCTCTTTTAAATCGGTCGGATCAAGCAGCTTTCCGCAGGCTTCGCATTGGTCGCCGCGGGCTTCCTCTGAACCGCAGTTGGGGCAAATACCCTTTATATAACGGTCGGCTAGGAACCTTTCGCATTTTGAACAAAAAAACTGTTCGATTGTCCTTTCGCAAATAAAGCTGGCTTTATCCAGCTTAAGAAAAATATCCTGCGTTACTTCGGTTTGTATAGGAGTAGATGTGCGCCCGAATTTATCAAAAGCGATGTTGAACCATCTGTAAATATCCGCATGAACCGAGTGATAACGGTCGCACAGTTCCTTAGGGCTTATGCCTTCTTCCGCGGCTTTGTTTTCCGTCGCGGTTCCGTATTCATCTGTTCCGCAAATATAAAGGGTTTCTATGCCGCGAAGCCTGCAAAAACGGGCGAAAGCGTCCGCGGAAAGCACCTGGATAAGGTTTCCAAGGTGCGGGACATTGTTAACATAGGGCAGCGCCGAAGTAATCAATCGTCTTTTCATAATTGCTTATGATAACGAAAAAGACAGCGGCTTTCAATGGGAAAATTTAACGGTAAATTCGTTTGTCCATGTTTTTGCGCTTTCAAGCGTTACGGAAAAAAGAGGCAGAATTCCGGTTGTCCGGTAATGGCCTTCTCTGCATACATGAAGCAGGCTTCCTGAAAACGGTTTTTCACTGCGAATCATTATCTGCACTTCATTTTGTACGTCCAGGATTTTCAAATTATCGGTATTTTGCAGCAACTTTTCCGCAGGAATATCTTTTTCATTGTTTTCTATGGTATAAAAACGGGTAAATTCATCTCCTGTACCCGCGAACGAAAAATCAATTTCCGTAACAAAATTAAATGTCTGGCTTTCTTTTCCCGTATTTTTAAAGTTATACGAAACTGTAAGAACATCCTTTTTCAGCATATAACATTTGGTTATTTCAATGCTTCCAAACGGCAGGTTTGAATCAGAAGACGGAAGTAAGAAACATGATTTTCCTTTCCGGTTCTGCTCAAGCGCCTGGTATTCTTCGTTAAAACAGAGCCTTGCGTTTTTAGGGATTTTTTTTTCTAGATCGGAAATTTTTGTTTCAGCAGGCAGGATAAAATCGGCAAAGGAAATTTTTCTTGTTTCATTTACGCCGCCCTGTAAAACAGACGAACTGCAGTCAAGGTAATTGCAGTCTTTCGGCAGATAATCCAGCTCAAAAACGCCAGCTCCCTTTGTCTGAATATAGCAGTTCATTACGGAATCCTGAAACAGGTATTCCATTTTGCCGTCAAAATCAAAATCGTACTGTATAAGCGAGGAAATAAATTTTCCCTTTTCCCTGGAAAGCTGTTCGGCGCGGATAAGGGAACTGTAAGCCGCTTTTTTCAGCTCATTGCGTAACTGCCATTTACCCGGAGAAAAAAGGCTGTAGTCCTGAGCTTTCCACAGTTCTTCCCTTGCGTTTTGTTTTCTTGATCTGTCTCCCTTAATCTGGCTTATCAAGACGCTTGTAAAAATCATTTTTGAATAAATTCCGTTAGCTTCGCAGTAATCTATAATAAAGCGGCGGGGCGAATAAAAACCGCTTAACGACGTTGAATTCGGAAAACTTGCTTTTCTAAAAGTTTTTTGAGCCTTCATAATTTTTAACGGCAATATGGTTTCCGTTAAATTCTCGGAAAGTGATATTTCTTCAAAGAATCTGTTCCACGCCGTATCGGGCGCTTCATCGGGAGAAGAAGAAACATTTTCAGGAAACACGCTGATTACCCTGTCGGGCAAGTATCCGTAATTTTCTTCAATTTGTTTTTTAATTTCTATAAACACATGAGAAAAACTTTTTTCAGCCAGTTCATTTTCGACTGATGTTGATATCGGAAAAATCGTAACAATCTTTCCCTGATCTTCGCTTATGCACGGGGAAAAAAGGTCTTCCGCCGGAATGCCGGACTGAACAAATTGGTCCTGCGAAAGAAAAGTGTAGCTAATATCGCTTGCCGAAAGCGAAGACGCGAGATTCTGCTCCCATGCCATGCCGGGTATCCAGCAGCCGACAGGGCGTTTCCCGAAATGTTTGCGAAGGTAGGTTGTTAAAAGTTCTATTTGTCCTATCCTGTCCTGCGGCGGAATCAGCGTAAAAATGGGATCATAAAATCCGCCGCTTAATATTTCAGCCTGTTTTTTTGACACCATATCTTCGATCAGCATAAAAAACTCAGGATGGGTTCTTTCCACCCAGTAAAGCAGAACGCCGGAATAATGCAGGACAGCCTTTATATTTGAATAACGGTACAGGTTTGTTACAAACGGGCGCATTCTTTTTTCATATACGAATTCAAATTCCTTTTCATCCGCGCCTGACGGAACATGGGCATGAGAACCTAAAATCATATATATTTTTTTATCGTTCACCTTGCGCCAATCATCCCAAAATTAATAATGAGACTGCAGTAAAGATAAGCGACAGCATTCCCATTGTAACAAGAACAAGCGGCGTACCGCGCATAAAACGCGGAACAGCCTCAAGTTCGGCTCTTTTTTTTATTTCTCTTATAATAATAATTACAAGAAATATGCCCGCTGTAAAGCCGAAAGAAAGCACCATGACTTCCAGAAAACCATCGGCAATAATTATGCAGATAAATGCCGCAACAGCAGTAATGCCTTCGGGAAAACTAATGAAATTTTCATCTTCAATGTTTTTTTTAAGCAGATAATTAAAAACAAGGTATTCAAGCCCCGAATAAACCATATAGCTGACAGGAAACATCAATATAAATATAAGCATTCCTGAAAGAAACGAACCAAGTATTTTTAAGAATAAAAACCATAAAATTACAATAGAAGTAAATATAATCAACAGCTTGATTAACGATGTTGTTTTACTGCCATTATCCGGAACGGCGGCTCCTTTTAATCCAAGTGCGCATTGCAGAGTCAGGTTCACTGTAAATGCGGAAAAAATCACCAGTATTAAAGGATTCATTCCGTTCATTTTATATCTCCGGGAAAAATATAATTTTTGGAATATTGATACAGGCATATCAGATACCCCAATAAAATCAACGCTCCGGCCGTTACCGAAAATATTCTAATCGGAAAAAAAGAATTCGAATTAAAATACATTATTGTAATCATGCCCTGATAGCTGCCTGGAAAGGTCAGCGAGCAATATGATAAAGGTTCCCTGATTATAGAAAATAAAATTATTAAGACCGAAAGAACCGTCGCCTGTGAAAAAGCGTCAGAAACGTCTTCAAAGACATCACGATAGGAGTTCTCCGGCAATAAAACAAGCTGTTCAATAATATCCGAGCCTGCGAAGTAAAGTGGAACCAACAACAGCAATAAAAAAACTTCAAATACGGCAAACGGGCACAACAGCCAGAATATCAGGATGTAGACACTTCCCCAGAAAGAAGCCAGACAAACATAAAGAACCTTGCTCCCTTTTACAGGGAAGATTTTTTTTCCCAATAAAGATAACAGCAAAGAAAATGTAAATGCCGTAAATCCGTATACCCAAAATATGCATCCTGCCACTGTAATTGCCCAGGAAAGGCGCGCTGAAGCCATAACAAGGAGTCCCGCTCCCGTTAATCCGCCGAGAGGCGAACTTGGTCCCCAAAATGAATGCTGGCGATTTATGCTCATCCTTTGTTTCCTTTCATATTACAGCGCCGTTTTCTCAATTTGCCTTACATACATTTGCAGAATACCCTGCTGTATATCGTCAAAAATTTGCACAGCATGAGCGCTAAGCGGAATTATCTCATTCACATTTCCGTTATCAGAAACTATCGCGCCGAACGGAACAAGAATTCCGTCCTTAAACACCGTGAATACAAACATATTGTCTTTTGTATTATACATTGTATACCAATATCCCATAAGGTCTGTTTTTCCCGGTTTTTTCTTTATATAACTTATAATCCTTCGTTCGTCATTGTTATTAATAAAAACATAATTAACCGCCCTTAAAAGATAATGAGCCTGAAGCGGCTGCGAAAAAATCCAGATTAGGGAAATTAATAATAAAAGCCCGGCAATCCAGCCGAGTAATACCGCCCTGTCCTTTAAGTCCTGTATGTTTTTCATCGGACATTCTCCTGAAATTTCCCGCTTCTTTTCCCTGAAAGAAATAACGATTCTTCAGCGCGTCTTATAAGAGGGGTAATACAGTTCACAACGGCAAGAGCGATAAAACAGCCGTAGAGCTCCATACACTTATACCGCAGGAACCATGAAAAAACCGCAGAGATAACAACGGTAAACAAAATGCCCGGTTTTAGTTTTGCGCTGCTTGCAGGTTCCGCCGCTAGAATGAATGCCGCCGCAATAGTGCCGCCCGAAAAAAATCCGTATAACATATCGCCGTCCCAGTATAATTCAGCGTTCCCCGCCAAGCGTACAAGAAACCCGTATATTGCAAGAAATACCAATGGTATCCAGCCGCGGTTAATACCCAATGCTGTTATAAAAACAGTACCCGCCAAAAGGAAAAGTATTCCCCTGTCCGCTATAATGCCGGGATCGTTATTGAAAAAAAGGTCAATATAACCGGAAGGAAGCTGAACACCCGCAATTGACAGAATTGAACCGTTAAAAAAATCAGCGATATTGTTTCCCAGCGCGCCCAAACCGGACGTTATATTCAATTCGGAAATTGAGCCTGACGAATTTTTAAGCGCGTCTGCAAACGCCGAAGGCCAGGAAAAACGTATAAATAGCCAGCCTGCAAGAGCCGGGTTAAGCCAATTCGCGCCAAGCCCGCCAAAGCCGTGCTTTACGACAACAATCGCAAAGACAGAACCCAGCGCCGCATAAATCGGATGAATCTGATTCGGAAGCAAAAGACAAATAATCATTGATGTAGCCGCCGCGCTTCCGTCTGTAATTTTTGTAAATCCGAAATTGCGCCATGTAAGCAGATATTCAACTAACATTGAAGAAAAAAACGCGGCAATCGCGGGTATCAGTGAAAATCCGTCGTCGCCAATGGCCGACTGAAGCACGCAAAGGAACGCGCATCCGCAGATAAGCCACATTCGCGCGCCGCTTGGACAGGAAAGATTAATCTGCGGTTTAAGTATATAACTCAATTTTTGATCAGACACCTTTTCTACCCCTGATTTTTTTCAAAAATTGTTTCAAGCAGCGGCAACGCAGACGGACAGACAATTTTACAGCATCCGCATCCCTGACAACCGGTTGAAAGTCCGTCGTTAACCTGAACAGCCTTAATCCGCTTATAAATAAATTGAGGATCAAGTCCGACAGGACACACTGCCCTGCACTCACCGCAATTAATACAGTTTTGCTGTTTGTGAAACGCGGTTTGATGTTTAGACATTGCCGCGACAGCATAACAAGTTTTAACGACAGGCTCATCAAGGTACACTACTTCCCTTCCCGATATCGGAGAACCTGTAACAATCCGCTCGGGTTTCTCATTAAAACCACCGCACTGCTCTATAAGTTCGCCAATTCTGGTTCCAATTCTGACCTTCATTATTTGCGGCCTTTTTACAGCCGATCCTCCGACAGCTACATAACGATCCAAAATCGGTTTTTTATATACAACAGCGTCATAGGCTGCCGCAAGGACCGCAGGACCCAGAATCAAAAATGAGCCGTATTTTTGGTTTTCTTTTTTTTCATGTATCCTTAATGCAAGTTCAAGCTCCCTTTTACTCCTCTGCGGATAACGGGAACTTGTTAAAACCAGCGATGAAGGAATATTATTTTTCCCGGCTTCCGAAAGCAGTAATTGTCCCAGTTCTTTTTCCGGATGTGAAACCGCGATTATTATCCGCGTAACTTTTAAACATGCCTTAGCTACAATGAATGCGCCTTCAATTACGGCGTTAAACCTGTCCCTGCAAAGAGCATAATCCGCAACCAGCCAGGGATCGTCAAAAATACAGCGGATAACAAGCGTCAACTTTTCTTCTTTTCTTGCTGAAGATATGGTCTCTGAAAGCGGTTTTCCGTAATTTTCCATTTCTACAACGCCGTATTCGGAAATTACTTTCTGTAAATCATAAGCGTTCATGCCGTTCCAGGGGAACACTTCTTCTTTTCTTCCAAGTTTTTCAAAAGAGCCTTCCATTTTAATTACCAAAGCTTCGTAATTTATATTGTCGCAGTCATTCCATGATATTTTACGGACTACCCTTCCTGGAACCGTAGCGTGTACATTGACAGTTCCCGTGCCGACTCCGGCCGATCTTCCTATCAACATCCCTTCTTTTACAGTTTCTCCCGGAGAGACAACAGGATACGCTTTTTTATTATTGTATCCCAAAGGTATTACGGAAAGCGAAGGCAGGTACGCATCTACCGCCGCGTTTTTCTGCGGAGCGGCAGGATCGTCATAAACAATGCCTCCGTGCGGGAATGAATATACTTTCATAAATTACGCGTCCTTGCGGATTCGCAGTTCATCTTTTTTGAAAACACTTGTTTTTTTCCTGTTAAAACCCATGAAGCGTTTTTTCCCGGCAATGTTTTTATTTCCACAGAAATTCAGCTTCTCTTTATAACCGTCTTTTCTATTTATTATTAAACACGGTAAAATAAATATCAACAAGACCAAAAATGACAGTTTTTCGGTAAATCCCGCGCCGCTCCTTGCGCCGTTTCCATCGCCGCTTGTCTTCCCTCCTCTGTTAACTTCAATAAAAAAATCCATCAGGTTTTTAAGAGGGAAAGGGGGGAAATCGTTTAAATTTACAGCTTCGCTTATTTTTGATATTCTGCCTATGGAAGGAAGCCCGTCGTCATCATAGGAAAAGTCAGGGAAGTCATAAACTGACGTGCCCAACTGCCTTTTTGAAAAGGAAGCCTGATAAATTAAATGCGCATAATAATCCTGCTCGTCAATAATGGCGTTAAATTCACCGCTTGAAATATAGGAGCCGGATATAAAAGGAGAGAGAAACATTGCAATAAACGCGGCGGCGGTAAAAGGCGCCATAAAAACCGAAAACGAAAAATCAGACAATCTGTTTTTGATTATTAATACAGGATTAAAACGTCTTCGTCCGCCTGACATAACAGATAATATTTTGGAAGACAGAAAAAACGTTAAAAGAGCGGCAATAAAAACCGCAGTTAAAAATAAAGGTTTTAACTGTGAAAAAATAACGATTACATACATAGCCGCGGCAAACAAGGGTAAAAAGAAAAAATTCATCCTGTACGGCTTAAGATTTTCTTTATAACTTAAATTAAATTCCTGCGTTTTTTTTTCGGCGGATAACCCGCCTGAATTTACAAGATCATTTAAAGGTTCCCTGAACAGGAAAAAAAAACCTGAAAGAACGGCGGCGCACGCTATTCCCGGCGCGCTGAAAAACGCGAGCGATGAAAAAACAGGCATAAGCGGAATAATTAAAATTAATTTCCGCCATGTTTTTCTTTTCACATAACAAATTGTTAAAAGACAAAGCGAAGCTGACGCGTAAATTATAAAATAAAAATATACATGCTTTCCTATTCCGTAATATTCAACGGAAAACGGAATATCGTCAAACAAATAATTAATCTGCTTATCCAGCAGCGCGGAATTCCATTTTCCGGCGTCAAGCGGTATATAAACAAACCTTTTTCCGTCATGCAAAAAAACTTTTTTTAATTTTTCGGCATATCCGTCGTTGCGGGGATCAAAGGAAAACACCCTTGATGAATATTCATCAAGAGGTATCCTTTTAAGGGAATCGAATTCATCAAGCATTACCCATTGCGTCGATTCAGATACAGGGAAGCCTCCAAAACTTTCCGCAGCCTTGTCAAGGAGAGCTAAAATTGTCCCGTCTTCAATTGAATCATCCGCCGCAAGTACCGCGTATCCGCCCCTGAATTCTTCATAACCCATTTTTGATCCCAGAAAAAAAAGCGCAAGTGTTACTGTTATGGAAACAAGGCTTAGAAGTAAAAAAGAGCGGATAATAGACATAGAGCATGCCTATATCAAACTGAAAATTATCGCAATAAGGATGCCTAACAAGGCTCCGACAAGGACTTCAAGCGGAGTATGCCCCTGTATTTCCTTTACCGAGTGAAATTCCAAACCGTTTTTTTCCGCGGACTGTTTGCCCAAACTGTTGATCGCCTTAGCCTGCAAACCCGCCGCTCTTCTTACTCCCAAAGAATCACGAAGGACAACCATCGCTAAAACAAGACTGAAAACAAAATAATTGGAATCAACGCCTTCTTTAATACCTGTTGACGTTACAAAAGAACATACTACCGCCGAATGGCTTGAAGGCATTCCGCCCGTACGCCAAATCATCGTTTCAATTGCGTCACGTATTTTATTGCCTTTATGGGTTATTAAATGAAAAATCATTTTTAAAACTTGAGCAATAATTAAACTTGTGAAAGATGAAAGAAATATAATATTCTCAAACAAGGATTTTATGGCTGCCGCCGCTGTCATTGTTTAATGATTATGAAATAATACTCTTTTGTCAAGACACCGTACTTGCGAGAACTTTTAGTACTTAAACTCGCTGTCTCCGATAAATTCACGCAGAATACTTGTCCCCGGCACATAATGCGGCAAAATTGGCGTAAAGTTTTCAAGGAAAGCGAGAAGCCTTACGGCTTCGGAGTATTCGCTCCTGCTGGGTTTTACCGCCTTTAAAAGCGGGTCGGCGTAGTATTTAAGAACAGCGAGTTCATAATCAAGAGCGGAATTAAACGCTGTATCGGCGTTTTTTTGAAAGGGGAAAATGTGCTTGCGCTCGCCCGCCTGCACTTTAGGCCACATTTTTATAGTGCCGGCGGCGTCCATTCCCCTGAACTGGGAATCACGCACCATTCGTCTTAAAAGCCTGTTGTCGCTTGTAGGGATACGGTTGTGGTCGTCAAGGTTAAGCTGCGTAAGCGCCGAAATATAAATCCTGAACTTGAAGCTTTGCTCAATCGTGTGGGTAAGAGCGTCGTTAAGGCCGTGAATACCTTCGACAATTAAAATGTTGTTTTCTTCCAGCCTGAGTTTTTTTCCGCCGGTTTCCTTTCTGGTTCCTGTTTTAAAATCATAAATAGGAAGCGTTATTTCTTCGCCCCTGAACAAAGTCTGAAGCTGCTCGTTTAAGAAAGGCACGTCAAGAGCTTCGAGGCATTCGTAATCAGGCTCACCCTTTTCATCTTTCGGGGTTTGATCTCCTCCCCTGTAATAATCGTCAAGGCTTATCGCTATGGGTTTAAGCCCGAGTACCATTAACTCTATCGAGAGTTTTTTGGCGCTCGTAGTTTTTCCCGAGCTTGACGGGCCGGCGATTAAAACCATCCTGACGCTGCCCCGCTTTTCATATATTTGATTCGCTATGTCGGATAATTTTCTCGCCTGATGCGCCTCGGCGATTCTGATATAGTCAAGAATTGTTTTCTCCGCGACAAGGGAGTTAAGTTCCCCAACAACTCTGACGCCGACATTGCGCCCCCATTTTTTATAATCGTTGTAAACGTCAAAAAGGTGCGGCTGATCAAGAAAAGGATCGAGGGTTTCTCCATTGCCGATTGCGGGGAAGCGGAGAAGGAAGCCGTCCTCGTACGGCATCAACTCAAAGGCGAGAAGAAGCCCGGTGCGCTCAAGGAGCGGCTGTACGTAGATGTCGATATAGCCCTGACACTCGTTTACTTTGATACGGGAAGTGCTTCTCTGCTCAAGAAGGAGGGCGGTGTCTTTCTGCCTGTTTTCTTTAAACAATTGCACGGCTTCCTCATAGGCGAGGTATTTAAATGTAATGGGGAGGTTTTCTTTGACAAGCCTCTGCATTTCAGTTTCAAGTTTTTTGATTTCGGCGGCTTCAGGCTTCCCGCCGGAACTGAACGTATAATAATAGCTGTTGCCCAGCGAATGTCCTACGTACACTCCTCTCTGCGGAAAAATGTTTCTGGCGGCGATGGCGAGAACAAACGACAGTGTTCTGCGGTAGATCATCGCTCCGTCCGGCGAATCGACGGGGACGGGTTCTATTACCGCGTTGACAAGGAGCGAAGTGCCGAGGGGGCGTATTTCATTGTTTACTTTTACCGCCGCTATTTTGTCTTTTTCTATGCCGAAGTGCTCGACTAAGCTCTGCGCATTGGTTCCGTAATTACACTCTACTGTTTTTTGGGTGTTTAAGATTTTAATGTTTATTTTGTTCATGGGGGTATTATAACATAAGACTACTAATATTCGTTATTCAATTATATCTCTGGAGCGTGGGCAGATAGTCTATCCGTAATTTGCGATAACGATCTTTTGGCGTCAGCGCAAAGCCCTTACGGCGATTCAACGGCTGTGGATTTTATTTACGGAGGCTTTGGCCTCGCCTTTTTTGAATCCACACCGACATCGCCGTAAGTTCTTTGCGCTGCCCGCCTAATAATTGTTATGGCTTTACATTGATAATGCTCAGCATTTGGCACAAAACTCTGCCTTGAAAAGTATTAACCCGCAATAATCATATATTTCTTGCAGGAGCAGAGCAAAGCCCCTGCGGTGATCTTGGCGTGGATCGCCGATGCAGCCACACCAAAGTGTGCGTAGACTAATGCCACGCCACCAAGCACCGGAAGGGCTTTGCGCTGCGACTGCGAGCGGTATTAAGTATTTACGAGTTAAATCTTACGGTATTACTGCGTTTTGAATTTCAGACCACTGACCGATGTTGGCGCGCTCGTTCTGCCAGGAGAGGGCGATGTAGACTGTGCGGCCTCGTTCTGTTTCGTCAAACTCGAGGGCGTGGGGGGTGCGGGACGCCAATGTGTGAAGGGTGAGGTCGCCGACCGTTGCGGGTGGGGTGTCGAGGACGTCCCAGACGATTACTGCGCCGTCGTAGCCTGCGGGTTTCGCTTTGTGGGTTTGGCCATTAATCCAGAAATTGACCAGAACTTCACGGATATTGCGCAGTTTGAGCTCAAACTCTACGACTTCGGTAACGTCGATGTGCGGCGTGCGTATCAAATCACGGTTGGGAATGCGCATTTTGTCACGGTCAAGGTCGGTTACTGGCTCGAAACGGAGGAAACGGTTGACGAAATGACGCAGGGCACGCTCGGTGGAGAGGCGCACACGGTTTTTTTCGGCGGTCAGCTGGGGAATGTGGGGCACGACGGTCTTTTCGAAGGCGGTGTTCCACTGAGAGAACTGATCTTCGAGGATATCAACATCGTCTTTCGGGATATGTTTCCAGCGGGCGTTGTTGTCAAGGACATAATCGGTGATATTCCTGTAAAATTGCTCGAATTCCTTGTCATTTCGGGGTATGTAATCTGTCTGCGGCATAAGTCTCTCCTAATAAATTTAATCAGTACACGCAAGGCGTACCGGAATACGAGCCGTCCGTACTGCAATACGAGCCGTCCGTATTGCAATACGAGCCGTCCGTATTGGAATACGCACCGTGCGTACTGCAATACGCGCTGCCCGTACTGGAATACGCACTGCCGGTATTGTTACCCGGGCTGCGCGGGTTGCGACACGTAAAGCCCGTATCGTAAGCCGTGCTTTGCGGGGAGTGTCCCGGACGGCTGGGGGAGTGTCCCGGATAGTCGGGAACATGACCCTAGCCGCGCGCTGTTTGTTGTTATTGCTTGGTCCAGGTTTGTGGGTGTCCATCTTCATCTGTTAAGGTAAGAGTGTTGCCGTCTATTACATAAGTGAATGTTCCTGGCGCAAACTCTTCTTCTAAATCCTCTGCACTCTCTCCTAACTTTACATATGCGTCAATAATCTCTTTTGTTGTATACCACCCTTTATTAGTAGGAGTTAGACCAAAACCCTCAGCATCTTCTTTATCTAGCCAAAAATGTGTTGGTGTAAGTGTGATTTTGTCGCCGCTTATGGTTAAAGTCCCTTTTGCATATTCTACCATCTCGAAATTTTTACCGCTGAATTTAATTGTTTGTCCGCTGTCGGCTTTCCATGTACCATTAAGTGGGGTTGCTTCATCCTTATTTCCGCAGGACGTCATGCCGAATACAAGCGCTATTGCAAGCGCCGCTAATAAGAATTTTGCGTTCTTCATAGAGAACTCCTTGTTGTTCATGACTAACCCGCTGTAAGGGAGGTTAATCATAGAAAATTAACCGCCCTCAAGGGCAAGTGTATAACAGCCGCGCTTTTTGACGGCGCGGCGTATTACCAAAGTGATAAGAGCTGAGAGAAAATAAACTATTGTGTAGTTGACACGGTTACTTAAAAGATGTGTACAATTGTCTGTTGTCTGTTGTCTGTTGTCTGTTGTCTGTTGTCTGTTGTCTGTTGTCTGTTGTCTGTTGTCTGTTGTCTGTTGTCTGTTGTCTGTTGTCTGTTGTCTGTTGTCTGTTGTCTGTTGTCTGT
>Ga0268262_10003352_pt1 | contig 17424 bp, 14 predicted proteins | sample TergutNc150P3_FD_190354 | JGI IMG/M metagenome (GOLD analysis project Ga0268262, IMG submission 190354) | Nasutitermes corniger P3 segment gut microbial community from laboratory colony in Florida, USA - Nc150 P3 (SPAdes) (version 2) | ecosystem: Host-associated > Arthropoda: Insects >... | reverse complement strand
TCAGCACGCAGGCGCCGGTTTTCTTCAGCGATTGATACATGTGCCCGTGCGGATTGACCTTGCCCATAATGCAGACAAAATCGTCCGGGCCGCTGCCCACAAAGGTGGTCCAGGATTGCAGGCTGGCGTTTTCCTTCCCGTTCTTCTTCCAGCCCGTGACGAGGAACACCGGGGAAGGCATGGCTGTCACAAAATCCATCCACGAAAAATTGCCGCTGCATTTCAGGAACTCTTTGGAGAAGGCCTCCGGCCGCGTGGAAAATTCTTTTTTCATCGCTTGATCTCCCTTGATACCCTTGATACCGCCAGCACGATGCCCATCTCGGCCATGAGCATGAGCAGCGCCGTGCCACCGTAGCTGAAGAATGGCATGGGGATGCCCGTGTTGGGCAGCACGGCGGTGACCACGCCGATGTTCAGCGCGGTTTGCAGGCCGACCTGCAATACGATGCCGATGACCAGCAGGGAGCCGAACTTCTCCTTGGTGTGCAGGGCGATCATGAAGCCGCGCCACACCAGCGCGATGAACAGCAGCAGGATGACGAACGCGCCGAGGAAGCCCAGCTCCTCGCACACGATGGCGAACACGAAGTCGTTCTGCGGCTCGGGCAAATAGAGGTGCTTCTGGATGGAGTGGCCGAAGCCCTGGCCGAACCAGCCCCCCGAGCCCACCGCCAGCAGCGACTGGTAGGTCTGCCAGCCGTCGCCCTGGAGGTCGCTCATGGGGTCCTTGAAGGACTCGATGCGCGCGGCCGCGTGCTCGGGCAGGATGGAGGGGTTCTTCAGCACCGTCATCACGGCCAGCACGGCCGCGCCGGCGATGGCCACGTAAATCCACAGGGGGATGCGCTGCTCGCCGATGAAGATCATCAGCGCGCCGATGCCCGCGGTGATGATCATGCCGGAGATGTGGTTTTCCAGGTAGATCAGCGCCACCATGGCCAGCAGCACGGCGATATAGAGCCCCGTGCTCCACCAGCGCAGCGCGAAGCGCCGCAGGCGCGCGCCCCGGCCCGGCCCCGCCTCCCGCGGGAGGGCGTAGCTGGGCCGCTGGAGCTTCTCCATGGCGTAGGCGAAAAAGAGGATCAGCGCCATCTTCGCCACCTCGCTGGGCTGGAAGGAGAAGCCCGTGCCGGGGATGGGCATGTAGCGCTTGAACTCGCCCAGGTTCGTGTGATAGACCAGCACCGCGCCCAGCAGGGCAAAGGCCACGCCCAGCAGGGGGATGGCCAGCTTGCGCAGCACGTTGAGGTTCACCTTGGAGATGCCCAGCATGGCCGCGATGCCCAGCACCGCGAAGACCCCCTGCCGCTTGATGTAGTAGTAGGCGTCGTTCTCGTGCTTCAGGGCGTTGACGTAGCTGGCGGAGAACATCATCACCAGGCCGAAGCACAGCAGCACGATGACGATCAGCATGAAGGGGAAGTCAAAGCCGCCGTAGGCGAAGAGCCTCTGCTTCAGCGGCTGCTTTTTGGAGGGGCGCTGCGCTGCGCCCCATTGGAGTGTTTCGTCGCGGGCCATGGGAACCTCCTTAATACACTAGAAACGCCTTCAGCCCGAACCATACCACCGCGATCCCCGCGGCCGCGCCCAGCAGGTTCACCAGGGAGAACACCCAGCCGATCTTCTTTTCCTTCCAGCCGCTCATCTCGAAGTGGTGGTGGATAGGCGCCATTTTGAACACGCGCTTGCCGCCCGAAAGCTTGTAATAGCCGATCTGTATGACGTCCGACATGCCCTCAACCACATATATGAGGCACATGAGCAGCAATATGACCGGGCAATCCAGCGCGAAGGAGATGGCCAGCATCAGCCCGCCGAGGAAGTTCGAGCCCGTGTCGCCCATGATCACCTTGGCGGGGTTATGGTTCCACACGAGGAAGCCAGCCAGGCCCCCGATGGTGGCCGCGGCCACGAGCCCCACGCCGAACATCCCGCGCAGCACGGCGAACACCGCCAGGCCCGCCGCCGCCGTGATGGTGACGCCCGAGCACAGGCCGTCCACGCCGTCGGTGAAATTCGCGGCGTTCACCGTGGCGTAGATCACCGCGAAGCCGAACACCCAGAAGAACCAGCTCAGCCGCACCTTCCCCACGAAGGGGATGAGCGTGTAGGGGTCCTTCCCCATGGCGAGCCACAGGCTCGTGAGGTACCCGACGATGATCAGCAGCTGCGCGACGGTCTTCTGCACCACGGAAAGGCCCAGGTTGCGCTTTTTCACGACCTTGACGTAGTCGTCCGCGAAGCCCATCAGGCCGAAAAACACCGCCATCAGCAGCCCGGAGAGCAGCTTGGCGTTCACGCCCTGCAGGGCGAAGCCCGCCTGCGCCCCCGTGAGCAGCTTGCCCTTCATGACGATGTCCGCCGCGAAGGCCGCCGCCACCGAGACGACGATGCCGATGATGAACATGAACCCGCCCATGGTGGGCGTGCCCTGCTTGTGCTTGTGCCAGCTCGGGCCGATGTCCAGGATCACCTGCCCGAAGCGCAGCTTGTGCAGCCAGGGGATGAACACGTACCCCAGCAGCCACGTCGTCCCCGCGGCTGCCAGCGCAGCCAATGCCATCACCAGGAAATGATTCATACCACACATCCCCGTTCTAATGCTGCATGCATTTTCTTTCCGCGATCCGTTTCCTGCATTGCAGGATCGAAAATACGATGTCGCGCTCGTCCAGGTGGATTTTGCCGCTTTCCAGCACCTGGTAGTCCTCGTGGCCCTTGCCCGCCAGCAGCACGATGTCGCCCTCCTTGGCTTTTTTCAGCGCCAGCACGACGGCCCTGGCCCGGTCGGGCTCCGCGATGACCTGGCACCTGCCCCGGCCCTTCATGCCCTCCAGCACGTCGTTGATGATGGCCTGCGGGTCCTCGCCGCGGGGGTTATCGGAGGACACGATGGCGGTGTCGGCCAGCTCCGCGACGATGCGCCCCATGATGGGCCGCTTGCCCACGTCGCGCTCCCCGCCGCAGCCGAAGACGCAGAGGATGCGGCTGCGCGAAATCTGCCGCAGGGTTTGCAGCACCTTCTCCAGGCCGTCGGGCGAGTGCGCGTAGTCGATGATGATCGTGTAGGGCGCCTCGGCCTGCAGCACCTCCATGCGGCCCTTGACGCCCTCGCTGCGGGCGAGGGCCTCCCGCACCTGCCCGAGCGCCAGGCCCAGCTCCAGCGCCGCGCAGGCCGCCGCCATGGAGTTGTACACCGAGAACTCGCCGGGCGTGCAGAACACGATGCGCCCGATCTGCCCGCGGCTGACCAGCTCGTAGGACACGCCCTCGGGCAGGAGCTGCACGTTCTTGGCGGTGTAGTCCGCCTGGTTGTCGCGCAGGGAATACGTAACCTTCCGGGCGGGTACTCCCTCGAGCATGCCGGGGCCGTATTCGTCGTCGATGTTGACGACGGCGATCTCGCTCTGGTAGAAGAGCAGCTTCTTGGCCTCAAAGTAGGCCTCGAAGGTCTCGTGATAGTCCAGGTGGTCCTGCGTCAGGTTGGTGAAGATGCCCGCCGCGAAGCTGATCCCCGCGCAGCGGCCCTGCACCAGCGCCATGGAGGAGGCCTCCATGAAGCAGTGGGTGCAGCCCGCGTCCACCATTTTGGCGAACAGCGCGTGGAGCCGCCAGGGCCCGGGCGTGGTGGGGATGTCGGGGTCGGTGGAGAGCTCCTCCCGGTCCACCATGATCTTCAGGGTGCCGATGAGCCCGGTTTGATAGCCCGCCGCGTCGAAAATCTCCTTGAGCAGGCAGGCGATGGTGGTCTTCCCGTTGGTGCCGGTGACGCCCACGATGGTGAGCTTTTTCGCCGGGTTGCCGAAATAATTCCCGCACAGCAGGGCAAACGCCGTACGCGTGTCCCCGACGAGGATTTGCGGCGAAGCGCCGGTGTCCTTCTGCGCGACGACGCAGGCCGCGCCCTGCCCGATGGCCTGCCGCGCGAACGCGTGGCCGTCGAAGTGCTTGCCCTCCATGCAGACGAACACGCACCCCGGGCAGGCCTGCCGGCTGTCGTCGGTCACCAGGGTGATTTCGGCGTCGGGCGGTCGGGCCTCGCCTGAGGGCGGGCAGCCGCTATATTCAATTCCCCGCAGCAATTCATGTAAGCGCATCACAGTTCTCTATTCACAATTGATTGATCAATCTTCGGCATCGGCGGCGTCGGCGGCGTCATCGTTTCGCGTTTCCACCGCGCTGTCGATCACCCCGATGTTGGAAACGAAGTGCACCGTCACGGCGGAGCCCAGGGGGACCTCGTCCCCGGCGGGGATGCTCTGGCGGTAGGTGATCAGGCCCGTGGAATCGAAATTGCCGGTGAGCTTGATGTTCAGGCCCGCGTCGGCGGCCTCCCGGGAGGCCTGGCCGATGGTTATGCCGGTGAGCTTGGGCACCGTAACCATGCGGTTGGCCTGGCTGCCGTCGGTGTAGAGGATCACCAGGCCGCCCTTGGCGATGGACTGGCCCGGCTCGGGGATCTGGTGCAGCACGGCGGCCCCCCCGCCGATGACCTGCACGCGGAAGCCCGCCTGCTCCAGGAGGGTTTTCGCCTCGGCCACGGCCTTGCGGCTCATGTCGGGCGTGGAGCCGCCCAGCTCCTCCTGCTCCTTTTCAGTGTAACGCATTTCGATATTTTTATGCGCCAGCACGCTTTCCATAATCTGCGCCGCGGGCGGGGCCGCGATCTGCCCGCCGTTGATCATCCCCTGGGGGTCGTCGATGGCGATGAGCAGGGAGACCTCGGGGTTATCCGCCGGGGCGAAGGCGCAGAAGGAGGCCACATAGCCGCCGGCCGGGTCGGAGAGCTTCTGGCTGGTGCCGGTCTTGCCCGCCACGTGCGCGCCGGCCACATAGCCGTTTTTGCCCGTGCCGGAGGTGACAACCTTCTCCATCATTTCGCGGATCTGCCGCGCCGTGTTCTCCGAGATCACCTGGCGGCGCACCACGGGCTGGGTCTGCCTCACCACCTGGCCGTCCTGGTTGAGCTCCCGTTCCACGATGTAGGGCCGCATGAGCCTGCCCCCGTTGGCGATGGCCGACACCGCCGTGATGATCTGGATGGGCGAGGCCTCGAAGCTCTGCCCGAAGGAGCACGACGCCAGCTCCACGGCGTGCATGTTCTCCTGCGCGTGGATGTTGACGCCCTTGCGCGGGGTATACTCGTTGGGCAGGTCCACGCCCGTGGGCTCGGTGAAGCCGAAGCCCTCGAAGTATTTGTAGAACCGCTCCACGCCCAGCTGCTGCCCGATGGTGATGGTGAAGGGGTTGCAGGAGTTCATCAGCCCCTCGGCCAGGCTCTGGGTGCCGTGGCCCGTGCGCTTGTGGCAGCGGAAGTAGCGGTTGGCGATCTGGATGCCCCCGCCGCAGGTGTAGTGCGTGCCCTGGTCCACGATGCCCTCCTCCAGGGCCGCGGAGAAGGTGATGGTCTTGAACACGGAGCCGGGCTCGTAGGTGAGCTCCAGGGTGCCGTTGCGCCACTGCGCCATCATGGCGTTGTTGAAGGCCTTCTCGCGCGCCTCCTCGTTGGGGATGGAGGCGACCTGCTCCCGCAGCGCCCTGTCGTGGATCGCCTGGTAGTTGGCCGGGTCGTAGCTCGGGGCGCAGGCCATGCCGAGGATGGCCCCGGTCTTCACGTCCATCACGATGCCGTAGGCCGCCTTGGCCTTCGCGTCGATCCTCGTCTGCTCCAGGGCGCGCTCCAAAAAGCGCTGGATGACCTCGTCGATGGTGAGCACCAGGCTGTGCCCCGGCACGGGGTCGTAGATGGATTCATGGTCGATGTGCAGGTCCGCGTCCGCCGCGTTTTTTGCCGTGAGGATGCGCCCGGGCACGCCCGTGAGCGTCTTGTCGTAGAACAGCTCCAGCCCCGCCCGGCCGATGTCCTCCGCCCCCGTGAAGCCCAGCACGTTGGCCGCCAGGTTCCCCAGGGGGTAGAAGCGTATGATGTCCGGCTGCACGCCCACGTAGTATTTGTAGGTGGCCTTGGTGGTTTTGATCCCGTCGGGGTAATCCGGGTCGTCGGTGCGCTCCTGTATCGTCAGCTTTTTGGCGCGGAAGGCGTCGACCCTTTCCATGGTTTCGACGTCCACCTGGCCCCGCAGCGCCATGTAGTTGTTGTTGACATAGCTTGCCTGCCGCCGCACCTTTTCCGCCGTGATGCCCAGGATGGGCGCGAGCTCGTCGCACAGGGCGCCGAGGATCTCCGCCTTGTTCACGGCCTTGTCCAGCATGCTCGGGTTGATATACACCTTGCTGGCCGAGGCGCTCTGGGCCAGGGCCGAGCCGTTGATGTCGTAGATGGTGCCGCGGCTGGCGGCAAGCTCGGTGTCCCGCAGCTGGCTCTCCTTGGCCTTGGCGTTGTATTCCGCCCCGTTGACCAGCTGCACGTTCACCAAGCCGTAGGCGCCCGCCCCGAAGCCCGCGAAGATCAGCGTGAAAAGCACGATCATCGCGCGCTGGAACAGGCGGTCGCTGGTGGTCTGCTTGCGTTTTGCCATGGAAACACCCCCCAATGCAGGGATATGCCGATTCACAATTAACAATTCACAATTAATAATTAACAATTATCTTGCCGCTCACCCTGCACCCTGATTGTTCATTGTTAATTGTTCATTGTTAATTAATCCAGCCGCTGGTCCCCGTGCGTAATGTTCAGGTACTTCACCAGCCCGCCCTCCACAGGCACCATGTGGTACTGCCGCAGGGCCGTATTCTGTATGATCTCCAGCGAGAACTTGCGCTCCAGCTGGGACTTGTAGCTGATGTTGTTCTGCTGGGCGACCTTCAGCTGCTCGGTGAGCTGCCGGTTCTCCACCAGCGCCGTGTGGTGCTGCGCCCCCGCCTGCACCACCAAAAACAGGCACAGCCCCGCCAGCCCGGTCACCGCGAAAGCGACCAGCGACTGCATCCACGCCTTGTGCGCCTTGCGGTTCTTCAGCTCCACGGGCTCCCCCGCGGGCTGGCGCAGCGGGCGCATGGGCTCGCGCTTCGGCTTGACCTGCGGCGCGGCGACGGCGGCCTCCTCGAACAGGGCGAAATCGGCTTCGGTCAGAGCCATAGGTACGCCATCCCTTCTATTTCTGCATTCTCATTTATAATTTCTCTAATACTCTCAGCTTCGCGCTGCGGGCACGGGGATTGCGTCCGAGCTCGTCCGCGCCCGGGGTGATTGGCTTTTGCGGCACGCGCGCCCTGGGCGTGATGCCGCAGCGGCACGCGGGGAACTCGGGCGGGCACTGGCAGCCGGCGCACAGCTGCCTGGTCACGCGCTTCATGGCGGCGTCCTCCAGGGAGTTGAAGGTGATGACGGCGAGCCTGCCGCCGGGGAGGAGCAGATCGAACAGGTCCAGCAGGGCCTGCTCCAGGCCGTCCAGCTCGCCGTTGCAGGCGTAGCGCAGGGCCATGAACACCTTGCGGGCGGGGTGTCCGCCGCGCCTTGCGGCCGCGGGCACGGCGCTGGCGGCGAGCTCGGCCAGCTGCGTGGTGGTCTCAATGGGATGGACGGCACGTGCCCGCACGATGGCCCCGGCGATGGGGCCCGCGAATTTTTCCTGTCCCAGCTCCCAAAAGAGTTGGCGCAGATCGGCCTCCGGCAGGGTGTTGACCAGGTCCGCGGCCGTCGCGCCCTCGCGGCTCATGCGGCAGTCCAGGGGGGCCTCGCGGTGATAGCTGAAGCCGCGCTCCGCCGTGTCGAGCTGGTGCGAGCTGACGCCGAGGTCGAGCAGGACGCCCCGCAGGGCCTGTCCGGGCAGTAATCGCTTCGCCTGAAAGAAATTGCCCTGCAATATCGTCACGGCGGGCTCGCCCGCGAAACGGGCGGTGAGGGCGGCGACGGCGTCAGGGTCGCGGTCCATGGCCCAGATGTGGCCGTCACGGCCGATCTCCTCCAGCAGCAGGGCGCTATGCCCGCCGCCGCCGCCGGTGCCATCGAGCCAATCCCCGCCGGGGGAGGGGCGCAGCGCAGCGACTGTCTCTTGCAGGAGGACGGTCTCATGCCGGAACATCGCCGTCTCCCCTATCCCCTGCCCCCTGCTCCCTGGCCCCTGCCGGGTCGGGGGTATAATCAAAGCGGCAGGTATCCTTGCGGCGGGCGGTTTCCCAGGCGCGCCACACGGGCAGCGGCCAGATCTCCATATAGGTCTGGTTGGCCAGGAAAAACAGCTTGCCGCCCTTGTCGAAGCCCGCCTTCGCATGGTATCTTTCGGGGATGACGAAGCGCCCGGCGGCGTCGGGCTCCACGGTCTCCATGTGGCCCAGGGCGTCGCGCAGCAGGTCCACGCGCTCCGATTTGTCCGCCAGGGCATATTCCCGGTCGAGGATTTCGTCGAAGTAGTCGTCCCGGGCGAGCACGAGATAGGGCTGGTGCAGGCCCTGGGGCTCCCAGAGCACCAACGGCTCGCCCTCCGGGAACATGGCCCGGAATTTCGCGGGCACGCCGGCCCTGCATTTTTGATCCATGGTCCCTTCCGCGTTGCCGCGCAGCCTCGGCATGGTGCCCGCCTCCCTTCTTATCCACAGTTTCCACCGGGTTATCCACCACTTTTCTCCACCGGGCTTATCTTTTAAGCTGATTCTAAGAGAAATTTGGGATGAAGTAACCCGTAGAGCTATCATATACCATATTTTCCGATTTGTCAAGCCCCACCGAAGATTTTTATGGAAATTCCGTTTTCTGTCACAAACTGCCCCGCGGCGAATATACTGTAGGGCAGAGAATGTCTTTCTGTACAAAGAATCATTAGTTTGGGAGGAATTAAAATTGCCGAATAACTTTGGTTTTGACCCCTGCGCGGGCGCGTTTGCCGAGCCGGCCTACTGCTGCAAGTATTTCCGCGGGGCGACTGGGCCCATGGGGCCCCAAGGCCCGGCGGGGCCCGCAGGCCCGGAGGGAGCGCCCGGCATGCCGGGCCCCCAGGGGGAACCCGGCCCGCAGGGCATGCATGGCATTCCCGGCGAATCCGCAAAAATCGAGATCCTGCGCACCATCACCGGCGAGCCCGGCAGCAACGCCGCGGTGTTGAACTCCGGCACGCATAGCTGCGAGGCCGCGCTCACCTTCGTCATACCGGCGGGCATGCCCGGCTGCGCCGGCCCGTGCGGCCACCATGGGCCTCCAGGGCCGATGGGGCCGACAGGGCCTGCTGGGCCGATGGGCCCAATGGGGCCGCAGGGACCGGAAGGCCCCATGGGACCCGAAGGGCCGCAGGGCTTGCGCGGCGAAGCCGGCGCGCAGGGCCTCCAGGGTATCCAGGGTCTGCCCGGCCTCCCCGGCGCGCGCGGGACAACGGGCCCGGCGGGCCCGGCAGGGCCGCAGGGTATTCAGGGTACGGCCGGGCCGCGTGGCATCACAGGCGCACCGGGGCCGCAGGGAGCGCCCGGCGCGCGCGGCGCAACAGGCGTCACCGGCGCACAGGGGATTCCCGGCATGCGCGGCGCGGCGGGAGCCACAGGCCCGATGGGCCCGAGGGGGTTGGCCGGCGCGCCAGGCGCACCCGGCACCCAGGGCCCGCAGGGCTTGCCCGGCGCGCAGGGAGCCGTCGGCGCTCCGGGCGCTGCCGGCCCGATGGGGCCGAAAGGCGCTACCGGCGCACCCGGGATGCAGGGCCCGCAGGGCTTGCAGGGCGCGCCCGGGGCCCGCGGCGCGACAGGCGCGGCGGGAGCCAACGGCGCTCCGGGCGCGGCGGGCCCGATGGGGCCGAGAGGCGCGACAGGCGCACCCGGAGCACCGGGAGCCCAAGGCCCGCAGGGCTTGCAGGGCGCACCCGGCGCGCGCGGCGCGACAGGCGTGCAGGGCGTCACCGGCCCGGCGGGGGCCAACGGCGCTCCGGGTGCACAGGGTGCTCCGGGAGCAGCCGGCCCGATGGGGCCGCGCGGCGCTACCGGGCCGCAGGGTATGCAGGGGGCACAGGGCGCTGCCGGCGCGGCGGGGCCCATGGGGCCGAGAGGCGCTACCGGCGCGCAGGGTGCGCAGGGCATGCGCGGCACAACGGGCCCCGCGGGCTGCCCCGGCGCGCCCGGTGAGCCCGGCGAGGCCGCGACCATCGACCATGTCGAGGCGCTCACCGGCGAGCCAGGCTCCCAGGCCTATGCCTACAACAGCGGCTCGGAGGAGCACGCCGACCTGGTATTCGTCATCCCCCAGGGCCCCACGGGCCCGGCCGGCCCCGCCGGCAAGGGCTGCGAGGCGGCCTACGGCGGGCTGTTCAACACGGCGGTGGGCGAGTTCACCACCCGGCCCGGCGAAATCGCCGCCATGACCTTCTCTGACCGCTTCCCGGCCGCGGGCATGCGCTACGACGGCGACCACTCGGTGGTGCTTGAAAGCGACGGCGTCTACGAGATCCAGTACGCCATGCGCGCCGACAGCAAGGGCTGCACGCAGCTGAACCTCGCCGTCACCAACGACGGCGTGATGATCCCCTGCAGCCAGGTGAGCGAAAAGGCCTACGGCGGCGCCGGCCTGGACGTGTGCGGCGTGGCTGTGGCCGAGGCGCTCGCGGGCGCGCACCTGCACCTCATCGCCTGGTCCGCGAGCGAAGCCTGCTTCATGCTGCACGAGGGCGTGAACCTCTTGATGTATGTGAAGAAGCTCGCCGGGCTGCCGTGCCGCGACCCCGACCCCGGCTATGGCTATGACTACGGGCGCGAGGAGCATGCGTATGAAGGCGACCGTGACTTTGAGCGCGAGCGCGAGCTGGAACGCGAGCGCGAGTACGAGCGCGAGCGCGAGCGCGAGATGGAGCGCGAGCATGGGTATGACCACGACCAATATCCCTATAGCTGAGGGATGAGGCATAAAAAAAGCGCCGCGGGCTGTGAAGCTCGCGGCGCGGCCTTGCCTTATTTCATTCAGCGGATGATCATCCACGCCCAGCCAAAGCCGATGTAGCGCACGATGCAGGACCCCAGGAACTTGAAGAACTCCACGAAGCTGCTGGCGCCCAGCGCCTTGATCAGGCTTGCGGGCATCATCACGGTGGCTTCATACTGGAAGAACTCGGCCACGATGAGGTTCGCCTTCTGGTAAGCCTTCAGCGCGCCGTCCAAATCTCCCTCCCCAAGCTTGGCGAAAAACTCCTCATGGAGCTCATCAATCTTGGGCTGCAATGCCTCCATTTTTTCCACGAGGGCTTCCCACTGCGCTTCCGTGAGGTCGCCCCACTTGGCGTCAAGCTTCTCATCGAACTTCTCTATCTCATTATCGATCTCCTCCATCTTTGCAAGGAAAGCCAATGGGGTCAGCTCGGAGGAGGCGGCCAGCTCGTCCACATCGGGATTCTCCGCGTCGGCGCCGGCGGCTTCAAAGGCGGGCAGCTCGAACACGGGGCGCTTCATCTCGAACGCGGATGCGCCGACAGCGCCGAAGCCGGTCAGCAGCGCCAGGGTCAGGAATACGCACAAAATTTTCTTCATTTGGGTTGCTCCTTTTGCATGATTTGTCAGGAAAGCAGAGCCATCCCGCGCGTTAAATTATACAGCAGCCCGCCGGGCCTGTCAAGGGCTTTTGCGGGAAGGCTTTTCACCTGAAAGAGCCGCGCGAATTTCAGCTTTAAAAAATATTGCATTTGCAGAAGGTTTGTTATAAAATAGGCCGGGAGGTGGTTTTATGCGTTACTTGCTCATCGCGGGCAGCTCCGCGGCCGTGTACGCGTTCATCCTGCTGGCGCTGCGGCTGTTCGGCAAAAAGGAGATCGCCCAGCTTTCCGTGGTGGACCTGGTGTTCGTGCTGCTCATCAGCAACGCGGTGCAGAACGCGATGGTGGGCCCCGACACCTCGCTGCTGGGCGGCCTGTGCGCGGCGGGCACGCTGTTCGCGTTCAACGCCGTCTTCAAGCTGATCCTGTACAAGTTCCCGAAGCTGTCGCGCCTGATGCAGGGGCAGGCGGTGATGCTGATCTATCAGGGCAAGGTGCTCAAGGAGAACCTGCGCAAGACGAAAATCAGCGCGGAGGAGCTGGAGGAGGCCCTGCGGGAGCACGGCGTGCGCTCCGCCGCCGAGGTGGACCTGGCCGTGCTGGAGCAGGACGGCCAGATCAGCGTGCTCTCCGACGATTTCCAATCGCGCAGCAAGCAGGCGGGCACGTCCGGCGGTGAAAAGTGATTGCCGCGGGCCGCCAAAAAAACATTGCATTTGCAGAAGGTTTGTTATATAATGAGCAACGAGGGAGCTCCCAAAATTTTCTGGACCGTCGGGAGGATTGTGATGAAAAACACATGTCCCATCGTGTTCGTGCACGGCGTGGCCGGCTGGGGCGGGGACGCGGGGCTCAACCGCGCGCTGCCCTATTGGGGCGGGGACGCGGGCAGCATCCCGAAGTACCTCGGCAAGCAGGGCTATGAATGCTACACCGCCTCGGTGGGGCCCTTCTCCAGCGCCTGGGACCGGGCCTGCGACCTCTACGCCCAGCTGGCCGGCACCCGCGCGGATTACGGCGCGGCCCACGCCGCCGCGCACGGCCATGACCGCTACGGGGAAAGCTATGAAGCCCTCGTGCCCGGCTGGGGCGAAGGCCGCAAAATCCACCTGGTGGGCCACAGCTTCGGCGGGGCGACGGCCCGGCTCTTCACGCAGCTGGCGGAGGAGGGCAGCGCCGGGGAGCGCGCCGCCACGCCCGCGGGGGAGCTCTCGCCGCTGTTCGGCGGTACCCTGAAGGGGCGCGTCGTTTCCGTCACCGCCATCGCGGCCCCCCACAATGGCAGCACCGTCCTGGAGCCGCAGGTCGGCGGCTCTTCCGGCGTGGTCGAGTTCATGACAGGCGTGGCGCGCGCGGCCACCGACCTGCCCCTGGAGCGCCTGTACCCCATGCACCTGGAGCAGTTCGGCATCACCTTCAAGGAGTACCTCCGCGCGCCCCGGGAGACCGACGAGGCCCTGGACGCCTTCATCGGCGAATCGGACTGCGCGCGGCAGGACCTGAGCGTCGACGGCGCGGCGGCCCTGAACGGAACCATCCGCTGCCAGCCGGGCGTTTACTACTTCAGCTACGCGGCGCAAATGACGGAAGCGGACGCCGGCGGGAACCAGGTGCCCCGGAAGGGCATCCTCCCGCCACTGCGGCAGGTGGCCGAGGACATGGGCCGCCGGCGCGAGCCCTTCCGCACCGCCGGGGGGATCCTTGTCGACGACGCCTGGCTGCCGAACGACGGCCAGGTCAACGTGATATCTGCCCTCTACCCCTTCGGCGAGCCGCACCAAGACTACGACCCCGCCGGCCCGCGCCCCGGCGTGTGGCAGGTGATGCCCGTCGTCGAGGGCCGCGACCACTTCACCATGACGGCCGCCGTCGGGCCCTGGGGCAGCGCCCGCTTCCTGCGGGAATTTTACCTGTCGCTGGCGAAGATGCTGGCGGGGCTCCCCCAGGCGAACCCCTGAATCATCCGGAAAGGGCCTCCCGACTATGAAAAAGCGCCTGATCCTGCAAATCGCGGCGGCGGCGGCCATGCTCGGCCTGATCGCGCTGCTGGTGGTCCACCTCTACCCCCTGGCAAAGGAGCTCATCGCCGACACCGGCGACGAGACCCGGGTCGTGCACTACATCGAATCCTACGGCGTCAGGGGCGTGCCCATCCTGCTGGGCCTGGAGGCGCTGCAGATCATCGTCGCCTTCATCCCCGAGGCGGCGGTGAACGTGCTCAGCGGCCTTTGCTACGGCGTGTGGTGGGGCGCGCTGATCAGCATCGCTGGCATCGTGCTGGGCAACGTGCTCGTGTTCGTCGCCCTGCGCCAGCTGAAACACCTGTTCGAGCCGTTTTTCCGGAAGAAGGCCGGGCGCAGGGGGGATATCAGCCCCGAGATGATTTCGCGCCTGAAGCGCCCGGAGCTGATCGCGTTTTTCTTCTTCCTCATCCCGTGCATCCCCAACGGGATTGTGCCCTACGTGTTCGCGCAGACGAAAATCTCCCTGCCGAGGTACCTGCTGGCCGTGGCGGCGGGCCTGGTGCCCTCCACGTTCCTGTGCACCTTTTTGGGCGAGCGCCTGTCCAATGGGCATTATACCACGGCGATCATCGTCGCGGCGGTTTTTCTGGCCGTCACGGTCATTGCGCTTCTTTTCAGAAAGAAGCTCATGGCGAAAATCACATCCATGAAAGGGGGAGCCCCTGATGAACGAGGAGCTTGACGGCATCCTGGAGGAGATGATGCGCGCGCTGCGCGGGCTCGCCCTCGAACGGGAAATGTCCGTCCCGGATATCGTGCGCGAGGCGCTGGGCGAATATTTGCTGGCCCGCGCGCCGGGCGTCAACCTGTTCGACGTGATCCACGGCATCGAGAGCGCCATGCGCCGGGAGGGCCGCTTCGTCACGGACGCCGACCCCGCGGGCCTCGCCATACGCATCAAAAGCCCCATCCGCTACGTCTACCGCCCGGAGCTCAAGTACGAGGTCCGCGCCGTGCGGAACGGCAGAGCCGGGGACGGCAAAGCCGCCTTCGGGACGCTGGGCGTGGCGCTGCGCACGCACGACATCGAAATGCTCCGGCGCTTCGCCGGGTTCACCGGCCTCTGGATCGAGCTGGAACGCGAATACCTGGCCCCGGCCGGGCAAATCACGTATGTGACGGACGCCGGCTACTTCGGCAGGCAAATTTTTCGCCCCGAAACGGCGCGGCGCGGCGACGGCCCCTCCGTCGGGGAGGCCATCAGCAATTACATTTGCGTGTTCGACGAGCTGCTCAAAGATTACTTCAACCACCGGGACAGCCGGGAGCTCGAGCAGCGCTATCTTGCCCGGCTGGCCGAGGGAAAGCTGACCATATAAGAAGGAGGATTGCAATGGACGCCCAGAAGCTCACACAGAAATCCCTGGAGGCCGTGCAGGCGGCCCAAAATATCGCCATCGAGAACGGCAACATGCAGGTGGAGCCGGAGCACCTCCTCTATGCCCTCGTCGACCAGGACGGCGGGCTGATCCCGCGCCTGCTGGAGAAGCTGGAGATCAGCGCCGACCGGGCGCTCGCCGCCGTGGACCGCGCGGTCGAACGCCTACCGAAGCTCTCCGGCCCCGGCCGCGAGGCGGACAAAATCTACATCTCGCAGGCCACCGATCGAATCCTGGCGGAGGCGGAGCGCCAGGCCAAGCGCCTCGGGGACGCCTATGTCTCCACGGAGCACATCGTCCTGGCCATGTTTGAGAAGGGCACGCCCGCTTTGCAGGAGCTCTTCGGCGGCATGGGCCTGGACAAAAACAAATTCCTGTCCGCGCTGCAGGCCGTCCGCAGCACCCGCAGGGTGGAGACCGACAACCCGGAGGAATCCTACGAGGCGCTGCGCAAGTACGGCTACGACCTCGTGGAGAAGGTGCGGCAGCAGAAGCAGGACCCGGTCATCGGGCGCGACGACGAGATACGCAACGTCATACGCATCCTGTCGAGAAAAACCAAGAATAACCCCGTCCTCATCGGCGAGCCGGGCGTCGGCAAAACCGCCGTCGTCGAAGGCCTGGCCATCCGCATCGTGCGCGGCGACGTGCCGGAGGGCCTGAAGGACAAAACAATCTTCGCCCTGGACATGGGCGCGCTCATCGCCGGGGCGAAGTATCGCGGGGAATTCGAGGAGCGCCTCAAGGCTGTCCTGAACGAAATCAAGGAGTCCGACGGCAGGATTCTCCTGTTCATCGACGAAATCCATATGATTGTCGGCGCGGGCAAGACCGAGGGCTCCATGGACGCGGGCAACCTGCTCAAGCCCCTGCTGGCGCGAGGCGAGCTCCACTGCATCGGCGCGACGACCCTGGACGAATACCGCCAGTACGTGGAGAAGGACGCCGCCCTGGAGCGGCGCTTCCAGCCGGTGCTTGTGGGCGAGCCCACCGTGGAGGACACCATCACCATCCTGCGCGGCCTGAAGGAGCGCTACGAGGTGTACCACGGCGTCAAGATCACGGACGGCGCGCTCATCAGCGCGGCCACGCTCTCGCACCGGTATATCTCCGACCGCTTTTTGCCCGACAAGGCCATCGACCTGGTGGACGAGGCCTGCGCCATGATCCGCACGGAGATCGACTCCATGCCCACCGAGCTGGACGTCATCGCCCGCAAAATCATGCAGCTCGAAATCCAGGAGACGGCCCTGAAACGGGAGAAGGACAACCTTTCCAGGGAAAACCTGGAGCGTATCCAGCGGGAGCTGGCGGAGCTGCGCGAGGACTTCAACGCCAAGAAAGCGCGGTGGGAGACCGAAAAGGCCGGCATCCAGTCCGTCCAGAAAATCCGCGAGCAAATCGAGGAGGTCAACGCCAAAATCGAGGCGGCCGAGCGGGAATACGACCTGAACAAGCTGGCCGAGCTGCGCTACGGGCAGCTGGCCGGCCTGCAAAAGCAGCTGGCGGAGGCCGAGCAAAACGAGGGCGGCGAGAAAGCCTTCACCCTGCTGCGCGACAAGGTGACCGACGAGGAGATCGCCAAAATCGTCGCCCGCTGGACGGGCATCCCCGTGGCCAAGCTGCTGGAGGGCGAGCGCGAGAAAATCTTGCAGCTAGACCAGGAGCTGCACAAGCGGGTGATCGGGCAGGACGACGCGGTGAGCAAGGTCTGCGAGGCCATCATCCGCTCGCGCTCCGGCATCGCCGACCCCAACCGCCCCATCGGCTCGTTTATGTTCCTCGGGCCCACGGGCGTGGGCAAAACCGAGCTCGCCAAGGCCCTGGCCGAAAGCCTCTTCGACGACGAGCACAACATGGTGCGCATCGACATGTCCGAATACATGGAGAAGCACACGGTGTCGCGGCTGGTCGGCGCGCCGCCGGGCTATGTGGGTTACGAGGAGGGCGGCCAGCTCACCGAGGCGGTGCGGCGGCGGCCCTACAGCGTCGTGCTGTTCGACGAGGTGGAGAAGGCGCACAGCGACGTCTTCAACATCCTGCTGCAGGTGCTGGACGACGGCCGCATCACGGATTCCCACGGCAAAACGGTGGACTTCAAGAATACCATCATCATCCTCACCTCCAACATCGGCTCGGATTACCTGCTGGACGGTATAGATACTGATGGCAATATCAAAGAGGAGGCCCGGCAGCTGGTCGAGGGCCTGCTGAAATCGCACTTCCGCCCGGAGTTCCTCAACCGCCTGGACGAGATCATCTTCTACAAGCCCCTGAGCAAGGCTGAGGTCATCAGCATCATTGATATCCTCATGGCGCGCCTCTCCGCCCGCCTGAAGGAGCAGCAGCTCTCCGTCACCCTGACGGACCGGGCGAAGGCCTTTGTCGCGGACGAGGCCTACGACCCCGCCTACGGCGCGCGCCCCATCAAGCGCTATATCCAGCGCGAGATCGAGACCATGATCGGCCGGGCGATCCTCAAGGGCAGCATGGAACCCGGCCACGAATTTGTGGTGGACGCCGCGGAGGATACATTGGTGGTTCAATAACCCAAAATTATTGCAAATACAGGAGGAAACACACATGTCAGATGCAATGGTCCTTTTCGCTTACGAGAAAGCG
>Ga0268262_10003351_pt1 | contig 17427 bp, 18 predicted proteins | sample TergutNc150P3_FD_190354 | JGI IMG/M metagenome (GOLD analysis project Ga0268262, IMG submission 190354) | Nasutitermes corniger P3 segment gut microbial community from laboratory colony in Florida, USA - Nc150 P3 (SPAdes) (version 2) | ecosystem: Host-associated > Arthropoda: Insects >... | reverse complement strand
ACGTTTGTAAATGATATGGTTGTTGATTCAAATGGAAAAGGATTATATAAAAGACTAAATAAAACAAGGACATTAACCACTTATTTGGTTAAAGATTTACTTTCAGGAAAAATAGACATAAATAACTTAGACAATTATTTAAATGCAATGGAAATAGTTAATGCGCCGAGCCTTTGTACTCATAATTTAATTGTAGATAAAAATGGAAATGTTTGGGTAATAGAACCAGGTAGAGGATTTGTCAAAAATAAATCTGAAGAGTCATCGTATTTTTTAATGACGAATTTTTCTCTTATGGATTATAATTCTGGAAAAAAATACTCTGACTATGGTTATGATAGATATAAAAACACAAAAAAATATTTGGAAAATAAAAAGAATTTATCAATAAAAGACGCATTTGAAATTTTAGAAAAAGTTAAACAAACTGGCGAATGGAAAACTGATTTTTCAATGGTCTACTCAAAAAATGAAAATAAAATATATTATTGTTATAATGCAGACTATAAAAATATTTTGGAATATAAATTTAAACAATAATAAAAGCAAAAAACCAGCGCTTAAAAGTAGTTAGGCGCAAGTTTTTTGAAATTGTTTTCAGAATAATTGACAAAATAAAATTGAAAATATAATATAAATAAAAGGAGAATAAAGCTGTGGAAAATATTGAATTTAATGAATTGGGAATTATTAATATAAATAATAATGTATTGGATTTTTATAATAGGTATCAGGAAATTAAAAAATGTTATAGAAAAGAAGAAGGAAATTGGGTGTTAAAAAATATTGAATTTATTGAAAATTGGGATAAAGATAAAAAAGAGATAATCATAAAAGATTTTTTGAAGACAATAAATGATGGGGGTTCTGTTTTTGGTGCTTATGATAATAATAAACTTATAGGATTTGCAGTATTGTATAATAAAATATTTGGAAGTAAAAAACAATATATACAATTGGATAAAATACATGTATCATATGGTTATAGGCATAAAGGTATAGGAAAAAAATTATTTGAAATGTGTATAAAAAAATCGAAGAGTATAGGAATAGAAAAAATGTATATTTCTGCAAATTCATCAGAAGAAACGCAAAAATTCTATTTGGCTATTGGATGTAAAGATACTGAAGAAATAGATAAAGAATTGTATGAAAAAGAGCCATTTGATAGGCATATGGAATATAAAGTAAGAAACCAGCGCCTAAAAGTAGTTATGCGCAAGTTTTTTGAATTGATTGATGAAAGTGTATAAAAAATGATACAATATTGAATTATAAATTATTTTTAAAAATGATTAAAAATGTTAATTTTTTATTTCCCTAATATGTTATTTTTTATATATGAAAACCATATTGGAAACAGACAGATTATTTTTACGGGAATTTATGGATACCGATTATAATGACTTATGTGAAATATTACAGGATAAGGAAGTAATGTATGCGTATGAACATTCATATTCAGATGATGAAGTTAAAGGCTGGTATAATTGGATTGTTGAACATTACGCAAAATATGGTTTTGGATTATGGGCTGTTATACACAAAGAGACAAATGAATTTTTAGGGCAATGCGGCTTGACAATTCAAAATTTAAATGGAAATGAATATCTGGAAATAGGATATTTATTTAAAAAGAAACATTGGCATAAAGGCTATGCCGTAGAAGCGGCATCTGGCTGCAAAAAATATGCATTTGAAAAATTAGATGCCGAAAAAGTTTATTCAATAGTAAGAGACGATAATACAGCTTCACAAAATGTTGCAAAAAGAATAGGAATGAAGAAAATAGAAGAAATAATGAAACATTATCGTAATATGGATATATTGCATTATATATTTGAAGTAAAAAATGATTTAATATATAAGGAGAATAATAATGATTGAATTTAGCATTGCAAGAAAAGAACATTTGCTGATGATTTTAGAACTATATAAACAATTGATACCGGAAGAAATTCCAATAGATACAAAAACTGCAAATGAAATATGGAAAAAAATTGAGAATAGCGATATAAAATATTTCATTGCTATAGAAAATGGTATTATTATCTCATCTTGTTATTTGGCAATAATACTGAATTTAACGAGAAATGGGAAATCAATTGGTTTTATTGAAAATGTAATAACAGATGAAAAATACAGAAATAAGGGGATTGGCAAAAAGGTAATTGAAATGGCAATAGAGTATGGAAAACAAAATAATTGTTATAAAATAATATTGCAAAGTAGTTATAAAAGGAAAGAAAACCATATATTTTATGAAAAATGCGGCTTTGACGGTGATTCAAAAAGAGCATTTGAAATAAGGTATAATTGTCTATAATATCGGTGAAAGGAGGTTTATATCATTGAAAATTTACAGATAAAAGTTGTCTACCCGGATAACAAAGACTTAATAGCGCTAATAAATGAGCTGGATGAAGAATTACTGACGAGATACCCGAAAGAAGGAATATTTACACTCGACTTCAATCAACCTAAAATTAATACCGCCACTTTTGTTGTCGCCTATTCAGACAATATATCTGTTGGCTGCGGAGCCTTACTCCCCATGAATAGAGAGTGTGTAGAACTTAAGAGATTCTTTGTCAGGAAGGCTCATAGAAGAAAAGGAATTGCCTCAGGGATTTTATTATTCTTGGAAAGTGAAGTCAAAAAACAAGGTTATAGCATTATAAAGCTTGAAACCGGACCTAACCAACCGGAATCAATACATTTGTACAAAAAGTTTGAATTTTATGAAATTGAAAAATTTGGAGAGTACATAAATAGTAAGTATAGTATTTGTTTTGAAAAGAAATTATAATATAAAAGAGGTGTAAATACAAAAAGGTAAAGACAAAAATATTTTTGTATGGAGATAAAACATGGATACAAATTTTGGCGAATATAAATTTAGTGATAATAAAAGTCTGATTTTAATAGACAAAGTATGCGAACTATTGGGAAATAGTTATTGGGCAAATAATCGCAAAAAAGAAATAACAATAAAAGCAATTGAAAATTCTTTATGTATTGGAATATACTTAAAGGAAGAAATGGTTGGATTCGCAAGAATAGTAACTGATTATGCTACAATGTATTGGCTTTGCGATGTAATTATTGACGAAAAGCATCGAAAAAACGGTTTAGGGAGAAAATTAATCGAAGTAATTACAAATATGAAAGAACTAGACGGAATGTTTGGACTTTTGGCGACACGAGACGCACATGGATTATATGAAAAATATGGTTTCAAAAAAGTAGGAGAAAAATATATGAGAAAGGATTCTGATTATATATTATAACACTGGGGGTAAAACAATGTATAAAATTAACACAATGGATATAGAAGATTATAATGAAATAATGAGTTTGTGGAAGAATACTGACGGTATAGGTTTAAACGGAAATGATGATTCAAAAGAATCCATAGAAATATTTTTAAAGAAAAACCCAAATACTTGCTTTGTTGTCGAATATAAAAAGGAAATTATTGGAACAATAATGGCTGGAAGTGATGGACGCAGGGGACATATTTATCATTTAATGGTAAAACCAGAACACAGAAGAAATGGTTTGGGAAGAAAATTATTGGAAAAGACAGAAAAAGCTCTAAAAAAAGAAGGTGTCAGAAAAATATTTTTAGTTGCATTTAAGAAAAATAAAACTGGAAATATTTTTTGGGAAAAAAACGGATATGAAATACGGAATGATTTAAATTATAGGGATAAAAGAATAATTGAATAATACAAATAGAATGTTAAGTGCAAGTTTTTTGAATTGGTATATAAAAAAATATACAATAAGATATATTGAAAAATGATGAAAAATGTTAATTTTTAACCCCAAATTATTTGATATACTTCCATAACATAAGGTGTTTTTCAGAGGAAATATCATGCAAAAGCCAAATGATTTGCTTGAAAGCGTACTAAACGAGATAGAAAAAAGGATAAAAGAAGACATAAACGCCGATTTTCTGGCGGATAATGCAGGGTTCTCATCAATCCATTTGCAAAGACTGTTCAAGTTCGCATTCAATCAATCCCTTGGGGCTTACATACGTTCCCGCAAGCTGACGGCAAGCCTTGAGAGCCTATTCAATACCGATTTCAAAATAGTAAGTATTGCCCTTGAATATGGTTTTGAATACGAGCAGTCATATGTAAGGTCGTTTAAGCGGGAATTTGGCGTTACTCCGGGTATTATCCGTAAAACAGGGCAGATAGTAAAAGTAACGCCTCCTCTTAATTTGCATGACGCAACATTATTTGAAAATTGCATAATTTTTAACCCGGAAATAGTAATGGTTCCCCGGTTTCATGTCATAGGCCGGGAACATCAAGTACCTTGCAATGAAGCAATAAACCATGTTCATAAATTAATAAAATATTTTTGGGAAAATGAACGCAATAAGATAACAAATGTTTCAGAACCGGATGTTTATATTGGATTAATAAGATCCCGCGATATAGACGCAGACTATAATTTGTATTTACCTTCAATTCAGGTGAATACATTAAAAAACATTCCAGAAGGATTTGAAGGTTATACGCTTAACCCTTCGTTATATGCCAAATTCCGTTACATAGGGCAGCATAATTATCTTGAGATTAACCATGACAAAATAATCAATATTTATTCCACTATTAAAAAATTTTTTATTTGTGAATATGACCGTGATTATTGCCTTTTTAACGGTACTTACTTCGTAAAGGTATATGGATTATCCTATGATGAAAACTTTTGTCAAATAGAATGGTTTGTCCCCATTAAGAAAAAAGATATAGATGATGAAAAATGTTAATTCTTTATTTATTTAATATACAATTATTTAGTATATATTTGAATTTTCAAAGAGGAGATAATGTTTAAGTTTTTAATTATTATTCTTTTTTCATTTTTTTCAGTTATTTATTTATCTGCACAGCAATTTTCTGTAGGGATAAAATTAACCGGATTAAGCATACATCCAGTAGGCGCTGCAAACGCAAGTTTGATGAAATATAAATTGGATGATAAGGGAGTCTTTGTTTTTAATCCAGGAATAAGATTAAGTTTTGAATATTTTTTTTATAAAGACATATTCTCGGTAAAAATAGAGCAAGGTTTATATGCTGATTGCGCTAATCAATTTGCCGGGTTTTCCCATATTGGTTTGAGAGGAAAAATATTTCAAATAGAAAAACATTCATTAAATGGAGGAATTGGCCCGACATTCTTTTTCAGAAAAAATTGGTATAAATTAGAGGGATATAATGATGATTACGAACTTTTCAGAGGAAACCGGGAAGATAATTGGCAATGGGGGGTCATTTGGTATGGGGGAGAATTTGAGTATAATTATAGAGTTAGTGAGATGATAGAAATGTCAACATCAATTGTACCTTGTATTCCTCCTTATGTTCCGTTGATAATGTCTTACGGTTTAAGAATGAGATTAAAAGAAAATGATTAAAAATGTTATTTTTTATTCTAAATATATTGTATATTTATTATGGATTTATGAAATATAAAAGGAGATTTTATGATAAACCAAATGAAACAAATACATTTCAAAAAATTAATTGTAACTGTCCCGCCTGAATTAAAAATACAGTTTAAGCAAATACACAGGAGAGAACTGATAATGACTAATTTTGTGTTTGGCATATTTGGAATAATTGGCGGATTACTCTGCGCTTTCGCAGATATATTGTTTGACTTAAAAGGCAAAAATAATGTAAAATCAAGTCCTGTCAGGATTATTGACAGTAACTGGCAGATAATGTCCGAATGGAGATTTAATGTATCTATTCTTGTTGCCGCAATAGGGGTTCCGTTATACTCTTTTAGTTTCCTTGGAATGGCAAATCAACTCGCACAAAGTAACAAAACTGTAGCAATGGCATTTTTGGTATTTTCAGTCGTTGGAGCTTCCGGCGGATTGTTTATCCATACTTCAATATGTCTCTTGCCAATTATCAGTAAAACACTAACCAAAAACGGCGTAAATAAAGATATAGTAGAAAACGTTATTGTCAGAATTTATAATACCGTAAAAATTCCTTTGTCGATCATGTTTTTCAGCCTTGTTATAGCAACTTCAGCCGTCTTGATATATGCCATATTCAGGAGCTATCTTAACGTGCCGTTTATTTTTGTGTTCTTAAATCCGCTCGGGCTAATTCTGACAGGGTGGGTATTTCGTCTTATAAACAAGAAGATTTTCAGCGACCTGCCCGGTATTATTATGCCGAGTGTCGGAATCGCAATGATCGGCTTTATGACCGTTTTAACCACGCTATGAGAAAAGGAACCTTTTTTCATCTTTCCCCCTCTTCCCTATTCTCCCGTAAAGTGCTACAATCGACTTGTCGCCGGCGTGGTGGAATGGCAGACACTGAGGACTTAAAATCCTCTCCCCGTAAGGGGGTATGAGTTCGAGTCTCATCGCCGGCAGAAGAACAAACAATGATAGATGTAATCACATTCGCCGCGCAAAAAACCGCTGAAGGCAAAAAAGTCGCGCTTGTTACCGTAACCGAAACAACCGGAAGTTCCCCCGCGAGCGTCGGGCAGATGATTGCCGTGCTTGCCGACGGATCAACAGCGGGAACGGTGGGGGGAGGCGCGTCGGAACACCGGATTATCAGGCAGGCAGTGGAAGCCATAAAAAACGGGGAGCGCGTCTTTACATTTTCTTTTGATCATAGCGAGAACGGGATGATATGCGGGGGCAGCATGGCGGGTTTCGGGAATGTTCTGGGCAGCCAGCCGGGACTGTGCGTTTTCGGCGGGGGCCATATTGCCCAAAGCCTTGCGCGTCTGGCCGTTTACTCCGGTTTTTCCGTTACCGTAGTGGAAGACAGGCCCGAATTCGCCTCTGAATTTGAAGCCGCGCGGTACGTGATCTGCAAGCCTGAGGATTATAAAACGGCAGATCCCGCCTCAAACTCGGATTACGCGGTTATTTGTACGCGGGGGCATAAGACCGATGCCGACGCGCTTCGTTACTGCCTTGCAAAAAAGCTGGAATATCTTGGCATGATCGGAAGCGAACAAAAAGTCGCCGCGCTCTTCGAGAATCTGCGCTCCGAAGGCGTGGAACAAAAGGAACTAGACCGTGTTTACGCCCCCATCGGGCTTGATATTGCCGATGCCCTGCCCGCCGAAATAGCGGTTGCGATCCTTGCGGAGGTTTTGCTGGTGAAAAACAAGGGCAGTTTGCGGCATAAAAAAATTAGGAATGAGGAATGAGGAATGAGGAATAAACATCCTCATTGCTCATTGCTCATTTTTCAGATATACTTTCCCCATGTTAAATCGTATTACAATGAAAAAACCCATCGCGGAACTTGACGGCGATGAGATGACCAGAGTGTTGTGGGCTGTTGTCAAGGAAAAATTGCTGCTTCCGTTTGTCGAACTGAAAACGGAATACTATGATTTGGGGCTGATGAGCCGTGATGCAAGCGACGACGCGGTAACGGTACAGGCGGCTGAAGCGATTATGCGGCTGGGGGTCGGCGTGAAATGCGCCACCATTACCAGTAACGCGGCGCGTAAGGTTGAATACAATCTGAAAAACCTCCACCCCAGCCCCAACGCCACTATCAGGGCCATACTGGACGGCACGGTGTTCCGCAAGCCGGTTTCCGTGTCCTGCGTCCGGCCTACGGTGTCATGCTGGAAAAAGCCTATCGTCATAGGCAGGCACGCATACGGCGACGTGTACAAGTCCGCTGAAATGAAAATCCCCTCAGCGGGAAAAGTGGAACTGGTGTACACTCCGAATGACGGCTCGGCGCGGCAAAGCGTGATTGTGGCGGACTTGAAAGGGCCGGGCATTGTACAGGGTATTCATAACTTTGACGAGTCGATATACAGTTTTGCGCGCGCCTGTTTCCTCTACGCCATTGATGAAAAACTGCCGGTATGGTTTGCCACAAAAGACACGATCTCAAAAACCTACGACGGGCGTTTCAAGGAAATCTTCAACGACGTTTACGAAAAGGAATTCAAGGATAAATGCGCCAAAGCGGGCATATCGTACTTTTACACTTTGATTGACGACGCTGTAGCCCGTGTGGTTAAAAGCGAGGGGGGCTTCCTCTGGGCATGCAAAAATTATGACGGCGATGTAATGAGCGACATGATCGCGAGCGCGTCAGGAAGCCTTGCCATGATGACCAGCGTCCTTGTGTCGCCTAACGGCGTGTTTGAATACGAGGCGGCGCACGGCACCGTGCAGCAGCATTACTACCGCTGGCAGAAGGGCGAGAAAACCAGCACCAACCCCATCGCCCTGATATTCGCCTGGACAGGCGCTCTTGCGAAACGGGCGGAACTGGACTCCCAGGACGAACTCGGGGCCTTTGCGAAAAAGCTTGAAGCGGCGACGCTGGCAACTGTAGAGGCCGGAGAAATGACGGGCGATCTTGCAGGCATAGCCAATCCCGCACCGAAGCGCAGCCTTAATTCATGGGAGTTTATTGACGCCATTGCCAAAAGAATGGGGAGTCGGGAGTAGGGAGTCGGGAGTGGGCAAGCTTCTTGTGCTTTCCGACAGCCACGGCAATATGGCCGCCCTTGTCGCGGTTTTGAGGTGGGCTGTCGGCGAGCTGACAGATTCTGACATGGCGGTCTTCCTGGGCGACGGCTTGCGGGAACTGCCGTTTGCGCGGCAGCAGGCGGGGCTTTCCTGTGCATGGAAAAGAGTCCGGGGAAACAATGACGACGCTCCGGCAGTGCCCGAATCGGATGTTTTTGATTTTGGAGGGCATCATTTTTATGTATGCCACGGGCATCACCACTCCCTTTACAGTAACTTTGATAAACTTATCGCCTGCGCGCGCAGTAATAACGCCGATGCGGCTCTTTTTGGCCATATCCACGCCCCCTACCTTGCAGATGCGGACGGGATTCTGCTTGTCTGTCCCGGCGGCATTAGCAGGGCGCGAAGCAATGCCGGCGAGACATTCGCCGTTATTGACTGTGAGCCGGATAAGCCCCTTGCGGTGCAGTTTTGGGGAATTGATCCGGGGGGGGAGATCAGGCAAATAAAAAAAAATTGACAGTTGATCTTGCTTGTCGAAGTATGATATAAACAAAGAGGTATTAAGGAGGTATAATTATGAAAATGAAAGTAGCGGCGACAGTACCCAAACTTGATAAGAAACATGTCGAGTGGTCCAACAGGTATTCGATGGGGGTAAAAATAATTGACGACCAGCACAAAGGGCTCCTGAATTTCGTTAACGATCTGTTCGACCATTCTAACGGACGCGAAGACGACGAAAGAGAGTACTTTAAGAAAGTGATTGCGGGGGCGGTGAGTTATGTAAAAGAGCATTTCGCAACGGAAGAAAAATTGATGATAGGAACCAAATTCCCCGGATACGCGAAGCATAAAGAAATCCACGACGAATTTACCAAGACGGTGGTTAAAGCCGTAAACGACTTTAATGAAGGGAAACGGCTGGTACTTGAAAAATTCGCCTATTTTCTCAAAGATTGGGTTTTAAGCCATATAGCCGTAGAGGATGTGCAATACGCCGATTATTTTAGAAAAATCGCCACTCGTAACGGGGATGGAAAACTGACTATTTCGAGCGCAAACATAAGTGTAGCAGGATAATATCTAAAACAATGCTTCATGACATGCGGAATATCGGCATCATGGCCCATATTGATGCCGGTAAGACCACCACCACCGAGCGTATTCTCTTTTATACCGGCAAAAGCCACCGGATTGGCGAGGTGGACAACGGCGAGGCGATCATGGACTGGATGGAGCAGGAGCAGCAGCGAGGGATTACGATCCAGAGCGCGGCGACTACCACTTATTGGAGAGACCACCAGATTAACATCATTGATACGCCGGGCCATGTGGATTTTACCGCAGAGGTGGAGCGATCCCTGCGTGTGCTGGACGGCACTATCGCCATTTTTGACGCGGTGCACGGGGTGGAGCCGCAGACCGAGACTGTCTGGCGGCAGGCGCAGCGCTACCAGGTTCCCTGCGTGGGCTATGTGAACAAGATGGACCGTCTTGGCTCGGATTTTTATTTTGTGCTTGAGGACGTGCGGAAAAAACTCGGGGCAAATCCTGTCGCGCTGCAAATTCCCATTATCGCGGACAGCGCGTTTGACGGCGTTATCGATCTGGTTGAGATGCGGGAGATACGCTGGGACGGGAACGAAGGCGAGACAATGACGGTTTCGCCGATTGCCGGGGAAAGGGAAAAAGCCGCAAAGGAATGGCGGGAAAAACTTATTGATTCGCTTTCCAGCGTTTCCGACTCCGTTACCGAAAAATACCTCGCAGGAGAGGAGCTTGACGCCGCCCTTATCCGCGCGGAATTACGCAAGGCAGTGCTGAAGCGGCAGATTCTTCCCGTGCTTACCGGGGCTTCCCGCAGAAACATGGGAGTGCAGCCTGTCATTGACGCGATTGTCGATTACCTCCCCGCGCCCGACGAAATACCGCCCGCCGTGGGCCTTCATCTTAAAAAAGAACAGGATGTCAACGTGCCCTGCGATCCCAAAGGCCAGCCATTGGGAATAGTGTTCAAGATTCAAAACGACCGCGAGGCGGGGAGCCTTTGCTATGTGCGTATGTATTCGGGTTCGATCAAGCCGGGGGCCACGGTTTACAATATCGGCAAGAAAAAGCGGGAACGCGCAAACCGTATCCTGCGTATGCATTCCAACAAGAGCGACGCGATAGACGAGTTAAGCGCCGGAGACATCGGCGTGATCATCGGGATGAAGCTGGCGCAGACAGGCGATACCATAGGCAGCGAGGGCTGGCCGGTACTGCTGGAAAAGATGCAGTTCCCCGAGCCGGTGATTTCCGTTTCCATTGAACCTAAAACGATTTCCGAGCAGGACAAGCTTAAAGACATACTTTCAATTCTTTCCAAAGAAGACCCCACTTTTACCACCAGGGAAAACGAGGAAACAGGACAGCTTATCATATCGGGCATGGGCGAATTGCATCTGGATGTTTTGGTCACGCGGATACTCAAGGAATTCAACGTCAGCGCGAAGGTGGGCAGGCCCCAGGTTACCTACCGCGAGTCGATAAGCGTTCCGGCGCAGAGAAACGAAAATTTCTCCCGCGTGGTAGCCGGAAAGGAAAACGCCGCAGGCTTAACCCTGCTCGTTGAACCGGCGGAACGCGGGACAGGGAACAAATACTCCTGCGCGGTTAAAAAAAGCGAAATACCGGAGGAGATTTACAGCGCGGTGGAGCGGGGCATTAACGGCGTATTTTCTTCGGGGATTGTTATGGGCTATCCCTGCATTGATATTGCGGTGACTGTCACAGAAATAAACTATTCCGAACTGAACGGCACGGAGTTTGCCTTTGAAGCGTGCGCCAGCATGGCCTTTGACGAAGCATGCCGCGCCGCTTCCCCCATATTACTGGAGCCGATTATGGCTGTTGACCTTACCTGTCCTCACGAATTTGTCGGCGAGGTGATGAGCATTGTCAGCCAGCGCGGCGGCCAGATTTTCAGCATGGACGCAAGGGCCGACATTGACGAAATAAAGGCGCAGGCTCCGATGGCTGAGATGTTCGGTTTTATGACCTCTCTTCGCAGCGTAAGCCAGGGCCGCGCGAGTTTCAGCATGGAATTTTCGCACTTCGAGAAGAAGACGGGGAAATAGAAATAATCAGGAATAATGTTAATAGATTAAATCTATGGCGTTTTTAACTGTTTGCTTAAATCCGACATTGCAAAAAACACTGCGTTTTCCTTCAATATATCCGGGGACTGTGAACCGTACCGGAGATCACCGCCTTGACGCAAGCGGTAAAGGGATTAATGTTACCCGCGTTTTAACCCAGCTTGGAAAGAAAGCATTGCATCTAACGCAGCTTGGAGGCGTCATGAGGCCGCTTTTCCTTTCGCTCTGCGAACAGGACGGCTATTCCGTGCAATGGGTGGAAAGCGGAAGCCAGATCCGTTTTTGTTACACTTTGCTTTCTGACGGAGACGGCGCTGTTACGGAACTGGTCGAAGAATCCGAGCCTGTCAGCGCCGGAACCGGGGAGCGGCTGCTGGAAAAGTTTGACGAACTTATTGCACACGATCCAGACCTGAATTGGCTCATAATTTCCGGCACGAAAGCGGCGGGGTTTTCCGACGCGGTGATTCCCTCCATGACGCAAAGGGCGAAAGAGAAGGGGTTGAAAGTTATTCTCGACATAAAGGGGAAGGACTTAACGGAGAGTTTGAAATATCATCCGGACATTGTAAAACCGAACCTTTTTGAATTCGCCTCTGAATTTGCGCCGGAATTAATCAGTAACAACGAATTGATAACAATAGACGCCCCTGCAAAGGAACGGATAAAATCAGCGGTAATGGACATGGCGCAAAAATACAAATGCCGCATTATTCTTACCAACGGAAGCGGGAAAATTATCGCGGCAGGTGCGGACAGAATGTCCGCGAACGAATTTTTTGAAATAGAAGTCCGGCCTGTAAAAGCGGTTAATTCCATCGGCTGCGGGGACGCATTTACGGCGGGGCTTGCCGCCGCCCTTGAAGACGGGCTTGGCTTCCGCGAAGCGATTGGCGAAGGGTGCAGGTGCGGCGCGCTGAATGCCGCCCTTGTCAGGCCGGGAGTTATACGCAAATAACAAATAACAGGTAACAGGTAACAAAGGAAGAGGGAGCAATTAACAATTAACAATGAGCAATGAGCAATGAGCAATGGTAAGATAGCAGAGCCTCTTCCATTGCTAATTGCTACCTGCTACCTGCTACCTGCTACCTGTTACTTGTTACTCCTCCCTCAAATTCGGTATAATAAACAAATGAAAGTTTGGATTAAGCTGCTTGTCGGGGCGATTCTGGGAATTGTCCTGGGGATTTTTGCGCCTGGTAGTCAACGTTTTTTGGACAGCATGGTTTGGCTGGAACAGTTTGTCCTGAGTATCGGATGTTATGCGATCATTCCTGTATTTGTATTTTCTCTGGCCATAAGTATTTATGAACTGAGGCAGGACGGCCGATTCTGGTCGTTGGTTATAAAAAACCTCTTTTGGATCGCCATTGTTTCAATAATTGTAATTAGTATCGGGGTTTTGGCAACTCTTGTTTTTCCTCCGGCGAGAATTCCCGTTATGGCCGAAGAACAGCTTGACGCAATCAAGCTTGATGTCGCGAAAAATATCAAAGGCCTCTTTCCCTCCAATATGTTAAGCGTCCTTGCCGGGGAAGGGGTGTACCTGTTCCCCGTATATGTGTTTGCTTTTTTCTTCGGCATGGGGCTTTCCTACGACAAAAGTTACAGCAAGCTGATTATTTCCATTACCGACTCCCTTTCCCGGATCTTTTTCTATATCGCCTCGTTTTTCATTGAGATTCTCGGCTTTATAATGATTGTGCTTTCGGCTTATTGGATGATCCGTTTTAAGGGCGTTTTACAGGCAGGTATTTTCTTTGACCTGGTAGGTTTGCTGGGGATTATTGCCGCCGTGCTTGGTTTCGGGATTTTTCCGCTGTTTTTCTATGTTATAAAGCCCAAAATAAGCCCATGGTCCGCGCTGTACGGATCGCTGGGTCCGGCAATAGCGGCCTTCTTTTCCGGCGATATAAATTTTTCACTGCCGGTGCTGATGCGGCATACCAAAGAGAATTTCGGCGTCAAGCGGAGGAGCAATACCGTCAGCATAGCGCTGTTTAGTTCTTTCTGCCGGGCAGGAAGCGCGATGGTTGCCGCCGTCGCGTTTATCGTCATTTTCAAATCCTACTCCAGCCTGGGAATCCGTTTTTCAGAGGTCATGGCGATCAGCGTCCGCGCGTTTGCCGTCTCATTCATGCTGGCCGGCCATCCCCGCGATGGGGCATACACCGCCCTTACCGTGCTTTGTCTCGGTTACGGCCAGGGCTTTGAAGCCGGCTACCTTATCCTCAAGCCGATGGCGTTCTACCTAATCGCCGTGGGCACTTTCCTTGACGTGATGATCGCCGCGTTTTCCACCTACGCCCTGGCGCAGCTTAACGGTTATATAGAGGAAAAGAATATAGGCAAATAGGGGACAATGCCCCGCATGGTTACTCGTATATGCAAGAGGAATACTCACGGAATATCCTGAAAATCCGGGCGTATATTCTGGCATTACGATGTCCTTTCCCTCGCCTTCAATATTTCATTCATTTTCTCCCGACAAATTTGTGTTAAAATCAAAATTGGCAGTTCTGCAATGAGGACACTTATAATGATGTATTTTAACCCTTCTGAGACAATACATACATTTTTTTGTTTTTGAAGTTTCTTCTTTCCGGAAAATATCATGGAACATTGTTCCTGTAATAAAGGAAAAGAATAATTTCAAATGATTAAACATAATAACTCCTTTTGTCAATGTCAACGAGAAAAATAAAATTCAGCCGCTATTTTCCGGCAGCATTGATACTAGATCTATATCATAATGAAGCGGTTAGAAATGAACAATTTTCATCTTTTTTTAATTTAAAAAAAATCTGCCTTCAGGAGCATGAAGACAGACACAGAAAATCTTGTTATATTAAACCTAATGAAACGGTCTTCTACGAGGCATTCGCTTTTCTTCAATACAAAAAAACTGACCCTGGCTCTTCTCTTGCTTCCTTAATCCTGCGTCAGCTTTTTATTGATCGGGAAAAGAACGCCCACCATCAAATATATCCCAATGCCCACTTTTAAAAGGACGGGGAAACCGCTGGCTACGGAAACAAGGCGGGCCATCGCGCTTCCCACAAGGGAAAGGCCGCCGTTCATTCCCCATGCCCAGGGAAGCAGATGGGGCTTTGTTTCCTGAAGGCTGTCCAGACCGTTCGGGTACGGAATGCCCATAAAGAAAGCCGGAGGGGCGATTATTAAAGCCGAAATCAAAAACCGCGTCACCATGGAAGAAGAATGGAAAATAGCAAGGAATTTATCCAAACCGAAAATGTAAAATAACAGCCCGCCACCGATCAAAACACACGCCGCCGGAACGACGAAAACCCTGTAGCGTTTTAACAAGCCGCTGGTAAGGTTTCCAAGGGCGGACGAAATTAACATTACGGTAATCACCATGCTTGTCGAGTAAGTCGGGTTGGAAAGGAATACCGCAAGGCGCTGTATAAGGTAGATTTCTATGAGCATGTACCCAAGCCCAAGCCCGGCAAAATATAAAATTATCCCGACGGTTCCCCTTCTTTTTTTAAACAGGGTTTTTCTTTTGACGATAACGGGGAGCAGTATTACAATAAGGCCGAAAATACACGCCTGAATCAGCATCGCAAAAAGAAGCAGATACCCCCATTCTTCCGAAATATCCCGCAACTGATCCAGATACATCGACAGCTCGTTCATTTTCAAAAAACCTGTGTAGTAAGGGCGGGGGTCCGTAATGGGACGGATGTCAAAAATATAACTGCTCTCTATCTTCTTCGCGTCTCCCTTCAGGAAAAACGGGATTACCGTTCTGTACATATCCGCGTTTGTAATAGTTTCCGTTTTTTCCTTTTCTTCCGCGCCGGAATCAACAAACTGGCTGCGGTAACTTGCCATAAGTATGTCAATATCGCGTAACGGCAAATCGGCTTCGGGAGCGTAAAAAAGTTCAAAAGAACATTTTTTGATAAATTTATTAAGATCGTTAAGATCGCTCTGGGAGAACGCTCCCTTTTTGACAAGGATGGTCGATGTAGACCGTAAAAGCCCGAATGAATAGAGGCACTTTTCGGGGTCTTCAAAACCAGCCTCATTCATGGCGCGGATTATCGTATTAAGAAGGCGCGGCACGTTCCTCGGCGGGTTCAGCCTGTCCCAGACAGTTACGGAAAGAATGCCGCCGTCCTTAAGGCCGTTGAAATAATCCTTAAAGGCTTCTACCGTGTACTTGAAATCTTCGTGTACCGCGTATCCCCCGGAATCCGTAAGGCCGACAGAATCAACGAGGCTTAATTCGATTAGGTCATAGGAACCTTCGTTATTCACGCAATGAGACCGGCCTTCACCCCTGATTACATTTATTATGCTTGTATCCAGAAGGTTGCCCGTAAAGCGGGAAACGGAAGGATCGTCCCGCAGGAGCTTGATCATTTCCGGGGAAGGTTCCGTGATGTCAATGGAACGCGCCCTGTTGTACAGGGCGACATTGGCGTTTATCCCGCCGCTTAAGTTTACAAGCAGAACGTCGGGTTCGGAAATCATGGAGTAAGGGGCAGCCATCGGAAGATAATCCATGTACACTTTTTCATCTTCCTTAAAATGGCCCATTATCCCGATGGGGCCTGATCCGTCAATAAATAACCCCCAGTAAAGCTGGGTCGGCAGATTCTCGATTGTCAGGACAGCGTTATCTGAAAGCCCCGGGGCGAAATGGAAATACCTCGACGCATAGACATGAAACTCCCCGGCAGGCCCGGTGGAATGATGGACAAGGGCTGAGGCCGCGTACCTGCGTACATAGCTTATGTCTTTATAGTCGGAAATCCTGATATTCCCCCAGAAAAAAACCAGAAATATCGAACCGACCGTCGTAATGCCAAGGCCGATAACATAGGGAAGCGGGAAATTCAATTTTTCGCCCTTTCTGCACGAGCTTAAAAGGGCGGCGATGATGGTAAGGCCGAGAACCGGCAGTAATAAGTACTGCGGGGGGAGAAAAAACATGAACAGGACGATAAACAGGCCGCCCACGCCCGAACCTATCATGTTCCAGAAATACACGCCCTGTATTCTGTCGCTTAGCGTAATGAACGAAATGCCGACAAACGCCGCGATTATAAAGAACGGAATCCCGTAAATGATATAATACGCCCCGATAAACCAAAGCTGCCGCGAATCGGAAACGAGAAATATCGGGTTAAAGGGTACCATTTGCGCGATTATAACCGCCCCCGCCATGGACAGCGGAAGCAAAATCGCCAAAATTGACATATACATTTCCGGCCGCCGCCTAATCTGTTCTTCAACGAAGGTGAGTATAATCCCGGCAAGCCCGATTCCCAGGAGGGCGGTAGAAATGACCAGCGAGCCAAAATTTGACCAGCTTCCGACCGAGAAGACCCGCATGACATAGAGTTCAAAGGCTATTCCGGCGGTAGAAATAAAGAATAACGCCGCCAATTGATTTTTTTTCATCTGAAAAAATATACCAAATTTGGGATTTTCTTTCAATAGCAAGCGGAATAGGAATCTATGGGAAACAGTTGTGTTGAACAAACAAGTTAAGGAAGCACTAATTTAAAGAAGACCTCACGCAGAGGAATGATAAAAAGTTAATTAACCAAAGTCGGAAAATAGTGTATAACCTATCAATTGCAGGCTACAATAGGCAACAGGACAAACGCATGAATGAATTTTTACCACGAACCACACGAACCAACACGAACTTGCTGTTAGAAAACCATTTTTAACCTTCAAATTCCATGAAAAAAGATGGAACATGAAGGTTTTCCGGCAAAT
>Ga0268262_10003350_pt1 | contig 17427 bp, 17 predicted proteins | sample TergutNc150P3_FD_190354 | JGI IMG/M metagenome (GOLD analysis project Ga0268262, IMG submission 190354) | Nasutitermes corniger P3 segment gut microbial community from laboratory colony in Florida, USA - Nc150 P3 (SPAdes) (version 2) | ecosystem: Host-associated > Arthropoda: Insects >... | reverse complement strand
CTAACCCCGACACAATTCGCGATTGGTCTTTTGGCGAGGTAACCAAGCCAGAAACAATGAATTACCGCTCATTCAAACCGGAAAGAGATGGCTTGTTCTGCGAAAAGATTTTTGGCCCTTACAAAAATTGGGAATGCAACTGCGGCAAATACAAAAGACGGCGTTTCCAAGGAGTTATATGCGACCGCTGCGGAGTTGAGGTTACAACATCAAAGGTTCGCCGTGAACGCATGGGGCATATTGAACTTGCCATTCCAATTGCTCATATATGGTTTTTCAAAAACCAACCCTGCATAATAGGAAATTTGCTAGGGGTTTCTGCCAAAGATTTGGAAAGGGTTATATATTATGAGCAATATATGGTTATAGACCCAGGCAATTCCAAATTCAAAAAGAACCAGATAATAACCAATGACGATTATGATGATGCCAAAAAAGAAGGCATATCTTTTGTTGCAGAAATGGGTGCCATAGCCATAAGAAAAGTTTTGAGCGAAGCCAATTTGAAATTAGACGAACTCTCTGCCGAATTATCTGCTTTGGCTTCTGAAAGCGGTTCAAAAAGTGTGAAGATAGACGCATTGAAAAGGCTTAAATTTGTTGAGGCATTTAAAAATTCCCCAAACAAGCCCGAATGGATGATAATAGATGTTCTCCCAGTTATTCCGCCGGATTTGCGCCCTCTTGTGCAATTAGATGGCGGTCGCTTTGCAACATCTGATTTGAACGAATTTTACCGCAGGGTTATAAACCGCAATAACCGCCTCAAAAAACTAATTGATGCTCATGCTCCAGATATAATTCTGCGCAACGAAAAGAGAATGTTGCAAGAAGCAGTTGATAACCTTTTTGACAATGACCCCAAAGCCAAAAAGAAAGAGAAAATGAAATCCCTCTCCGAACTTTTGAAAGGCAAGCAGGGACGTTTCCGCACAAACTTGTTAGGCAAGCGCGTTGATTATTCCGGTCGCTCTGTTATAGTTGTAGGGCCAGAACTCAAAATGCACGAATGTGGTTTGCCCAAACGCATGGCTCTGGAACTTTACAAACCCTTCATAGTCCGCAAAATCATGGGTGAAGAGGGTCTTGCAAATACTGTTCGCCACGCGAAAAAAATAATAGATTCAGAAGACCCAAAAGTATGGGATATAGTTGAACCCATTATAAAAGACCACCCTGTTATGCTCAACCGCGCACCAACTTTGCACAGACTTGGCATACAGGCTTTTTACCCGAAATTGATTGAAGGTTCTGCAATTCGCTTGCACCCTCTTGTTTGCGCTGCATTTAATGCGGACTTTGACGGTGACCAGATGGCGGTGCATTTGCCTCTTTCTTTTGAGGCACAACTTGAATGCAGAGTTTTAATGCTCTCTTCCAACAATATTTTGCATCCGGCTTCTGGGCAACCCATAGCGGTTCCCTCTCAAGACATAGTGCTAGGTCTTTATTACCTTTCAAAGCCGCGCCCCAAAGTGAAAGGCGAGGGCATGGCTTTTGGCAGTGATCAAGAAGTTGTGCAGGCTTATGAAAACGGCATTGTTGACTTGAATGCAAATATAAGTTTGCGTTTGCGCAGCGGCCGCAAAATTTATCGCGGCATTTTAGATTACGACACAAAGTGCGAAAATGAGCTTGGCGAAGAAGTACTCGCAAAAGCAGGCGTAAAGGTTGAATTTTTGACTCTAATGCAAGACAGTCGCATAAAAACTTCGGTTGGAAGGGTTATTTTAAATCAGGCCATTCCAAATATTTTAGGTTATGTAGATGATACTTTCTCCAAAAAAATAATAGCAAAATCCGTTGATGACTTGTATCGCAGAAGCGGCAACAATATGACTGTGGAGTATTTGGATTCTTTAAAAGACCTGGGCTACAGATGGGCATCTAAAGCGGGTTCTTCTGTGGCAATAGCCGAAATGGTGATTCCAGCAGAAAAGCAAATTCTCCTTGACGAGGCCACCAAAAAGGCAAACGAAATAAGAGACCTTTACGACCAAGGCGCGGTTACAGATGGCGAACGCTATAACCAGATAATCGATTTATGGTCGCGCACCACAAGCGATGTTGCGCAAAAGCAATGGGATTTGCTCTCTCGCGACAAAGATGGCTTTAACCCTCTGTTTATGATGGCAGATTCCGGTGCGCGTGGTTCAAGGGAGCAGATTAAGCAGCTTTCTGGAATGCGCGGATTGATGCAAAAGCCAACCAGAAAAATAGGCGAGCACGAGGTTATAGAAAACCCAATCACCAGTTGCTTCCGCGATGGTTTGAATTCTTTGGAATACTTTATTTCCACTCACGGAGCGCGCAAAGGCCTTTCCGATACGGCACTCAAAACAGCAGATGCTGGTTATTTAACTAGACGTTTAGTTGATGTGGCGCAAAACTTGGTTATTACCGAAGAAGATTGCTGCGAAATAAAAATTGCTTCGGAGAAAATATCCGTTGAGCATTATGAATGTATAAAAGACACTTCCGAAGCCCTTAGCTTGTTTACTAAAAGGTTGAGCGGATATGTGGCCGCAAATGATATTTTGCACCCCGAAACCAAAGATGTTTTGGCAAAAAGAGGCGAATTTTTGGAAAAGGAAGTTCTGCGCAAATTGATGTTCGTAGAATTGAAATCCATCAATGCTATAAACTACGAGCACCTTCGCAAAAAAATGCTAGGAACCACTTTGGAAAAAGCCGTTCACGGCGAAGACGGAAAAACAGTAGTTTCTGCCGGTGCAGTTGTAAACGATTCAAAGTTGATGGAAATGATAAAAGAGGGAGTTAAAGCTCCCATTCATTTGGTTGTGAAAGGCATTGTCCGTTCTGCATCAAAAGATGGCGATAACATTGTTCAAGCTCTTGGCGAGCGTATTTTGGGGCGTTTCTCCCTAAAAGATATTAAACATCCCGTATCTGATGCCTTGATTGTTTCCAAAGGCGAAATGATAGAAGAAAAACACATTCCGAGAATTTTGGATGCGGGCATAGAAGAAGTTGCGGTTCGTTCTGTTTTAACTTGCAATTCACCTATTGGGGTTTGTGCAAAGTGCTATGGCAGAATGCTTGCCTCTGGCCGCTTGGTGGATTTGGGCGAGGCCGTTGGCGTTTTGGCAGCACAGTCCATAGGCGAACCCGGTACGCAGCTCACGCTTAGAACCTTCCACATTGGAGGTGCTTCCAGCCGCATAACTGTGGAAAACAGCAAAAAAGCTACTGTGGACGGCAAGGTTACTCTTGAAAGCAGCGATGAAATTGTGTATAAAGGTTCACAAATAGAAATTGGCCGCATGGCAGAGCTTGTGTTGCAAGATACCAATGGCATAAACAAAGGCCGCTGGCAAATTCCTTATGGCGCAACCCTCAAAGTGAAAAATGGAGATTCAGTTAAAAAGGGCGATATGCTCTATGAGTGGGATCCTTATAACAATCCAATAATAAGCACGGTGGCCGGCAAAATACAGCTTTTGGATTTTGCAGAAAAAACAACTTATGTATCGGAAGTTGACGAAACAACAGGCATAGAAACTTGGACAATAATAAACGATAGGCGTGGCAAAAAACGTGCTTCCATAAATGTTATGGAAAATGGCGAGCGCGTTGGTCATTTCTTTTTGCCAAATGGCGCTATTTTAACTGTTCGCGATGGCGACACAATAATCAGCGGTCAAACAATAGCAAAATTGCCGCGTTCCGTTGGAAAAACAAAAGACATCACAGGCGGTTTGCCACGTGTTGCGGAACTCTTTGAGGCTCGCGAGCCAAAGAACTCGGCAATACTTGCACCGACCAATGGCGTGGTGGCTTTTGGAGCAGAAAAGAATTCCGGGCAAATAGTGTTGATTAAAAACTCAGATACCGAAGAGGAAATTGTTGTTCCGCACGGAAAGCATCTCTCCGTTCACGATGGCGATAGAGTTCGCAAAGGGCAGGCAATAGCCGAGGGTTCTGTGAACTTGATGGATATTCTCCGCATTTTGGGCGAAGAGGAATTGCAAAGGCATTTGGTTGACGAAATTCAGGCGGTTTACCGCTTGCAGGCTGTTACCATTTCCGATAAGCACATAGAGTGCATTGTTCGCCAGATGATGAGAAAGGTGGTTATAACAGAACCTGGAGATTCCAAATTCCTAACCGGTGAAGATGTTTCCAGAATAGAGCTTCGGTTGGAAAATGTACGTTTGCAGGAAGAGGATAAGCAAATTGCCCAATTTGCCCCGCTGCTGCTAGGAATAACAAAAGCCGCCCTTGCAATGGATAGCTTCATAGCTGCCGCTTCTTTCCAAGAAACCACAAAGGTGCTCACCAGAGCCACCATATCGGGTTCCAAAGATAAGTTGCTAGGTTTAAAGGAAAATGTGATTATGGGTCGCTTAATACCGTCTGGCACAGGTTCCAGACATTTGCGTTCAATTGAAATAAAAGATTCCGATGTAAAAGACGAAATTACGGAACATTCTCGCAATCAGTCTTTCTCGGAAGGAGAATTTGAAGATGACTTTGAAATTGAATAGGGAATTAACTATATTTAAACCAGTATTTAGGAGAATTTAGAGTGCCAACAATTCAACAGCTAGTGCGCCTTGGCCGCGAAAAGGTCAAAAATCGCACAACAGCCCCTGCGCTTAAAGCATGCCCCCAGAAACGCGGCGTTTGCAGCCGTGTTTACACCACAACACCCAAAAAGCCAAATTCCGCTTTGCGAAAAATTGCCCGTGTGCGACTCAGCAACAAAATGGAAGTCACGGCTTATATCCCAGGCGAAGGCCACAACTTGCAAGAGCATTCCATTGTGCTAATTCGCGGAGGCCGTGTTAAAGACGTGCCCGGTGTTCGCTATCACATAATTCGCGGTGCTTTAGATACCCAAGCCGTTAACGGCCGCAAGCAGGCTCGTTCACGCTATGGAGTTAAAAAGAAAGTGGCCGCAGCACCGGCAAAAGGCGGCAAAAAGTAATTAGGAGCAATTATGTCTAGAAGAAGAAAGTCAATTCATCGTTCCATTCTGCCAGACCCACGCTATAACTCAACTTTGGTGACAGAGCTTGTGGGTGTGGTTCTAAAAGAGGGCAAAAAAACCATAGCCGAGCGCATTGTGTACACCGCGCTAGACGAACTGAACAAAAAAGTTCAGGGTTCGGAATCCGTTATGGAAAAATTTGAAGCCTGCCTGGAAAACATTAAACCCCATGTTGAAGTTAAAACTCGCAGGGTTGGTGGCGCAAACTATCAAGTTCCAATTGAGGTTGCCCCAGACAGAGCAAAGGCATTAGCCCTTCGCTGGCTTTTGACGGCTGCTCGCAAAAGAAACGAGCAAAACATGGCTCTTCGCCTAGCGGCAGAGCTTGTTGCTGCAAAAAACAATGATGGCGGTGCGGTTCGCAAAAAAATAGATACGCATAAAATGGCAGAAGCCAACAAGGCATTTGCTCATTTTAGGTGGTAGCTTTGCCCATTCTATTGTTTTTTTTCTTGCTCTGTATTTCATGTAATACAGAAAGCAATGATACTCTTATGGACTTCAATATCCCACTTAAGAGTATAAATTCCGAAAAACCTTTTTCTGAGTTTAATAACAAATTGCTTATGATTTATTACATTAGCCCCTCATGCCCTCATTGCCGAGATGGTTATGGTGATACTCAGCAAATAGCAAATGACTATGAGCCTAAAGGTCTTGCAAGTATTGTTATTGCGGTTGGAGACAAAAACGATATTCTGAAGTTTATAGAGGAACAAGGAGCGAGTATGCCGTTTTTTCAGGATTCTGAATATGCGTTTTTAAAAAAGTATGGAGATAACTCTGTCCCAAAGCATTATCTCGTTTTTCCAAACGGAAAAACGGTTTTATACCAAAACTCCGAGAGAGAAATAAAGAAGATGGTGTTTGATATTGATACCGTTATTTCACAAACCCCATAGATATTAAATATTCTTTCGCTTCGCTGAAAATATTGTTTGCCATAATTTTGTAACCTTCGGCGTTGGGGTGAATTTCGTATAAATCATCTTCAAACATAAGTTCATCATTTCCCCAGATCCCGTCCCACATATTTTCAATAAGCGAAACCTTTTTATATTTACTTACCAAACTGGAAAACATAGTTTCGTAATCATCGTAGATATACATATATTCCTTACCGAGATTTTCCGTAATCATTTCTCTGGCAACATCTTCGTTGTAAAATTTTATCATATAAATTTGCCTGTCTCCATCGGCAAGTTGGTCAAGAATTGTTTCGAAATTTTTCTTTGCCTTATTCACAAAATCCGGATCTATATCTATGTCAAACCAAGAACCTATCACTTGATGAAACAAATCATTTGCTCCAAATTCTATAAATACCACAGCAGGGTTATGCGATAATACTTTGCCTACTCTTTTTACCGCTTGAGCAGTTGTTTCGCCATTTACACCCAAATTTATCACAGGAACATTTACTTTTTCAGATAAATAATAAGGATAAGATTTATTTTTGTCTATTGGAGGATCTCCAGTTCCTGCTCCGTAGCCCTCAGTTAAACTGTTTCCGAAACACACGATTTTTGCTTCATCATCATCTTTGGAACTACAGCCAAAGAGGAAAAGAGCTGCTACTGCTGTGGCAATCAGATACTTTTTGATTTTCATATAAAAACCTTCAAATTGAAAACACTTAAATATACAATTTATTAATTACTATATTAACCCCTATGCTAAGGCTCTATATTCTCCTCACTCTACCAGCCGCTTTATTTTTAAGTTGCGGTTCTTACGATGAATTTCGCAACTTTCATGCAGAAGAGTGTGGAAACAGTTATTACGACACAGAGGCTCAATTTTGCCGAGATTCCAAGATTTATGATAAATGCGGTGGAAATAGTTATAACCCATTAAATCAAAAATGCGAAAATAGCATTGTATCCTCAAAATGTGGAAACAATTATTATAATTCAACTACTCAATTTTGCCGAGATTCCAAGATTTATGATAAATGCGGCGGTTATAGCTATGACCCATTAAATCAAAAATGCGAAAATAATAATTTATTCTCAAAGTGCGGAGACGAATGGTATAATCCATTTGCCGAATTTTGCACTAGCGATGGCAATATCATTGAGAATAAAGGAGAATTTGTAGATATCCGAGATGGCAAAGCATATAAATATGTAATTATAGGCACTCAAACTTGGATGGCAGAAAATTTGCGATACGAAACCTTAAACACCAAATGCTACGATGACAATCCAGATAATTGCATAATTTTTGGAATACTTTACGATTGGAATACAGCAAAAACCATTTGCCCATCTGACTGGCATTTGCCAAACGATAAGGAATGGATTACGCTACAAGACTATGTTGATAGCGATGCTTCTAAACTAAAAGCAAACAGCACTACTTGGAAATCTAACAAAGGAACAGATGATTTTGGTTTTACCGCTTTGCCAGGAGGATTTTATAGATATAAAGAGGGCTTTAAAAATTATGGAGAGATTGCTGGTTTTTGGAGCGCAACTGAAGGAAGTGTGTGGGGTTCTGCTCATTTGCGTTATTTAAACGAATATAGATTTGGTTTAGATGGTCTTTATATTGACGATTCTTGGGTTAATGTTCGCTGCTTAAAGTCCGCACCCTAAACCTAGCTTCCAAATAAATCCCAAGCGTATCTTGAACTCCAATCCGGTGCTCGCCGCTGCCAACAGTCACCGCCATTTTATGCTCGGATTTTGTAACACCTAAAAAGGCTCCGTTTAAAAACCATTGCAATTCAGCATCACGTTGCTTATGGGCGGCAATGGCTATAAAACCCATTTCGCTCAAAGCATCGCTGCTGGGCAAAAAAAGCCTTGCGCCGTTTTCGGGATAGACAATGGAAAATTGAACCCCCTCTTTTTTTGCAAGGCAATGCGGGTTGTGCAAAGTTTCCGCTTTTGGTTCCCTGCCGGTCTTTCTCAGTTCGTTCCTAACAGCAGGTGAATAGTGCTCTTCAACTATGCGCAAAGTATCTTCTACGCTCCAGCACAAACTGCAAACTTCAAAACCGGTGCTTTTTGAAATGATTATCTCCTTGTGAAATGAGCAAGTTCTGCTCTGCATTCTGTTTATCGGAAGCGAAATATATTTTTTATGAGGGCAAAAAGATTTTGCCCTGTAGCCGCTGAGGGAGCAAATTTCAACTTCTTCAAAATCTGCATCACGCGGAAATTCACTCCACATTTTTCTTTTGTTGTCGCTTAAATTGTTGAACAGGGAAAACAATAGCGGAGCTGCCGAAGAACTGCCGCTCAAATTTGCCACAGAACCGCCGGCAAAATTCCCCACCCAAACGCCTATAGTCCATTGCTCATTGACCCCTATTGCCCAGGCATCTCTTGAGCCGTAGCTGGTTCCTGTTTTCCAAGCAACTGGAATATGGTTGTTGAATTGCAAATGATATTGCTCAAAATCTGGCCTTTTAACAGATGTCAAAATTTCCTTGATATGATAAGCGGTGATATTCTGCAATAGCTGTTCGTTTTTTTCGGCAGTGCTATCTTCCAGCCATTTCAAATTTGTTCTTTTGCCCTCATTCATAAGCATTGAGTAAAGCGGAACTAGTTCTTGCAAAGATGCTTCTCCACCGCCCAAAATCAGAGAAAGCCCATAACTCTCCGATGAACGGGATAAGCCGGAAAGCCCTGCATTTTTCAACCAGAAATGAAAATCCTCAACTCCATATTCCGATAAAATTTTAACCGCAGGAATATTGAGAGAGCGAATAAGAGCTTCTTTAAAAGGTGCAATTCCGCTAAAGCTTTTGTCTGCATTTTGTGGAGAAAAACCTCTGAACCAAGTTGGAACATCTTCAACTAAACTCTCCGGCGTATAAGGCCCGCGCTCCATTGCAAGCGCATACAAAAACGGCTTCATAATGCTTCCAGTGCTGCGGCGAGCGCGCACACCATCTATCATCCCTTTGGAGAGAGAATCGTAATAATCAAGGGAGCCGAGGTAGCCTCTGATTTTTCCAGTTTTGGTTTCTGTTATTAAAACAGATATATTCACATTTGAATATTCCCTCATTTTCCGTCCATAATTCCTCGCAATTCCCTCCAGCCTAGCCTGAATTTTGCCATCCATTGTTCCGTGAAAAATGTTTTTATTAGGAAATAGCGAAAGAACAGCTTCTGCATAATGAGGAGTTTTGAATCTCCAGTCTGCATTTACTTTTGGCAAAGATTCTTGCAAAGCGGAATTTAGAATTTCCGTGCTTATGTAGCCCGATTTTGCAAGCGATTTAAGCAGGTTATTTCTTCGCTCCAAAAGTTTCTCCCTCTCTTTTTCCAAATTGAGCGCAGAAGGGCGATTTGGGAGCAGAGCCAAAAGAGCGGCTTCTGCCCAAGTGATTTCCTCTCCCCCGTGCCCAAAAAATCTCCAGCAAGCAGTTTCTGCCCCAACTATATTCCCACCCATAGGAGCTAGGCTTGCATATTCTGCAAAAATCTCATCTTTGCTTTTCCAAAGTTCCATTCTAAGGGCAAAATGAGTTTCCATAAGTTTTGCAAAAAATGTCCGCTTCTTCGGTTTCTTTAACCTTGCTACCTGCATAGTTATTGTGCTTGCGCCGCTTTCAATTTTCCCTGCCTTAGCATTTTGCTTTATCGCGCGGATTATTGCAATGGGGTCAATTCCAAAATGCCAGTTAAATCTTTTATCTTCAAAATGCAAAACCGCCGCTTTATATTTTTCCGAAATTTTTTCACTTTTTGGAAATTGATATTGCTCATTTCCATTAAGCCAAACCCGCAAAAGCTCGCCTTGAGAAGAGAACAGAATTTTGCTGCAATCATTGTCATTTTTTATAGGTATAAACAGCGAAAGAAAGAAAATGACAGTTATGCACAGAGATATTATAATTAATCTATAGTTCATCAGCACTTGCTTCTGGCAGAGAATCGCTTAGGTTTTTCTTTTTCCCTTTGCTCATATCGTAATAAATGCCAGAAGACAAACTTCCTCCAGAAGCTAAACTTCCTTTTACCTTGATTTTGCTCACTTGGGTTGAATCAAATGCAATGAGAATAGACTCTCCAGTTGATTCGTTTTTGCCTTCTACTTTTCTCTGTGGGGTTATATTAAAAACAAGGCTTTGAGCATTGCCGTTTACCTCTGCCAATTTCATTCGCCCTAAATCAAAGGAAATATCCATTCTGTTCCCATTCATTTTGTTTACATAGTTTGGTAGGTCTATTTCGTAAAACAAGCCCTTGGCATTTAAATTTACATACAAATTTTGCGCCTTATTGTTTTTCACCGCCAAAAAAAGAGTATCTCCAAAAACTTCTGAATATTGAGCTGGTTTATTGCTAGTATTTGAGGTTTGCTGGGTGCCATGCGCATTTTTAATCACCAAAACAGATTCCACCTCATTGTTATTCAACTTCACAAACATAGAATCGCCCTTAACAACATAGTCGCTCATGCGGCATATAGGGTTTCCTTTAAGGGATAAAAAACCTTGCTTTTGGTTGTAGAAGCCTGTATCTCCGGTAATCACAACTTCGCGCCTGGTTATTAAAACCGAATCTGCGGCAATGGCTATTTGCTCGCGCTGGTCATAAGTCATTGTTTTGGAGCGAATGGCAAGGGTGTCTAATTTCCCCTTTTCCATAAAATAATAATGGGCAAGCGGCTTAAACGGAATTTCCAAAAACTCTGTTCCGCGATTGTAAATTATTATTTCCCCGAAAAACGTACCCTTGCCGGCAGAATCGCGAGCTACCGCATTGCCTTCTGCAATTGCGGTATTGGTTTTTCGCATATAATTTCCTCTTTCTGCCTTTATATTCCCCTTTGGATAGCGAAAATCAAAACCGCCTTCGCTATACACCGCATCGGAATTTCTGTCCCAACGAGCGCGTTCTGTTCCAAAGGCAACGGAATCGTGCCGAAACTTGACATTGCCCTGCAAAAACAAATGCCCCGCTTTTCTCATTGCTGCCAGTGAGTCTGAATGTTCCATAACAAGCGGCATTGTACCCTTCTCAATTTTTGCATTAGGCAAATACGGAGTTTGCGCAAAAGCAGACAAAGCTGAAAGGAGGAGTATGGTGAGCCACATGGGGTTTAAGATAGAAATTTTTTCATTTCAAAACTCATAAGTTACGGCAGTTTCAATGCGGTTATAGCTGCCTTTTTCATCATTCATATATTCATCATTCATATATTTGGTATCGTGCCTAAAATATTCTAAAGCCAGCTATAAAAAACCGCAAGATTTCTATGACTATAATATGAAAGATGCCTGTGCTAAACAAAACCTTTATTATGACCCTCTTACAGGGAATTGCGTAGCAAACCCACGCTAGGGTTTGTTCTGCTGTTTTTGTTATGCCAAACGGCGTAATTCTAAACTCCGACTTTATATTTACGCCTTTTCCCCAGAAGCTGTGGCTATTTCTGTGTGGGATATTTAGAGTTTTCTAAATTGCAATAAGAGATTTTTCAAAGGGGTTATGTATGCAAGCAGCCGTATATGGCGTATATAGAAGGCGGAATAGTGGAATTGGAAGAAAAACCTACTGAAACGCAAGAAGGCAATAGGGTTATGGTTGTATTTTTTGAAAATGCCTCAAAGAAAAATAATCTGGAGGATTTTTTCAAATTGCGTGGAAAATACTCTGGAAAAATGTCTGTAGATAGATTTTTAGAACAAAAATATAAAGACATAGAATTGGAAAGGTAATATGGATGAGTATATACTTGATGCTTGTGCTTTAATTGCGTATTATACAAATGAAAAAGGGGCAGATGTAGTTCAGGATATTATAAGCAAAGCGTATTCTTTTTTGCACGATATTGTCAATAGCCATGTAAGAATTATAGAAACAATAGAAAGGCAAGCATTTATCGAAGCAGGCCGACTAAAAGCAAATTTTGCTTTTTATTAGGTGAATGAAGTTCTGTAACCCCTTTAAATTTTTCTAAATTGCAACCGTGCCAACTTTGTATATAATAGCCGGACCCAATGGCAGTGGCAAAACCACCCTTGCAAAAGAGCTTATAGAAGAAGATGGCTTGGATTTTTTAAATGCAGACGAAATTGCAAAGTCAATAAATCCGCAAGATATTTCAAAAGCATATATGCAGGCTGGCAGAGAATTTTTTAAAAGATTAAATGAAATTTTGATTGAAAAGAAATCGGTTATCGTAGAAACAACTTTATCGGGAAAATATCATAATAGGGTTATTGAAAATTTTAAGAAAAATGGGTATGAAGTAAAGTTATTGTATATTTTTTTAGAATCTCCGAATTTATGTATTGACAGAATTAGATTTAGAGTGCTTAAAGGTGGACACGGCGTTCCAAATGAAGATATAATTCGCAGATATGGTAGGAGCATAAATAATTTTTTGGGTGTGAAAACAAAGGTTAGCCACTGGATTTTGTATTATAACGGTGGGGAAAAGTATATTGAAATTGCACAAGGGCATTACGATAATGAAATCATTTTGAATGAAGAATTTTATAGTTTATTTACCAGAGGCAATAAAGATGGATAGTAGTTTTTATGAATTTGCAGCAAAAATTACTCGCCTAGGCAATAGGGGAGCAAAAAAAGCACAAGAGGAAAATCGGCGTTTGGGTTTGCCTAATGTGTATGCTATTGAAGGGAAGCCTGTTTTTGTTATGCCAAACGGCGAAATAAGGACGGAGATACTGAACTAACCATTTTATTTTTTATATCTTATTATCAAGATTGCGAACTATTTTCGCTTTCATTTTCAAAAAACGGAGGTAACACAATGAGAAAATTATTCTCAAAATTTGCATTAGTGGCAACCCTTGGGCTTGCCTTAACATTCACATTTAACTGCTCATCGGGCAATAGCAGCGGCAACGAGCCTGGTGGCGGTGGTGGCGGCGGCAGCATTGTTAACGCTGAGAATGAAGCGTGGGTAAGATGTAAACCTGAAAAATGTTATGATTCAGGTTTAATTTTCAAGCAGAATGGAGAGTATGCCAAAGTGGGGAAAGAAGATAACGGAAGCTGGTGTATAGAAGGTATATATGCATATTCTACTAACGGAAATCAACTGTGTGTAGGTAACAAGTGCATGGATTACAGCATTTCTGGGAATATATTGACAATAGTAGAGGGTGGGAATGATAAACCAACTTTCACTAGAACGAGTGGCGTATATGTAAACGGTACTTGTAGTGATAGGGATTAGTATCATTCGGTTGTCTATTGCAAAATGGCGTAAATCTAAACTTTGACTTTAGATTTACGCCTTTTTAAATTTCTATTTTATCCAAATGGCTAAGGAAAAATACCTAAAACGAACCTTAACCCCAGAAATTTTGCGAGTCTCTGGGAGCGATAAAATATTGCTCATAAATGGGCCTAGGCAGGTAGGCAAAACAACTCTCTTGAAGCACGCCAAAACTGCGGAACGCAAATATGTGACTATGGACAATAAAACCGACCTCGCTTTTGCAAAAACCGACCCAAAAGGTTTTTTGGAAACATATTCGCCACCAGTTATTATAGATGAAATTCAATATGCCAAAGAACTATTCCCTTATGTCAAAATGCTCGCAGATGCCTCGGATAAACGTGGGCAAGTTTGGATGACTGGTTCTCAGCAATACAATATGATGGAAAACATCACCGAATCTCTAGTCGGCAGGGTAGTCATCATTGATATGCTAGGTTTGTCAATTTATGAACGTGAAGGAATTGGGTTAAAACAAAAGCCCTTTTTGCCTTTGGAACACCCACCCGCGAAACTTAAAAACCGCAATATACCAAATACATTCAAAATAATATGGCAAGGCTCATATCCAGATGTTATTTATAGAAATGAAAAAAGCCGGAGGGATTTTTATGATTCTTATATTCGCACATATTTGGAACGCGATGTTAAACAACTCATAAATGTTGGTGACGAAGTTGCCTTTTTAACTTTCCTAAAAGTTGCTGCCGCAAGAACGGGGCAGGAATTGAATATTGCAGATATTGCAAAAGATGTTGGAATTTCGCAGCCAGCGGCAAAAAAATGGCTATCCGTTTTGCAAACTTCTGGGATAATTTACTTTTTGCAACCTTATTTTAAAAACATAACCAAAAGGCTAATCAAAAGCCCAAAGATGTATTTTTTAGATACAGGCATTGCCGCATACCTTGCCGGTTGGACTACGCCAGAAGCCTTGCAATCTGGAATATCATCGGGGGCTTTTTTTGAAACATTCGTGGTTAGCGAAATTATAAAATCATATTGGCACAATGGGGAAAAACCGAATTTATATTTTTTTCGGGACGAAAAAGGACACGAGATAGATTTGCTCATTTATCAAGACGGAAAATATCATCCTATTGAAATAAAAAAACACGCAACCCCCAGCAGAAACGATATTTCCTCATTCAAAATTTTCGCAAAACTGGAAAACCTCGGCTACGGATGCGAAATATGCCTAACTCCCGAACCGCAACCGTTATCTACAGAAGTTATGGCTATTTCTGTGTGGGATATTTAGAGTTTTTCTATTATACCACAATGACCCACCATTTACTACTTCCACTTTGAATATTTTGTTATCTCTGTGGAATCTTTAAGGCTTGAATCCGCAGGGGCTGTAGGAGTAGCAGGGGCGGCAGGAACCGCAGGAGCTACAGAAGGCGCAGGGGTGGCAGGAGTTGCGGAAGCGGCTTTTACCCTAACTATAAGGCCTTGAAAATGGTGATAGGTATATGCATAATATGAACAAGTTCGCTTTTTGTCATTTTTTGAAGTCAGATCATAATTACTGCCGCCATACGAGGTACCGGTTTCTACTACCGAGCGAACATCAAACTCATCTAGATTATCTATTGTAACTTCGGGAAGTTCTTTGTCGTTAACTGCTACGTCTAGCAAAGTTTTCGCGGCTGTGCTTGGCCTAAAACTACGATTCAGATGATAGGCATTACGTACAGACCACACCATGTTGGATGGCAGGCATGTGGATCCTGAAGTATTATCGGAATATTGAATATTCTTGTAACCTACTACCTGTGTCTCGCCGTCTTTCGGCGGCCCCATAAACGCATCTACACCATGTTGTTCGACTAAATTATCTACCCTCTTGTTTAACGCTTTTTGCGCAGCACAAGATGTCAATATCATAATAAGCGCAATGCCTGCCGCCTTGATAATCTTTTTCATAGATATTCCGTAGTAAGGGGTTTGCCATATTGGATAATATAGAAATCACCAACAGTTTTCAAGTTCTTGAATCCTTGATGTGTAAGATTTTTTTAAACATTGAACGTTTCCTGTGCTTTCTTGCCCAAATCCACAATGCAGGAAAAAACTTTCAAAGCCGCCTTGCGTATTTCATCTGTAAGAGCCTCAAGCTCATAATTGCTCAGTGCTGTACCATCGGAAGGCAGCACCGCAACAGAGGTTTGCTGGGCAAAATTAAAAGAGGGGTAAAACGCATTTTGGGAATTTAGAAAAAATCTAAATTTGATAGAATGGATAAAAAGGCAATTCTCTATTTTATTACCTGTATCGTTGATTTTGCAGAGAAATACAAAACCAGCATTAAAGAGGCTTTTTTGTATTTGAAAAAATATAAAGGCTTGCAGTTTTTAATGGAAAATTACGAAATTGAACATACATTGTCAAAAGAAGACACCTTGGAAGCTTTGTCCCATATTACCCATAAAAACGGTGGACATCTTGTATGATACTATTTCATGGTTCAAATTTGGAAATTGACCAAATAGATTTAAATTTTTGCCGTCCTTACAAAGATTTCGGAAAGGGATTTTATGCAACAGAGCTAGAAGAGCAAGCTGGGAATATGGCAAAGCGGACAGTTCGTATATTCGGGGGAAAACCTTATATAACAAAATTTTCTATTGATGACAAGGAATTTGAAAATTGCAATATCCCTCAAAAAATATTTAATGCTCCTACAAATGAATGGGCTTTATTTATCATAAATAATAGAAACAGGAATTTTACCAATATTACCAGCTTGGAGTGTAATTTGGATAACAAGTACGGTATCGTTAGAGGGCCTATAGCAAACGATGACATAAGATTGTTTTTTGATTTGTTTGAGGATACAATCATAACCATAGAAGAATTGACAAAAAGATTGGAATATAAAGAACTTTCAAGCCAAATTTCTTTTCATACGGAAAATGCTGTAAAATTGCTGAAAAAAATAGGAGCTTATTGTTTATGAATAAAACGCAGAGACATTTAATAGAATACATAACGAGAGATGTTATTTGCTTTATCTCACAGGAAGACAATTTGCCGTTTGATACCGCAATGGAAAGATTTTTTAATTCTCAAATTTTTGAAAAATTGCAAGACATAGAAAGCTGTTTATATACGGAAAGTGCTTCGTATATATATGAAATGTATAAAACTTGGGGGAAAATTTCTACCTTACCCCCTATATGTCACAAATAAACCTAACATTCCCAGACGGTTCTGTTAAATCCCTTGAAAGCGGGATTACCGGCTTGGATATCGCAAAAAGCATTTCGGAAGGGCTGGCTCGAAAAGCCATAGCCGTTAAAATCGGCGAAAAAATTTTAGACCTAAACCGCCCCATAACTACAAATGGCACATTTCGCATAATAACCGCAAGCAACGAAGATGCCGATGCCCTTTATGTGCTGCGACACTCCTGCGCCCACGTCTTGGCAGAGGCAATTTGCGCACTCTGCCCAGGCACAAGGCTTGCTTATGGCCCCCCTGTGGAAGACGGTTTTTACTACGACCTTGCAACGCCCGAACCTTTGACACACGCGGATTTTGAACGCATTGAAAAAAAGATGGCAGAAATAATAAAAGAAGACCGCCCATTTACACGCATTGACGTTTCAAAAGAAGAAGCCCTTAAACGCACAGAGGGCGATAAATACAAAAGAGACAATGTTGATAGAGCCATTGAACGCGGAGATACTGTTTTTAGCTTTTACGCAAACGGAGTTCCAAACGAAGGCTGGGAAGATTTATGCGCAGGCCCCCACGTTCCAAGCACGGGCAAACTAAAGGCGTTCAAAGTTTTGAGCCTTGCCGGAGCCTATTGGCACGGAGACCAAAAAAGCGACCAGCTCACCAGAGTTTACGGAACCTGCTTTGCAGACAAAACGGGTTTGGAAGCCCATTTGAAATTTTTGGAAGAGGCAAAGAAAAGAGACCATCGCCGCCTTGGGCAGGAGATGGATTTATACCACATAGAAGACCACAGCCCCGGCATGGTGTTTTGGCACCCGCACGGAGCCGTGCTTGTGAATGTGTTGAAGGATTTTGTTCGCAAAGAGATAACAAAGCGAGGCTACAAAGAGGTTATTACCCCCGAAATAGTGGATAAATCACTTTGGATAAAAAGCGGTCACGCAGACAAATACGATTCCAATATGTTCAAAACCTTGGCAGGCGAAAAAGATATGGCGGTA
>Ga0268262_10003349_pt1 | contig 17430 bp, 14 predicted proteins | sample TergutNc150P3_FD_190354 | JGI IMG/M metagenome (GOLD analysis project Ga0268262, IMG submission 190354) | Nasutitermes corniger P3 segment gut microbial community from laboratory colony in Florida, USA - Nc150 P3 (SPAdes) (version 2) | ecosystem: Host-associated > Arthropoda: Insects >... | reverse complement strand
CGGCTGTTGTATCGGCCTGCGCCGCGGACTCATTCACGCGGCATGAGTGGAAGTACCCAGTCGTAGGCGTTATGCCCTACAAGGGCTTTTTCAAAATTGAGGACGCGCGCAAGGAAAGGGCGAAACTGGAAAAGAAAGGCCTCGATGTCTGGGTGCGCGGCGTTGAGGCGTTCAGCACTCTGGGCTGGTTCAGGGATCCCCTGTATTCATATATGCGGGATTATCCCCCCAACAGGCTCGCCGATCTGATCATCCATGAATCGCTTCACGCGACGGTTTTTATAAAGGGGCAGGCGCAATTTAACGAGGAACTCGCCGAATTTGTTGGCAGCGAAGGCGCGAGAATGTACATGGAATCGCGTTACGGCGCGGACTCCGCCGAATACAAAGACATGATCGCCGGTGAAAAAGACAACAAAAATTATGTGACATTCCTTCAGGAACTAATCAGGGAACTCAATGAATTGTATAAAAGCGAAAAAAGCCGTGAAGAAAAATTAAGCGAAAAAGAGCGGATTATCAGCGCGGCAAAAGAACGCTTCGCCAAAGAGTATGATAATATTTTTACCAATGAAGGCTACAAGGGATTCTCAGAGCTGTCTGTAAACAACGCCTACCTTGAACTGTACCGTCTTTACTACACAGAGGACGCTTATTTCGCCAACCTGTTCGCGAGATCAGGAAAAACCCTGCCTGAGTTTATCGCCGTGGCGAAAACGCTTCCCAAAAAAGGCGATGGAAGGAAAACGCTGGCGCGAGCTCTGGGACTGGAGCAATAACTTTATTTGCCATTTCTTATAACATTACGCTTAATCTTGCCGCTGATTGTTTTTGGAAGCTCGGGCAAGAACTCCACTATGCGCGGGTACTTGTAGGGGGCCGTTACGTGCTTGACGTGGTTTTGCAGCTCGCGGACAAGTTCGTCCGAGGGAGTAAAGCCGCGGGCGAGCACTATGCTTGCCTTGACCACCTGGCCGCGCATGGGATCGGGCACTGCGGTTACGGCGCACTCAAGAACCGAGGGGTGCTCCATCAGGGCGCTTTCAACCTCGAAGGGGCCTATGCGGTAGCCGGAACATTTGATCACGTCGTCGTTCCTGCCCACAAACCACAAATACCCGTCGCCGTCGCGCCAGGCCATGTCGCCCGTACTGTAGGTTCCGTTGTTCCAGGATGAGGCCGTGGCTTCCTGATCTTTCCAGTAACCCCTGAAAAGCCCGGGAAAATCCGACGGGCCTATCCTGGGGAGTCCGGCGTTAGGCGATGAAAACCCAAGCTCGTACATATTTTTTCCGGCCGCAGTTATGCTCATGTTCCCGATAATGCCGTCGTCGCAGAGGCTGCCGTCTTCATCCAGCAGCTTAAGTTTGAACAGTGGGGCGGGCTTTCCCATGGAACCGGGCCTTACAGGAAGCCACTTGAACACTGCCGCCATTACCGAAGTTTCCGACTGGCCGAAGCCCTCGCGGATCTCAAGGCCTGTAAGCGATCTTAGTTTATTGTACACTTCCGGGCTTAAAGGCTCGCCGGCGACAGAAGTGTGGCGGATAAAACTGAAGTCAAAGCCGGAAAGGTCTTCTTTTATCAGATAACGGAATACGGTCGCGGGCGCGCAGAAAGTCGCGGGCTTCAGCCGCTGTAACGCGTCCAACATTCCCTGCGGCGTAAATTTTTCCGTGTCGTACGCGCCTACAGCCGCGCCGCAAAGCCACTGGCCGTAAATTTTGCCCCAGGCGAATTTCGCCCAGCCTGAATCGGTCTGGGTAAGGTGGACCTTGCCGTCTTCCACGCACTGCCAGTATTTCGCCGTTACAATATGCCCCAGGGGAAGGCTGTGGTTGTGCAGCACCATCTTCGGCATTCCGGTTGTCCCAGAGGAAAAATATATCAGCATGGGCTCTTCGGTTTTTGTAGAAATATATTTAAAATTCTCGCTTGCCTTCTCTATTTCGGCCTGCAGGTCTATGTAAGCGCCGGATTTACCGCCGCGCTTTTCCTTGTCGTACACAACGGCGATGTGTTCCAGCTTGCCGCACTTGGGACGCGCGGCCTCAATGTCAGCTAACAGTCCCGCGTCGTCAATGGTTACAAGCAGCTTGACCTCGGCGATATTACAGCGGTATTCAAGGTCTTTCGCCGTTAGCTGATAAGTGCCCGGTATGCAGACCGCGCCAATTTTCTCAAGGGCGCACATCATTACCCATACTTCAGGCCGCTGTTTTAGTATCAGCATAGCCACATCGCCCTTCTTAATTCCAAGAGCCGTAAGCGCGTTAGCCGCCTTGTCGGACAGCCGTTTAATATCGGTAAAGGTAAAAGATTTCATCGCCCCGGAATCGTCAGTCCACAAAAGGGCGGGCTTTGCCGGGTTTAGCCTGGCCCACTCGTCAACCACGTCGCGGGCAAAATTGAAATCATCCGGCGTATCGCAGCGGTAGTTTTCGTAAAAATCCTCGTAGCTGTCAAATTCCGTACGGGGGCAGTATCGTGATAGTATTTCGCTCATTGTTTCCTTTTATACCCATTCCTGAATAACAGTGATAAAGCTGGCGTTACCCGTACCACCATCAGAAGCATTCACAGCGCTCTGGCTGTGGGGCAGCGTAGCGTCAAAATAAATCGAGTCGCCTTCGGCAAGTATATATTCCGCCTTGCCCACAGTGACCTTCATCAGGCCGCTAACCACATAGTTAAACTCCTGCCCGGAATGTGCCACCTGCGCGGCGGGCGGGCGCGAAGAATCGAGCAGCACCAGAAGCGGCTCCATTGTCCTGCCCTTGAAGTTGGAGGCGAGACTGGAAAATTCATAACCGGGGTATCGCTCTATTTGAACGCCCTTCCCCTTGCGGCATACGGCCGCGCTTTTCATCCTTGGGTCTTCGCCGGTAATAATCACCGTCATGTCTATGCCGAGTCTGCCGGCAATATTGTTCAGCACGCTGATAGGTATATCCTGTTCGCCGCTTTCATATTTGTTGTATGTCTCAAGCGGGATATGTATATCTTTCGCCATATCCATCGCGCTGATCTCAAGGATTTCCCTCAATTCCCTGATCCTGCCGGGAATTTGCGCCAGGTTTTCGTCCATTTTAACCTCTATATGAATTTCTTCCAGTTTTGGCCTGTTATGTGATCTTTATCGTCACGGATAATAACAGGAAGATCAACTTTTTCATCTCCGTAATAATCACATCTGCCTTCGGATATTTTAATGCCCGCGATATTTTTGGTACAAATCGCTTTAACATAATCTTGAATGGTCTTCATTTTTTTCTGGACATAAACGCCGAAAACGCTGTCGGCGTAAACCTGTCTGGCGTCATGCGTGTCGGAACCGGCGGTATAAGGGAGGCCCAAATTCTGCGCGTAACGCATTGCGAGGCCGTCATAGGACTGCTCGAAATTGGTCGCGTTCGCCACTTCCACCGCGTCAACGCATCCGGTGGAAAGGATAATTTTGGAAATATAGCTGTGCTGCCTGAAGGGGTGCGCCTGAACCACGCATCCGCCCGCGTCTTTAACGGTATGAAACTGCTGGCCCCTGGTCCAGTTTTTCGCTTCCGGGTGCTCAAGCAGCCATTCCTTGTCCAGGCCGTAGACAAGATAATCATCGCAGCCTTCAAAAGTTTCTTCCCACCCGAAGAAAACATCAAACCCCTGTTTGTCGCCTTCGTTTTTGGCTTCTTCGTAGCCCCTGCAGAACTGTTTAACCCACTCCTGCCATGGAAGCTCGCGCGAAACCGCCGTGTTCCCGTGGTAAAAATGGTCCGTTACGATTATTCCCGAATACCCAAGTTCCCTGTACAGCCGTATATACTCCGAGCCTTTCGAATTAGCGCAGGCGCTTGAGAATGACGTATGTAAATGGGTTTCATACAGGTAACTCATGGTTTTCGTCTGAATTGTACTATATATATGTCAAATTTGCAAGTTTTAACTAAAAAACGGTCAAAAGTGAGAAAAGGCGGTATTTTTCCAATATTTTTGCCAATATTCGCTGCGTATGATATAATGTATACGGAGCTTTTATGAAAAACACAAAAACAAATACGGGGAGTTTTGCGACATCAAAACCCCAGACTAAAATGCGAAGCATTTTAACAATCGTCCTTATAGCGTTAATCGGATTTTCAATTGCGGCTTGCAAAAACAACACAACGCTGAACAACGGCGACCCGGATTCTTCGACCGGCCCAGTTGTTACCAACCCTGACACTCCAACCAAACCAATAGTTCCCAATCCAGGCACTCCAACCAACCCAGTTGTTCCAAACCCAGGCACTCCAACCAACCCAGTTGTTCCCGACCCGGGCACTCCGCAAGGTTTCAGGGACATAACAGCCGCGGAATTGGTCGCTGAAATTAAAATCGGCTGGAATTTGGGAAACACGCTTGACGCTCACAACTTAACATGGCTTGGCGCAAACCCCACTGTTAACCAAATGGAAACAGCGTGGGGTGTCCCCACCACGACAAAGGCGATGATTACCTCGATAAAAAACGCCGGCTTTAACGCTATCAGAATTCCCGTGTCCTGGACAAAGGCCGCAAGCGGAGCGCCGAATTACACCATACGCGCCGACTGGATGGCGAGGGTTAAGCAAATTGTCGATTACGCCGTTGACAACGATATGTATATCATTTTGAACACCCACCATGACGAGGACGTGCTAACATTTATGAATTCAAACGCTGCGGCGGGAAAAGCTGCGTTCCAGAAACTTTGGGAACAGATTGCCGTCACTTTCAAGGATTACAACGAGAAACTAATCTTTGAGGGATTGAACGAACCAAGAACCCCCGACAGTTCCGGTGAATGGAACGGCGGCACCGCCGAAGAAAGAACCAACCTGAATTCCTATTACCCAATCTTTGTTAATACTGTAAGAAGCTCAGGCGGTAATAACGGCAAGCGCGTATTGATAATAAACCCATACGCTGCTTCCGCCGAGGCATCCGCGATGAACGCGTTAACGCTCCCAACAGACAGCGCGGCAAATAAACTTATTGTTTCTTTCCATTCTTACAGTCCCTATGATTTTGCCCTGAATAAAGACTCCCCAAAAGACACGTGGAGCAAAAGCAACTCCGGAGATACTTCGCCGATTACCGGTCCTATTGACCGCTATTATAATAAATTCGTCAATCAGGGCATTCCCGTAATAATAGGCGAATTCGGAGCCATGAATAAAAACAATGAAGCTGTCAGGGCGCAATGGGCCGAATATTATATTGGTTACGCGCGGAGTAAAAACATTAAATGTTTTTGGTGGGATAATAACGTAACAAGCGGCACCGGCGAAAAATTCGGCCTGCTTAACAGAAATAACAATTCTTTTGCATATCCCGATTTACTTAACGCCATGATGAAATGAGGACTTTGCCCATGAATAAACGCGTTAAGTTTTCGCCCAGATCAAGAGCATAGCGCCAACCGCGATAAAGACCACGACCGGGAACCATGCCCCGACCAACGTAGGGATGTAGCCAAGTTTCGCCATCATCATGGAGATCATTTCCATGACGTAAAAAACAACGGCGGCGGAAAGGCTTGATAGAAGACTCATCAAAAGAATATTTTTTCTGAATCTGCCGCCCATTGATATTGATAATACCATTACAATAAATGAGATCGTTGAGTACGAGAAGCGGTGATAATAATCCGCCTGCGCTTCCATGAAGGGAAGCCCCGCGGCTTTTAAATCCTTTATTAACAATTTTTCCTGCCCGGCGGGGAGCTCTTCCGGTTTTACGGCGCTGCGCCTGAATATGTCAGGGTCCTCGCGGTATGTTTCCGCCGGTGGAAATGGCTTGGCCCGCAGAAAATTATCCTCCCAATAGTAAATCATCGGATTGACCAAATCCCAATACTCGCCTGTCCATGTCGCCCGGCTCGCGCGGATAAGCGAGATAAAATCCCCTCTTTCATCCTGTTCCACAATGCTTACCCCGTTAAGGACTTTCGCCGTATAATCATAATAATCCACCGAGTATATTAGCTGCCCGTTTCTCGCCTTGATTACAATGTCCGAGTTGTTCTCGACTGTAGTCTGGCGCAGGAAAATACGCGCGAGCTCGTTCTTTACCTTCAAGGTCGGTATAACAAGATTATCATCAAAGAAAAACGAAAAAATTGAGGCCACAAGTCCGATTACAACTAACGGCATGCTGAAACGCCAAAACGGTATTCCGGATGAAAAAATTGAGGTAAGCTCGTTGCGCGCGTAGAGATCCCCAAGGGTATACGCCGAAGCGAATAACAGTGATATGGGCAGAGCGTAAGAAAAACTCTTTGGCAGATAAAAAGCGCTTATCTTCATTATCTGCGCAAAGGGGACTTCATAGTTAAGATACCTGACCAAATTGGCGAACAGATCGATAAGAGACAGAACAAACATGAACATTCCGACAGCCACGGCAAAAATGGGGAGGAACTGACGGACTAAATATCGATCCAGCGTCATCTTGCAACCCTGATAACGGCAAGAATAAGCCCCACCGACAGCGCGAGTATATTGGGCATCCACATTGACCAGAAAGGAGAGGTATTAAGCCTTATTCCCATTGTCTGTCCGCCCAGAAGCAGCGCCCAGTAGATTACCGAAATGATAAGCCCGAAGATAAAGCCGACGGTCTGACCGCTTCTTTTCGCCATAAGCCCAAGCGAGACAGCGAGGAAGATGAACGAAAAAGCGCCTAACGGTATTGAAAATTTTTTGTAGAACTCCAGCCAATGCAGCGAAAGGCCGCGGTCCTGCTTCATGCCCTGAAGCGCCTGGACTTCCCGCTGGAAAGCTGTAAACTGGTTTGCCCTGCGGTTCCATTCTGAAGAGGAAGGCCCGGCGCGCGTGCTGTTCTCAAAGGAAATGGCAAGGGAGACAACCTTGTTCCGCCTTTCATCCATGCGTTGGTTAAGTTCAATGGTTCTCCTTTTTATCTCCTTGAACACGTCAATGGAGCTCATCTCGCGGGGGCTTACCGAGGACATGGCCTGGATAAGGTCTTCCTGGGGAACCCAGTAGCGAAGATTCGCGGCGGACGCGTAGTCATAGTCCTCGCGGGCAATTTCCTTTGAGGACTGCACAAAAGCCTTGCCTAGATCGAGGCTTAAGCCGTCCCTGCCCGCGTCTTTCAATTCGGCGTTGGCAGCCATGATGACACGGCGCTCGCCGTCGCTGGTCTTGTCCAGTATCAGCACGTTGTCGATGGCGTTGCCTGACACGTTACCGGTGACTATCACCGTGTCCTTGAATTTTTTTACCGAGTTTGCCTCAAGCTCAAGCGCGGGGGTGGAAACAAGTATACGCCTGTACAAATTGGCGAATTGCACATAACCCCCCGGCATCAGTATGTCGTTGGCGATAAATGAAAAAATGGAAACAACAATGCCTACGGTTACCGCCGGAATAAACACATTCCTGAAAGAAAGCCCGGACGACAGAAGCACAAGAATTTCATTGTCGCTTGAAAGCCGCCCTACGGTCATCAAGGTGCCGACAAGGGAAGCGAAGGGAGTGGACATCGCTATAACAGAAGGCAGAGAGAACAGAACGAGAAGGGCGACCTGCCCGAACGGAACCTGCTTGGACAAAATATCCTGCGCCATTAATAGAAGCTGGTTAACAAAAAAGATAAAAAAGAAAAAAAGGAATGAAATGAAAAATGAAAAAAATGTTTCACTTAAAATATATTTGTAAATGGTAAGGGACATGGAGCGCGGGCTTTCACCCTCACGACTGGAAAAACGCTTCATGCCCCTAATCATTTTTAATGCCTGGGCCTGTCCCTGCCGGGCTTGTTAAATCCCCTGTTGTCATGACGGTTATCGGAGTGGCCGCTTCCGCCGCCATTGTCGCTCTTCGGGCTTGTATCGGCGCCATCCGGATCGATAGCGTCAATATACGAAAGGTTAAGCCTGCCCATCTTGTCAACTTCTGTAAGCTTGACGGGAATCTCCTGCCCTTCCTTCAGCACGTCGGTGACATTGGCTATACGCTGGCGGGAAAGTTTGCTGATATGAACCAGCCCTTCCCTGCCGGGAAGAATTTCCACAAAGGCGCCGAAATCCATAATCCGTTTTACGGTGCCGTTGTACACCCTGCCAATTTCCGGGTCGGAGGTAACGCCCATTACGGCGATTTTCGCGTCTTCCGCGTCTTTGGTGTTTTTGCCGAAAATCGTTACAGTACCGTCGTCCTCGGTGTTGATCTTTACGCTGTACTGTTCGCATAACGCCTTGATGTTCTTGCCGCCGGGACCAATAAGCGCGCCAATCTTGTCGATGTCAATGCGCATGGTAACGATCTTGGGAGCGTATTCGCTGATCTCTTCCGCCGGGCGGTTGATCGTCTTGTTCATAATCGAAAGGATGTGCATTCTGCCGCGCTTCGCCTGATCCAGCGCCTTGCGCATAATTTCCGGGCTGACCCCGGCGATTTTTATATCCATCTGGAAGCCGGTTATGCCGTCCTCGGTGCCGGCGACCTTAAAGTCCATGTCGCCCAGGTGGTCTTCTTCGCCCAAAATGTCAGATAACACCGCATAACGGTCGCCTGCCTTGCCGGCGCCCTCGGTGATAAGCCCCATCGCGATGCCCGCCACGGGTTTCTTCAACGGCACTCCGGCGTGGAGCATTGAAAGCGTCCCGCCGCAAACCGAGGCCATTGACGATGAGCCGTTTGACTCCATTATCTCCGAGACCACGCGCACCGTATATGGAAAATCATCTTTTGACGGGACTACGGCTTCCAGCGAGCGGCGAGCAAGATTGCCGTGGCCTATCTCGCGGCGGCCTGTTCCAAGCCTGCCGGTTTCACCTACCGAATACGGGGGGAAGTTGTAATGGAGCAGGAAATGCTCGCGCTTGTCGCCTTCAATGTCGTCAAACACCTGCTCGTCAAACACGGTGCCAAGCGTTGTCACAACAAGGGCCTGTGTTTCGCCGCGGGTAAAGAGCGCGGAGCCGTGGGTTCTGGCGAGTATATCAATCTCGCAGGTGATATTGCGTATGTCCTCAGTGCCGCGGCCGTCAACACGGCGACCGTTGTTAAGTATCGATGAGCGCAGAATGTTGTACTGCATATCCTCGAACAAGGCGTTGAAAAGTTTTTTCTGTTTTTCGTCCTCAAGCTGGGCGGCGTACTGCGCCTCGAATTCCGTTTGAATGGCTTTAATGCCCTCATGGCGTTCCTGCTTGGTAGCGAGGAAACAGGCTTTCTCAAGTTTCGGGTACGCCGCGTTTCGGATAGCGTCGCTGTTTTCAAGAACATGGGTGGGGACAGCCAGCGGGAGCTTAGGCTTGCCGGCAAGCTGGCGCAGTTTTTCCTGAAAATCGCATAACTCAAGGATCATGTTATGCGCTTTATCCAGGGCCTGTATCATCAGGTCTTCGCTGACTTCTTTAGCCCCGCCCTCAACCATTGTTATGCCGTCTCTGGTTCCGGCGACAACAATTTCCATTGTGGATTTTTCAATCTGCTCGTAAGTGGGATTAACCACAAGCTCGCCGTCCACCTGGCAGACACGCACGCCGGCAATGGGACCGTTAAATGGAATGTCCGAGATATGCACCGCGGCGGACGAGGCAATTATCGCCAGCATGTCCGGCGGGTTCACCTGATCTGTCGAGAGCGTCGTGGGGACAAGCTGTATCTCCCTGCCGAAAGCCTTGTCGAAAAGCGGGCGCATCGGGCGGTCGATAAGGCGGCTGACGAGGATTTCCTTGTCCTTTGGCCGGCTTTCCCGCTTGATGAAGCCACCGGGAATTTTACCCGCGGCATAGTATTTTTCATTGTAATCAACAGTAAGGGGAACGTAATCAAGTCCCTCTACTGATTCCGAAGATGAGCAGACAGTCGCTATAACGGCTGATCCCGCGTACTGGGCGAAAACAGCGCCATTGGCCTGTCTCGCGATTCTGCCGGTTTCAAGAACAAGGTCCTTGCCGGCGATTTGGAGTGTTACTTTTTGTACCATTATTTACGCAGGCCCAGTTCCTTGATCAGCTTGCGGTATCCATCGAGGTTGGTATGCTGAATATATTTCAACAGCCTCCGTCTTTTGCCAACGAGGATCAGAAGACCCCTCTGGCCGGACTTGTCTTTCTTGAATTGTTTGCAGTGGCCTGTCAACTGGTTGATTCTTTCAGTGAGCAGGGCGATCTGAACTTCCGTTGCGCCGGTATCTTTCTCGTTTTTTCCGAATTTGGTTACGATTGATGCCACGCTTTCATTTGTTAAAGCCATATTTTTTTCTCCTATTTGGGTACAAATTTATTAAAGGATATCGAATCCAAAGGCCGGCCAAGCATACGCTGTGCCTCCTCAAAACGCCCGGCAGCCAGAGCCTGTCTGATACGGTTGGAGCTGACCGGCTTCCCGTCGTCCATTATGGGCGGCGCGACCCAGGCCTCCACTCCCCGCTCTTTCGCGAAGCTCTGTATCTCCGCGACGCCGGTATCCCGGTCATGCCCGCAGCGGAAATTCTCCCCCAGGGCAAGCAATGTTACCGGTTTCCCTTCCAGCAAAAGATCGATAAAATCCCTTCCGTTAATTTTACTAATTTCCCGAGAAAAGTCAATTAGCACCGTCAGTTTTACCCCAAAAGCCTCCAAAAGACCCAACTTTTGCTCAAGAGAATAAATATCCCCGGTAAAAAGGGCCGGGTTAAGGCTTTTCATTGGATTCTCGCGAAATGTTACTACGGTGGGGAGAGGGGGTTCAGGGTTCGGGGTTCGGGGTTCGGGATTCGGTGGTGGCTCACATATACGGCGAATCAGGGACTGGTGGCCCAAATGGACGCCGTCAAAGACACCTATGGTTATGGCGAGGGACTGGGGACTGGGGACTAGGGACTGGGGAGAGACATACTCTTCCCAGTTAATTACCTGCATTGACATAGCCATAACTCCATTTGTTGTTTTGCTGTTCTATAATAGCAATAAAAGCATCATCTGAAAAAAGGGCAAAAACAGTTTTTTCCTCGCCAAATACCGGCGAGATATCTTTAAGTATATATGCCAGAGGTTTACCATGGAGAACTTTTTTAGCGTCTTCCGAGCTTATATCAAGACAGGGAATTCCCAAACACTCGATAACACCCTTATCTATCGGATGTACTATTCCCGACTCCCCACTCCCAACTCCCAACTCCCGACTTGCCTCTTCCCCAGTCCCCAACTTAAAACCACCGACCTGTGTCCTCAACAACGCAGTCAAATACCCGCGGCTCCCAGAGGCAAGGGCTATGTCGCGGGCCAGCGAGCGAATGTAGGTGCCGCTTGAACAGTGGACGAAAATTTTGGCGTAAGGCGGCTCCCAGGAAAGAAGCTCCAGTTTGAAAATTGTCACCGGGCGCTTGCGCATTTCGGGAGCCTCGCCCCGGCGGGCAAGAGCCGAAGCCCGCTCCCCGTCAATGTGTATCGCGGAATAGGCGGGGGGCGCCTGTTCTATCTTGCCCAAAAATCGGGAAATGGCCTGTTCGACATTTTCGCGGGAAGGCAGGGGCGCGTTCGCGATTACCGCGCCTTCGGGATCAAGCGTTTCGGTTTCTGCGCCAAAGCAGATAGTCCCCTCGTACTGTTTGTCGCAATGGGTAAACCACCGGCTGAGCTTAAGCGCCCTGCCCGTGAGCACCAGCAGCAGGCCCTCGGCGAATTTGTCCAGCGTGCCCGTGTGCCCGACCTTGCCCGTGCCCAGGGTGCGCTTAATGTCGCGTAACGCGTCAAAGGATGTCAGTCCGGGGGGCTTGTTGAAGAGAATTAGACCGTCAGTTTGGGGGTTCATCGTGTCACCGGTTGTTTAACTCTGCGGCTATTTTTTTGGCTTCCGGTATTGATTTCTTAAGGTCGTTTATGCGGGTCTCATGGGAAGGATGGGTGCTTAAGAATTCGGGACCGCTGCTTCCCATCGCCGCCATCCGCTGCCAAAATGGTATTGATTCTTCGGGGTCATAACCGGCAATCGCCATAAGGATAAGCCCGTAATGATCCGCTTCGCTTTCATGCTTGCGGCTGTAGGGGAGCATCACGCCAAGATTGGTACCTACGCCGTAAGCCAGCAAAAAAAGCTCCTGGGTTTGTTCGGACGCTCCAAATGCCAAACCCAGAAGGGTCGCGCCCAACGCGCCGCCAAGCTGCTGTAAATAACCCGCGCTTACCCGCTGCTTTCCGTGATTGAGCAGGGCATGGGCGACTTCGTGACCCATTACCGTGGCAAGCGCGTCTTCATTCTGGGTGATGGGAAGTATGCCCGTATATACCACGATTTTTCCTCCCGGCATACACCACGCGTTCACTTCCTTGGAGTCGACCAGGTTATATTCCCAGGCATAATCATTTAGGTACTTTAAATTGCCCTTGCTGGCATACCATTTCTCCGCCGCCGTTTTGATATTTTCGCCAATACTCTTTACCATAATGGCCTTAGGCGTTCCGTTAATGACTGTGTTTTCAGAGAGAAACTCGTTATATTGCTGGAAAGACATGGCAAAAAGTTCTTTGTCGCTCATTAATGCCAGAGTAGTTTCTTTGGTAAGCGGGTTGGTTTCACAAGTTAAAAATAATAATATGCATAATAAAATTATTAACAGTTTCTTTTTATCTTTCATTTCTTTTCACTCCTCTTTCGGAACCGCCAACTGCTCAATCTTCTGCACCAGATCAAAACCTTCCCGTATGCTGGTGTCGGCGTGGAAGCGCAGATGGGGGATTTTCCGTATTTTCAGGGCGGAGCCAAGCTGGGCCTGGATGAAACCGGCGGCGCTTTGAAGCCCCTGCGCGTTGCGCTCAAGGTTCGCCGTTTCCCGGATGTTGGAAACATACACATCGGCATAAGAAAGATCGCGCGTAACATTTACCCTGGTTATCGAGACAAACTGTGATATCCTCGGGTCTTTGATTCTGCTTTCAAGAATAAGATTGCTGATAAGTTCCTGGATAAGTATGCCAAGACGCTCGGTACGGTTTCCCTGCAATGTAATACCCTTTTTAGTAGTGTTAGTAGGTACCACCCTCTACGCCCACCGCTCAGGCTAAAGCCTTCGCGCCATATTCGGCAAACAGTGACCGTTTTGGGGGCTCCCGCACTGTCGCATTCTCTCAACCACACCGCTTAACGCAGTGCTTCTTATGCGTCCCCACTCTCTACTCCCGTATTTGAACTCAGCTTCCTGGCGACTTCTATAATCTCGATCACCTCAAATTGATCGCCGATATGTATGTCGTCAAAGCCTTCCAGCCCAATGCCGCACTCGTAACCGGCGGCGACTTCGCGGGCGTCGTCCTTGAAGCGCCTGAGCGAGGCGATTTTTCCCGAATGAATAACAATGCCCTCGCGGATAACATTTACGTTCGCGCTGCGCTTGACTACGCCGCTTTGCACGGAGCAGCCGGCGATGGTTCCGACTTTCGGTACCTTAAATGTATTCCGCACTTCCACCGAGGCGATAACTTCTTCTTTGGTATCGGGCTTGAGCATGCCCTCCATCGCCTGATGAATTTCCTCAACAGCTTTATAAATGATGTTGTATTTGCGTATGTCAACTTTTTCCTGCTCCGCCAGGGTCTTAGCCTTGGGAAGGGGCCGCACGTTAAAGCCTATGATAATGGCCTTGGACGCGATAGCCAGATCGACATCGCCCTCGTTGATCGGGCCGGGCAGGGCCTGTATAACATGCAGACGAATTTCTTTGGTAGAAAGTTTTTCCAGGCTGCTCTTGAGCGCTTCCGCCGAGCCCTGAACGTCCGCCTTTATAATAACTTTGAGTTCCTGTATTGTTCCGTCGCTGATCCTGTCGCGCAGAGTCTCGGCGGTAACCTGCTTGAAGTTCTTGGCGTCCTCAAAGCGTTTGAGTTCCTGGCGTTTGGACGAAAACTCGCGGGCGATTTTCTCGTCCTCAACGGCCTGCAGTGGATCGCCCGCGTTGGGGATTCCCTCAAACCCGAGAATTTCAACCGGCATGGAAGGAGACGCGTGCTTGAGTTTATCGCCGCGGTCATTGAAGATCGCGCGTACTTTTCCCGGCCAAATGCCGGCGACAAAAGAGTCGCCTATGGAGATAGTGCCTCTTTCCACAATTACCGTAGCCACAATACCGCGCCCGTGATCGATCCTCGATTCAAGGATCTTTCCCTCGGCGGCCCTGTGGAAATTGGCCTTGAGATCGAGAAGCTCGGACTCAAGGAGTATCGCGTCAATGAGCTTGTCTATTCCGGTTTTCTGCAGGGCGGAAAGCTCGACAAACATCGTCTGGCCGCCCCATTCCTCGGGCATAAGGCCGAGCTCGGAAAGCTGGCTCTTTACGCGGTCGGGGTTCGCTTCCGGTTTGTCAATTTTATTAACAGCTACAATTATTGGAACTTCGGCTTCTTTCGCGTGGTTGATCGCTTCGATGGTCTGGGGCATTACCCCGTCATCCGCGGCGACGACAAGAACAACAATGTCCGTTACCTGCGCGCCGCGCGCCCTCATGCGGGTAAAAGCCTCGTGGCCCGGCGTGTCAAGGAAGGTGATTCTGCCGTGCGGTGTTTCCACCATGTACGCGCCTATGTGCTGCGTTATGCCGCCGAACTCGCCGGACACTACGTCCGCTTTCCGAATCGCGTCCAGCAGCTTGGTCTTGCCGTGGTCAACATGTCCCATAACGGTAACAACCGGCGGCCTCGGCAGCATATTCGCGCCTTCGTCCGTGCCGGTGTCAATTATTGTCTCGTCGTACAGGCTGATGATTTTTACGTCTGCGCCGAATTCGGCGGCAAGTATTGTCGCGGTATCGGCGTCTATCTGCTGGTTAATCGTGACCATCATGCCTAGCTTCATCAGCTTTTGAATTAAGTCAGACGCCTTAAGGTTCATTTTTCTCGCCAATTCCGAAACGGAAATGTTTTCCATTATGTCGATTGACTTGGGAACCGGGTTGGCGACATAGGTTATTTTTTTCTTGGTCTGGCGGAGTTTCTCCTCCATCTCAAGTTCTTTTTCCTTGCGGTTATAAGTGGGCTTCTTCGCCTTAAAACTGCGCTTCGCGCCGCTCTTGCCTTCGGGCAAAATGCTCGGGGGCGGTGAACCTGATTGTCCTCCGCGGCCCTGTCCGCCTGAACGTGGCGCGAAACCGCCCGTCCTGCCGCCCTGCTGCCCTCCCCCTGAACGCTGATGCTGCGGCGCGCCGAAACCGCCCTGCCTTGGGCCGCCGCCGCCGCCGCCTCCCTGACCGCCCTGCTTCGGAGGGCCGCCTGCTGTATGCCTGGGCTGGCTCGGGCCTTTGTTTGCCGGGCGCTGCGTAAAACCGCCGCCGCCTGAGCCTCCGCCGCGGCTGTCATCATGGAACTTCCTGCCGACCGGCTTGCCCCCTACCCTGCCGGCCGCGACAGCCGGACGTTGCGAGAACGGGAACGCCGACGCGTCCTGTGAACCCTTGCCCCCGCCCGCTGATGAAGCGTCATCGTTGGATTTAGCGAACGCAGCGTCGGCCTGCGACGAAGCTTCCGATGGGGACGTATCTCTTGCCGCCTGTTTTTCAGCCGCGTCCGGTGTTTCATCTTTCGGGTGGCTGGCGACAACTACTTTCTTCCGCACGCCTGTGGGCGCGCCCGGCGATTGGTTGTCCTGATCCGCGCCTGAGGATGACGCCGGTCTCTTTTTTACAACGATTACCTTGCGGCGTTCAGACGACTCCCCGCCGCCCTTCCCGCCAGGGTGATCCGCCTGCGTATGCTTGATTAATTCAGCTTTTGGTTTTTGGGTATAGTCGGTTTCCTCTGCCATTTATTCCTCTTATTCCCCTTCCTCTTTTTCAAAGCTCAATTCAAGCTCCGCGCCGCAGCTTGGGCAATTTATGGTACCGCCTGAAAAACCGTCCATATCAAGCACGAATTTTTCATGACATTCAGGGCATTCTATCTCTTCCGCGTTTTCTTCTCCAGCATGTTCGCCCCTATGGTCGCTCGCACTATCGCCTCCGGCGGATTCATCTTCGGTAAATTCTACCTCGGCCGTTTCTTCAGGGCCTTCTTCAAGTATCTCAACAGACTCGTTTATAAGGCTGCGTAAAACAGTGATTTGCTCGTCGGAGATATTTTCCATCGCGTCAAGCTGTTCCTTGCTGAGATCAATGAAATCGACGATATAGTCAATGCCATTGTCAAGCAGGGCCTGCGCGACAGCGGGATCCACTCCTGGAAGTTCCGAGATTCTCGAAAATTCTTCCGTCTCGCCTTCCCCGAAAAGCTCCCTGACCGCGCGTTTGGATTCCGCGGCAATATCCATTTCCGCGAACTGGGCGTCCGTCTTCACGTCTATCATCCAGTCGGTCAGCTTGTTGGCGAGGCGCACGTTAAGTCCCTGCTTGCCTATCGCGAGCGATAAAAGTGAATCGTTCACTACGGCGAGGGCTTTTTTCGATTTCTCGCTGAGTATGATCACGTCCCTTACCTCGGCCGGCGAAAGGGCGTTCTTGATGAAGTGGCGCGGATCGGGATCGTATTTCAGTATGTCGATTTTCTCTCCCTCAAGCTCTTTGATAACAGCCTGTATCCTCACGCCCTTGAGTCCCACGCAGGCCCCGACGGGATCAACGTCGTCGCGGTTTGAGTAAACTGCGAGTTTGGTCCTGTAACCGGCTTCCCTTACGATCTTGTGTATCTCTACGGTCTTGTCGTATATCTCCGGAACCTCAAGCTCAAAAATCGCCCTGACAAATTCGGGGTCAGTGCGTGACAGCACAATCTGAAGCCCGGAAGGAGTTTTGTTTACTTCTTTTATAAGGGCCTTTATCCTGTCGTTCTGGTGGTAAGTTTCCCGGTTGGACTGGTATTTTTTCTGCAGTACGCCTTCGACTTTTCCCAAATCGACATAGATCGTTCCGTTCCGCTCGCGCTGGTAATAACCGATGATAATCTCGCCGACCTTGTCCTTGAACTCGGAATAAAGGCTGTCCTTCTGGATTTCCCTGATCGACTGATGCGCTGTCTGCTTGGCGAGCTGTATGGACTGCCTGCCGAATTCGGTTGTGTCTATGGGAACCAGGATTTCGTCGCCTACATCCGCGTCGGGGTGAAGCTCTTTCGCCTCATCAAGGTCGATCTCGTCAACCGGGTTATACACGTCATCATGATCGACTACCCTCTTCCTGGAAAGCACTGTTACCTGCCCGTCATCATCAATTCTGACGATGGCGTTCTCGTCAGTGCCATAACGTTTCCGGTAGGCCGCAAGCAGCATATTTTCGATGGTTCTTTGTATAAGTTCTTCTGATAATCCGCGTTCCTGGCTTAATTGGCGGATTGCTTCCGACATATCAATGCCCAAAATATTCCTCCATTGTTTTCCTCGTTTTTCCTCTCTCCACAAATAAAAGAAGGGCTTTTTTCAGCCCTTATCCTCAAGAAGCGCTATATTGTCGTATCTTCATTTATAACTGTATATCAAACCGGGG
>Ga0268262_10003348_pt1 | contig 17455 bp, 16 predicted proteins | sample TergutNc150P3_FD_190354 | JGI IMG/M metagenome (GOLD analysis project Ga0268262, IMG submission 190354) | Nasutitermes corniger P3 segment gut microbial community from laboratory colony in Florida, USA - Nc150 P3 (SPAdes) (version 2) | ecosystem: Host-associated > Arthropoda: Insects >... | reverse complement strand
CCTTTTGAAATCACAACCAGAACAGACCCTTTTTACAACAAAGAAAATATGAAAGTTTTACGCCAATCCATAAAAGAAGCTGATGAAGGCAAATTAACTTCTCATGAATTGATAGAAGAATAAAAATGGAAAAAATATGGACAGATAAGGCATGGGACGATTACTTATATTGGCAATCACAAGATAAAAAAACATTAAAACGTATTAACCAGCTTTTAAAAGATATTGATCGCAATGGTTATGACGGTATTGGAAAGCCGGAAGCGCTGGCAGGAGAATTATCAAGGTGGTGGTCACGTCGCATAGATGACACAAACAGACTGGTATACCGAATAGAAAACAATAAAATTATTATTTCTCATTGTCGTACACATTATGGAGATAAATAAATCCCGCCGTTTAAAATATCGCGCAAGTTCGCCAAAAGGTCAAGTTTTTCTGCCGGAAAAGGCGCCGCCGCTCATGACACTTATTTCTAAATTGTCAAACTGGGCGTTTTTTTGAGGAAAAAGGGGAATTTTGACCATTTTTGGGAATTTACGGCATAAATCAAAAAAAAGATCAAATTTCTTCAAATTAAATTTGACATTTTTATAAATTGTAGTATAATTAATCATAGGGGATAGATATAGAAGTAAATATACTGTTTTTGAATTGGAGGCGAACATTAAAAGGCTGAGTTTATTATTTTTTATACTACTCAGTGCCTTGTTACTGGTAGCCTGCAGTATATTCGAACCCCCAGAGTTAAAAAATGAAGCTTATTTTCCCGCTGTTGTGTTTTCCGAAGATGGAGCAGCAGTAATTATATATTTCGCAGAACAGGCGACTGTTTCACCTAACAAAACTTTTACAAAAAGCCTTGCAGTGCTGGGGCGTGATTTTCTTGAAGCGAAAATTATTCAGGCTGTCGGCGCCCCTGTGTATCAATACCCGTTACTGGATTGAATTAGGGAGGAGGCATAGGATGAAAAAAAACATTTTCTCGATTTTAACTTTGACGCTGTGTTCGGCGTTATTTGTTATTACCTGTAACAAAGAGCCTTCGTACGGAGATAAAGACGATTATTCCGTAGACGTGTTGTATTCTACCGACTGGAGATACGTCTCCATTTACCTTGACAACAAAGACGCGCCCATTGGCATAAATTACAGCAAAAACAATCGAAATACACGCGCGATGACAGCCGATACCGCGAGAAGGGGCTTCGACTACTTTGAAGTGTTTTTTTACTACAAGGGAACTGTCGCAAGGTCGGCGTGGGAAATTGGCAAGCGCGCTTCCATTATGGACGTGTACAGAACTTCCTCCGGCGTTGATTATTCCGTAACAAGTTTAAGGGGCGGCACAGCCGGCGGCGTTGCGGGCAGCGCCCCTGCCGGTTCCAGCGCGGTCGGCGTGGTAACCGAAGGCATCCCAACCTCCGCCGCGTCGATTTTGTTTGCGGGAAGAAAGAACGACAAGACCCTTCTTGCCCTGGGAAAACTGGTTTCCGTTGACGCGGAAGAACCCGTGGAAAACCCGCAGAGCAGGAACACGCTGATAAACAACGGCACCGTCTTTGTAACATTTGAGCTTTCCTCGTTTACGGCAAATACGTCGGCTGACATTACGGAATCCAGTTTCTTTACAGATAACACAGGGGGGAACAGGCCCGCCGCCGAAAACACAAAAGTTATAAACGCGCGTATCGGCGACAGGGATTTCCCGCTTTACGTGCTGCCGGGCGGAAAACCGGCAATAAAAGCCCAGTATAATTTGGGCATAGACGGCAAATGGAGCGATTTTGGCGGCAGTGTTTTTGTAATGAAGGACGGCAAAACGGATAAAAGACAGGCGCGTTATCCGGCGGGAGGCGGCAAATACTATTATGCCAAATACGCGGAAGATCAAACAACCCTTGTGGACATGACGAATAACAAATCTTCGTGGATAAAAAACCCGAAAGCGGATCCGGTGGAACTGCAAAACCCCATAACTTTTATAATTGATACCAGCAAGACGGTAAGCCCCGTATTGTCAGATAACGGCATTTTTTCGTTTTCTTTTTCGATACCGGTTTACGCGATTTCTCCAGCCATTCCAAAAAATCAGGATGACTGCTGGTATATAAGAACGGCTTATCAATCATACTACTACAATATAGACAACGGCGTAACGGACGGCGAATTCTCCGACAAAAACATCGGGGGCGCGGTATTGTGCGCTGTAGACTTACAGCCGGTGAATTATGAAATTCCCGCGGAGAGGAGGTAGGGTATAGATAAACGGTAAATTAATCCCTGACCATGTGTTCAGGGGATAAATACTGGTCACCTGACCACTTAAACGCCGTGTAAGCAAGCAGGTTGTTGTTTCAACAGCCCGTCCGCCCTCAGGGCATTTAAGTGGTCAGGCGGCCAGGATAAAATTATCCGGCTGTTTAAACGTTGTTTGGGCGGCCGGGTAAGCATATATTATATTTTCCGGGCCGCTGTACGGCGGGCGGATAGAATTTTTGGAGGAATTATATGAAAAAGCAAATTCTTGCGGGAATTGTAGTTTTGCTCGTAATGTTCGTAGTAACATGCGATGTATTTCAGCCGGTGGAAGGCGACAAGGTAGAATATACCGACGTAGTTTATTCTGACGACGGCTCAACGGTAACGCTGTATCTTGACGGCGTGGGCGTGCCTGTAACCAAATCGCAGCGCGCCATAACAAGAGATTTGGCGAAAATGGCTTACGATTACTTTGAGGTAATTTTTATCGCGAGGACCGACCCAGTCGGAACCGGTCCAGCCACCCCAATCGTTGCAAGGGCGCAGTGGGAACTTGGGCAGTCGGCGGGTATCAGCGGCGTATATAGGGGAAATGTAACATCAGGAGGGGCTGATTATTTATGGAATTGGGATGCTGCTGCTGTTTCTCCTGCCCCAAACCATGTTGCACAGACTGACAGGATAGCGCTGATGTTTTTAGGCAGAAAAGACGATAAAACCCTTCTTGGCATAGGGCGGTTGGCGGAAGTTGATCATTCGGCGACTACTGCGCCTACTGATGCCGCGTTAAAGCTGGCTAAAGCTTCTAATAATAAGTATCCTTTTGTTGTTCCTATTCCTCCGGCTACTGGTCCGGTTACCGGTTTTGTTACAGGTACTGATGATACTCCTACTCCTACCGGAAAAGGCCTGCCTGTTACTCCTTACGCTTTTATTCTTCCTACCTCTACATCCGTAACGTTTTATGTTGAGGCTGTAAAAACCGGATTGCTTATTGGAGCTGAGACTGAAGGTGACGGTAATAATGATATAAATGCTCAAACCGACTCTTTTCAATATACCGGTCCAAATGACGCTTCTGATCCTGATGAACTAGAAGATTGGGATAGCAGAGAAGGCCACTCCCACCGTCAGGCTCCCGCCAGCGGCAGCAAAGCGCTTTATCCGATTTATTATCTGCCGGAAGATAAAGGTGCCGTTCAACATGCGGAATATAAATTTAAAGGCGCTGCCGATACCTTTCAAAAAGAAATCCTGTTTAGTGCCGCACCTACAAAAGTCGGAAACGTAATTATACCTCCCGCTATTACTCCTGTTACTGGTCATGTACCCGATAAAGGAATAGCAATCGAAAAAAGGTTCCCGCGTTATCTTGAAGGCGGACGGTACAGGCAGTTAAAAGAAAATGTTGATACTGATACGACGGTTGAACTTGATACTGTTACTGCCAATCTCGCTGGTACCCCTGCTGTTCCTAACCCTTATAAAGGTCTAGTTGCCAAGGACACCGCTTTTATTCCCACTATACCTTTAAAATTTACAACTCTGGGAACCGGCGTATTATCGTTCTTTTTAGAAATACCTGTTTATATGATTACCAAGGATCCAGGTACAAACAACGGCGCTCTTCTGCCTATAACATGGAAGTTAAGGACGGGGTTGGGCTCCGAGTTGTACAGTCTTGATACAGGAAAGTCAAGCGGCGGCTGCGTGCTTCTGGGCATCGGCGAAATCGATCTTGACTGGCTCGAAATCTTCTGGCAATGGCTGGATGAATAATATAAGGAGAAAAACATGAAAAAGACAGCAATTATCGGAATTGTAATTTTAATCGTAATGTTCGTTGTAACATGCGATGTGTTTCAGCCGGAAGACAAGGTAGAATATACCGACGTCGAGTATTCGGAAGACGGATCAAGGGTAACGATTTACCTGGACGGAGTAGGAGTGCCAAAGACGGCAGCGCAGCGCGCCATGTCTACCCGTTTGTCAAAAATGGCGTACGATTACCTAGAGGCAATTTTTATTTCCAATACTGCTCCTGCTACTACCACTAACCCAATCATTGCAAGAGCGCAGTGGGAACTTGGACAGTCGGCGGGTATCAGCGGCGTAAATAGAGGACCTACCACCCCGACGGTTACGGGCGTTGATTATAAATGTGACCCGGCTACTTCTGTTGCTACAGCGGGGAATGTTGCGCTTTTGGCTGTCGGCAGAAAAGACGGTAAAACCCTTCTTGGCATAGGGGAGATAATGGAAGTTGACAATTCAGCGTCAAAGGCGGCTGGTACTGCTACTGGTTCTGGTCCTGGAACTACTGGATGGGTTACTGGTTTAAAAGCAACTGGTGAACCAAATACTATTTGGGCTACAATTTATCCCAACAGTAAATCCGTAACGTTTTATATTACGTCTGTAAAAACCGGGTTGCTTGTAGAAAAAGAGACAACAGGTGCAGCCGGTACTTCTACTAATCCTTATGGGATTATGTTTAGCTCTTTTGTTTATAGTCCCGCCCCTAGTGGCACAGATGCTCCTTGGAAAGGCTCTACCCGTACAGAACTTGGCAGTTCGCAGGTTCCGACTTATCCTCTTGTTGCTCCTACTCCTACTGTTCCTAATCCTCCTGTTGAAAAAGCAACCTATACTTTTTCCGGCGCGGCGCTTACTTACAAAAATCAGATAAAAACCAGAGTGCCAGCAGGTACCAAAGCGGCTTTAGTTGAACCGAGGTTTCCGCGTTATCAGTACAACGGTCAGTATCGTCAGTTATCAGCCGCTATTGATATGAGGTCTGATGTTATCACACCTGTAACTTTTGTAGCTTATGATAATGTTGTACCACTAGAGTTTACCGCTAGAGGATCGGGGATATTTTCGTTCTATATAGAAATGCCTGTTTACATACTGACAGATAAAGAGGGCACAAACACGGGTAAACTTTCTCCTGTTGGGTGGAATATAAGGACGGGGCTTGGCTCCGAGTTGTACAGCCTTGACGACGGGGCGGCAGGCGGCGGATGTGTGCTTATGACTATCGGTACGCTTGATCTTGAGGACTGGCTGGAAATCCAGTGGGTATGGTTGCCATAAAGGAGGCATATATGAAAAAGATACTTTTAACAGGAATTGTAATTTTAATCGCGGCGTTCTTTGTAACATGCGATATTTTTTCCCCGGAAGAGGGAAAGGCGGTAGAATACACCAACGTAGTGTATTCGCAGGACGGGTCGGAGGTAAGGCTTTACCTTGACGGCATAGGAGTGCCAAAGACTCAGGCGCAGCGCGCAATGTCGCTTGATTTGGCAAAGATGGCTTACGACTATCTTGAGGTAATTTTTGAGTCCGGCGGCACCCCCAGCGTTGTTGCAATAGCGCAGTGGGAATTGGGCCAGTCGCCCACTATTAGCGGTGTAAAAAGGGGAACTACGATGATTTATCAAGGTGGTACTACGACTCCCCCTTACGCGTATATGGCTGTCGGCACTAAAGACGCTAAAACCCTTCTTGGTATAGGGGAGATACTCAGGGTTGGAGAACCTAATGGTACGGAAACTACTGGAACTACTCTTACTGATACAGCAGTGTACGTAGTTTTTGGTCTTAAATCTGTAAAAACCGGATTGCTTGTTAATGGTGAATCGGCGGGAAGCGGCACCGGCATTGCTAAAGACATTACTCATAAATCTTTAGTATTCACCACCCCCGCAACAGCTGACTCCGCCTCTACTCGTTCGCCTCTTGGCGATTCCAGTTATCCTATGTATCCTATTCCTGCCGGTACCACTACTGGTAAAGCAGCTTATACTTTTTACGGCGCCGCGGTTGACTACAAACACGCGTTAGTTTTAACCAGAACTGCCGCCCCTCTCTTGGACATTGAAAAAAGAGTACCTCGTTATATGGACGGCGGGCGTTATTTGATCCCAAAGAGCAGTATTAATACTAAATCGAAAATTACGTTAGATGCTACTACTTACGGTACGGCTTATAATAATGTAGTGACTATGGATTTTGCCTTTAGCGGAACAGGCATATTCTCATTTTATATTGACATACCCGTTTGCCTGGTGAGCAGAACTTTAGTAGGTACAAACGGCGGTCAGTTGGCTGTAACAAAATGGCATTTAAGGACAGGGTACGGCTCCGAATTGTACAGCCTTGACGACGGAGCGTCATCGGGCGGCTGCGCGCTTATTGGCATCGGTATTTCGTCCCTTGACTGGCTCGAAATCAAATGGGAATGGGTAAATTAAGTAATACATGGAGGTTGTGTCTCCGCTTTGCGGAGACTTCGATTAAGCTTGTCTGACCACATGGAAGTGGTCAGACTAAATAGGAGATATTATTATGAAAAAGATAATTTTAGCGGGAATTGTAATTTTAATAGCAGTTTTCGCTGTAACATGCGATGAGGGTCTTTCGGATGACGACGCTATAGTGGAATACACCGACGTTGTCGTGTCGAAAGACGGGTCGCAGGTAACTATTTATCTGGACGGAGTAACGGTTCCGGTAACAAAGGCACAGCGCGCCATGACATTAGGTTTGGCGATGATGTCTTACGATTACCTTGAGGTAGTTTTCAGAAACTCAACCGGTTATTCAAGATCGGCATGGGAACTGGGGCAGTCGGCGGGTATAAGCGGTTCAGGACTAAGAACCGGCGACAATTATGGTTCTGCTACTACTCCATTTGGCACTCCGGGGGCGTGTTTAGTTGCCGGTAAAAAAGACGGTAAAACCCTTTTTGGCGTGGGGAAAATAACAGCCACTGCTGACAGTACTTCTGGTACTGTCGGTGTTATTGATGCCACTACTTCATCTGTAACATTTGGGCTTGTGGCTATTCAAACAGGCTTGTTGATTGGGTCTGAGGTTGCTAATGCTGCTTTTTATAATTCCGCTACTGGCAAAAAAGTTGCTGTAGACTCTTTTGATTTTGACACTAATACTCCTGCATGGACTAGAGTCGGTCACTCTTCACGTCAGACTCTTTTAGACAAGGTGGCATATCCGACATATCAACTTCCTGTCCCATCTGGAACGACTGATGTTACTACAAATGCGACTTATACTTTTAAATTTCTTACAGGTATAAATATAGCTAATCCTACTCTTACTGATGTTACATCTACTTATACACCAGCCGTATTACACGTTTTGCCGACTGCTACTGTTAAACCTTTGGTTCAGAAAAGGACGCCGCGTTTTATGGACGGCGGGCGGTATTTGCAGCCGAGCGGCCATGTTGATACTAAAACAAAAGTTGCATTTGGTACTACTTATGGTACTGCTGTGACGACTGATACTGTGGCGTTTAGAAATGAGGTAGATTTAGTGTTTACAACGGTACCTGGCAACTCCGGCATATTTTCGTTTTATCTGGAAATACCTGTTATTAATCTTGACGCCAGAAACGCAACTGGTGCTACTAACCTGAACAGCGGTAAGGGTCCTATAACATGGTATATAAGGACGGGTTTAGACTCGGATTTGTACAGTCTTGACGACGGAGAGTCATCAGGCGGGTGCGTGTTTATGTCAACCGGCATTTCCAATTCCGACTGGCTCGCCATCAACTGGAACTGGGTTGATTAATTAAGGAGGTCGTTATGACCATTATGAAAAAGATTGTATTTACAGGGATCATTTTGGTTCTTGTAATGACGTTCGCTGTAACATGCGATAGTCCCGCGGCAGAAGAGGTAGAGTACACCGACGTAGTGTACTCGCCTGACGGGTCGGTAACCGTTTATTTTGACGGGGTAAAAGTGCCTGTAACAAAAGCCCAGCGCGCCATGACAAAAGATTTGGCGATGATGGCGTATGATTACTTAGAGGTAATTTTTATAAATAGTGCCGCCACTCCCGCCACAGCCAGAAATAAATGGGAACTGGGGCAGCCTGCGGGTATCAATTTGGGCGCCGCATGGAGGGATGGCACAACAAATTACGCCGATCTTACAAAAGCGTGTTTATTCGCGGGCAAAAAGTCGGATAAAACCCTTTTTGGTATTGGACAAATACAAACAAATGCTACTACTGTTGGTACCGTTAATATTGGCGGCAGCACCGAGTCCGTAACATTTTTCATTAGGGCTATTTTATCCGGGTTAAGGGCTAATAGTACTACTGCTACTCCTATAGATGGTTTAGATGGTCATGGTGAAGATGGGACTATGGCGTCAAACAGGGGAGTCGCTTTTGATTCTTTAGGACCCGCAGCAAGCTCAAACGGCAGGTTTGTTACGCTTGGATCAGTGAAATACCCGCTGTTTCAATTAGATGACACTAAAAAATGGGTAAATCTTACTTACGAATTTTCAATAGTGGGCACCGTCGCAGCTTACACTTCTTTTCTTGACGCCGCAAAAGTAATTGGTTCTACTTATCCTCCTCTTGCTCAAAGAAGGGTGCCGCGTTTTTTGGATAAAGGGGCATACAGGGAGCCGAAAACTTTAGTTAACAGCAAAACTACAGTCTCGATCGGTACTGCGGCTGATGCTGCGACGTCGCCGGCAACTAATCCGCCCGTAGTCACTCCTACACCGATAACTGCAGGCGGTGGTTTTGTTACTAATTTTAATGGTGCTAAAATACCTTTAGCATTTGTAACCAATGATATCACTGCAACCGGCTATTTTTCGGTTTACATAGAAATACCCGTTTACATGGTTAGCACCGCTACCGCGACAAATACTGATGGAACTGCCTCTGTAACATGGTTTATAAGGACAGGTCACGGTTCGGAACTTTTCAGCATTGACGACGGCGCGTCGTCAGCCGGCTGCATGCTTTTTGGACGCGGCTCTACAGGCACCAGCGACTGGCTCGGTATCGACTGGCAATGGTTGTAAGGGGCTGTCCACTTACAAGTGGTCAGATAAATGTTAAAACGGCTTTGCCGTTCTGACCGCCTGTGAGCGGTTTAAGTAGGAGTGAATGAAATGAAAAAGATAGCGATTACAGGGATTATTTTGGTTCTTGTAATGATGTTTGCAACATGCGATACCCCCGCGGTAGGAGAGGTAGAGTATACCGACGTAGTATACGCGCCTGACGGCTCTAAGGTAACGCTGTTCCTGGACGGGGTAGGGGTTCCTGTAACGCCCGCGCAGCGCGCCATTAACAAAGAATTGGCGACAATGGCGTACGATTACTTTGAAGTAATCTTTATCGGCCCAACCAACGGCGCGGCGGACATTACCAGAAATTCATGGGAACTGGGGCAGCCGGCGGGTATCGCCAACGTACCTAGGAAATTACAATCAACAGATGCTGATAATGTAGGTATTGATTATGCGTTTGCCGCTGGTAAAGCTACTGGCGCAACAATGGTAAATATAGCGTGTATGTTTGTCGGCAAAAAATCCGATAAAACCTTACTTGGCATCGGGTTTATTAATGGCACAAGCTACACCACCGCTCCCGTCGCCAATCCTACTACTACTATTACTCGATTTACTTCATCCGTAACATTTGAGATTGCGGCTATTCAAACCGGATTGCTTGTCGGTCCAATTGGTGCCGGCGCTACTGAAACCATTGATGACGGTGGTTCCGCGACAACATTGGTTTCGGGAGTCAGGGTTGATTCTTTTAAATATACTGCCGCAACTGGTGTGACCGGCTCTGTTTCTTATACAGCTAGAAACGCTAATAACTCTGTCCGTTCGACAGTTAACGGCAGTCCTCTTAAGTATCCAAGGTATTCACTCCCCCAAAACGATGGTGCTACTGTAAGTGCGACATACGAGTTTACACATATTGGTCGTACAGCTACTACTAAAGACTATTTTACATTTGCAAAAGTCATTAACAGCGACGTTGCTATCTCCGCTACCGCCCCATTTAGAGACCGTCCTTTAGCTCAAAAAAGGGTTCCGCGGTTTATGAACGGCGGGCGGTATATGGAGCCTAAGGAAGGCTGGACTACTACTACCAGCGTCAATATTACTGGTGCCCTTGCACCTGCCGCTAATGGTGCGGCCGGTTCTTCTAATGATTCAGCTTTTAGTCCTTTGGTACCTTTACTTTTTACAATAAAAGGAAGCGGCATATTTTCGTTTTATTTACAAATACCGGTTTACATGATTTCTTCTACAACAGGCACATTTGAAGGCAATAATGTTGCTCCAATAAAATGGTACATAAGGACGGGCGTAGGTTCAGAATTGTACAGCCTTGACGACGGGATTGCAAACGGCGGCTGCGTGTTTATGTCGGTAGGCGCTTCCGCGGCTAACTGGCTTGACATTGACTGGGTATGGGTCAATTAACGAGGTAAGAGGAAAAAGGGAAGTATGAAGAGGTTTGTTTGCCATATTAATAATTTACTCACGCGAATTGGCAAACCGTTTATGTTTACGGGGATTATATTGATCCTTTTAATACTTCCGATGGCGTGCGAAGAGGACGATCTTGCAGAAGCGGACGAAACAGAATATACCGATGTCGAGTATTCAAAAGACGGGTCGAGTGTAACGATTTACCTTGACGGGAAAGGAGTTCCTAAAACACGCGCACAGCGCGCCATTACAGCAGATATAGCGAAGACTGCCTTCGATTTAATCGAGGTAATTTTTATAAACGGAGCTTTTGCAACCACCGGCAACGTTGTCAGAACGTCATGGATACTTGGCCAGCCTGCGAACGTATTTAACATAGAAAGGGGCGTTAATTACAGCCGGTGTTATCCTGCTACGCCTACTGATGGTACTCCTGCTACTACCGGTATTGCCGCGTGTATGTTTGTCGGCAGGGACGACAGTAAAACCCTTCTGGGCGTAGGAAAATTGACGGGTACAAGAGGCACAACAACTCCGGCAGCTGATCCCACTTATATTGACGCAAATACTACATCCATAACATTTAGCATAGCGGCTATTCAAACCGGCTTGCTTGTTGGTGGCTTGTATGATGATGCTGGCGTGCTTGTTGGTGGTGAGACTTTAGCCGGTAATACTTATGGCGTTGTTGCCGACTCTTTTGAGTATTATAATATTAATGTTAGTTCTACTGGTGTAGATAGATCTCCTCCTCCTAAAGGTACTGTAGCTACTGGTGTTGGTAGTGATAATAAACCAAATGGTAATTATGTGCCGGGCGACTTTAATAACGGCTATAACTATACTGAGACGGCTGGCGGTTATAAAAGTATAAACGGTCACTCTTTTCGTAAGACTATAGCCGGTAAAGGTTATCCGGTGTATTTACTTCCTCTCGCTCAGGATAAAAGAGATAATGGTGATGATCTACCGACGAATATAGACATCACCCCTGATCCTTCTTATACACGTACATATGCGCATTATACGTTTTCATTTAGCGGCGGTGTCAGTATGGCTGATACTTCAGAACATAAACTGGCTATAAGACATGAAGGCACAACTAATGCTAGAGATAATATTAAGGTTACAAAAAAGACGCCGCGTTATGTGGACGGCTTACGGTATTGTGAGCCAAGAAGTTCCATTGATACGCTCACATCAGCCAGGCTTGCTTCTGGATATTTAAATAACAGGGCTGTTGGCTTTCGGTTTGATAATGTTGTGCAAATACGATTTTCAACCAGCGCAAGTAAGGGTTTATTTTCGTTTTCTTTGGAAATACCGGTTTTTATGGTTAGCAAGACTGCCGCCGGCAGGAATAACGGTACTGAGGCCGTAATATGGAAGATAAGGACGGGTGTAGGTACAGAGTTTTACAGCATTGACGACGGGGTATCAAGGGGCGGTTGCGTTCTTATAGCAACCGGCATTTCATCAGAGGAAGAGTTTGATACCATCGAATGGACATGGTTTAAGTAAGGGGCAATAAAAGGTAAATGAAGAAGTTTGTTTTTGCCATATTTATAATTTTCTCATTAGTATGCGCGTTAACAAACTGTTCTATGCCTATCGGTTCTATCAGAAGCCCCAGCAGCCACCATGAAATTGAATCGATGTGGCTTGTTCCTCATCAGCAGTTATACGAAATTGACGAAAAATTCATGCGTGATAAAGATTTTCAGCTTTTCATTGTGGAAATAGGCGGAAGGGTTGTGGAAATCCACCCCGATCCCACTTTCCCGGACGCGGGCGCAAAGGTGTCAATCACGGGTAACATAGATCTGTCAACCGAGTTTACCGAAATTATGACAAGCGAATATCATTCGCTTCATCAGGTGGGCAAGCATAGAATTAACGTTTCATTCGCGAATAAATCATCTTATTATATTATAGAGGTGTTCTCTCCGAACAACGGAAATACCCTTGGCGGAGACGACGGTATCGGCATTATCTGGCTGGACTAGAACTACTTAAAAGGATTACTTTATTGAAAAAAACGGCTGTTTTTCTGCTTTTATTTCTTGTATTGGTATGCGGACCGCTTTGGGCGCAGATGTACCATGAGGTAAAAATATATGTTCCGCCTCTTGACGGGGTGGGTTTTATCGACGATATGGCGTATTTTTACAAAAGAGTAACGGGCGAAATTGTCATGCAGTACCGTACGCTTGGAAAAGCGCGCATATTGTCCGACTATGTAATCACCGGAAAAGTTATGCCGATTGCCGAGGAGGAAATAGAACTGCCTCCCGACTCGGAAGGCGACGAGTACGTTTTGTATGTGGAGTTATTCGACAACAAGCAGGACGTGGCTATCGGCGAGCAGTTTATCACCTTTACAATTCCCGATGAAAATACCGAAAGGGCGCTTTCCGTAATTTTGTACAATTTACTGTCCGCCATTCCCGACGTTCTTGAAGGGGATATGGACCAATGGCGCAACAGATTTATTTACCTGAATATGTGTTTTTTATGGAGTCCCAGGGTATATAACGGCGAATGGCAGGCGCTTAACGTATCGCAGGTCGGCGCGGAATTTATAACGGACATTCATCTTTTAAATTTTCTTTCGGTAAGGGTAGGCGCGGTGCTTACGCAGGACTGGGTTGTTATTCTCCAGGGCAAAGGCGTGCAGACTCTCGACATGATTATTGAATTTCCGGTATCGGTCGCGTATGTTTTAAAGCCCTATCATGATATAATGATTGAAACGTATCTGGGCGGAAGTTTTAACTTGTCCCTGGGAGGTAAGACTAGACCGAATCCTTTTTCATGGCACGCGGGCGTCGGGTTGGATATAAAGCTTGGTCCCGGCATTTTAACGGTTGACCCGAGGTTTACTCAGGATTTGGGCATGTCAAACATTGTGGGCGGCGATAGAGATGAATACTGGCGTAGCGCGATACATCTTGGCATAGGCTATAAACTGGGCTTTTTTAACAGGTTCTTTTAATTTTTAATCAGCGAAGGATATTACTCTTTTTAAAGTATGAAAATGAAAAAGTTTTTTTTGGTTTTTTTATACATATCTTTGTTTGCGGGCAGGTTATACGCCCAGCAGGCGGCGGAAGCTTCTGCCATTGGCGTATTGGCGAGTACTTCGCCTGCGAGTACTTCGCCTGCGAGTACCTTGCCTGCAATAGAAAGGACCGCAATTTATTATTACGAACAGGAAGAGGAAGAAAAAGACTGGAACGACAAATTTTTATATCTGGGCTTAAGTTTATTGTGGATTCCAAGGTTATACAGTAACGCCTCTTCTTATGATAATATAGTGTCGGTAGGCATGGAGATTACCGCGGACACGCATATTCTTAGTTTTCTTTCGGTTAGGGCAGGCGTTGAACTCTCGCAGGATTTATTAATAATTGACTCAAGCGAAATAAAAACCGACATGATTCTTGCTTTTCCGTTTGCCATAGCGTATGTTTTCAGCCCCCTGAAAAATTTGATGCTGGAGCCGTATCTTGGCGGAACCGTTAATTTGTCCATGCAGAGAAATACCACCCCTTACATTTTTTCATGGAGCGTCGGCGTCGAGCTATGCATAAAAACCGGTTTCGGCATTTTAACAATTGAACCAAGGTTTGCCATGGACACAGGCAAATCATCCCTTATATCTTTTTCAAGAAAAGAAACGCTGGAATACGAGCGTTCTACAATTCATATTGGCATTGGCTACAAAGTCGGCGTTAAGAAGAGATTTTTCTAATTTTAGAAGAGAAATCTGCCATGAGCTGCCTAATGCGTAACAGTAATAAGATTCAGCTAACAAATAATTCCTGAGTGTAAAACAGGTATTGACAAACATTTAAAAAAGGTTTATTTATGTTTACGTTTATAGGAGGCCTCTATGAGTGAAAATTTGACTTTAAGCATGGATTCTGAGGTAATTGAATTTGCCAGTGATTTCTCCCGAAAAATTAATAAACCGCTCTCAAGAATTATTGAAGATTATTTAATTGAATTAAAGGAAAAAAATTCAGGTGATTTACCTCAAGACCTTCAGGAATTATATGGAATTTTTGAAGGGATAGATGTTCCTGATAAAAAAGATTTGAGAAGGATGTTCCATGAAAAACATGGTAATTGTAGATTATATTATAACCAGTAACATAAAAGATTTTCAGAAAAGTATTATTCCTGCTAAAACCCCTGAAGAGTTGATTTTAATAATAAATGATGAGTTAGTGTAAAAACATTTCCTTATCAGCCGCGTTTTCGTTCCGGCTGCGTTTTCTTCATTATCTTCTTGTCAAAAAGTTTCTCAAACACGTCGGCGGCGGTTTCCACAAACTCTACCTTGATGGAGTCGCGGATGTCTTTGTCAAGCTCGTGCCAGTCGGCTTCGTTGTTCATTGGCAAAAGGACGGTCTCCATGTTGTTTCTGATTGCGGCAAGCATTTTCTCTTTTAACCCGCCTATGCCTAACACCCGGCCTGTAAGGGTAATCTCTCCCGTCATGGCGATACAGGGGCGCGGGGGCGTTTTGCAAAGGGTGGAAAGCAGAGACGACGCAAGGGTTATGCCGGCGGAAGGTCCGTCCTTTGGAATCGCCCCTTCCGGGACGTGAATGTGAAAGTTTGACTTGCTTAAGTCTTTTACCGAGAAATTGTACCTGTCGCAGGCGCTGTGAAGGTAAGAAAGGGCGATGCGGGCGCTTTCCTTCATTACGTCGCCCAGGTTTCCTGTTATCAAAAGTTCCCCGTCTCCGTTATAACGGATCGTCTCGACGGGCAAAATTGTTCCGCCTGTTTCCGTCCACGCAAGCCCGTAAGTTACGCCGACTCTCGCCTCGCTGAAAACCACGTCGCGTTTGTATTTTTTCCTGCCCAGTAATTTTTCTATTAACGCGGGCGTTATTATTTTTTTAAACGATGATACGGGCTTTTCCTTGCCGTATCCCGTGTTTACAGCCCCGCGGGCAATGCGCCTGATGCATCGCGCCGTTTCGCGCTCAAGGTTTCGCACGCCGGATTCCATTGTCCAGTGGCGGATGACGCTTTTAAGGGCGTCGTCCCTGAATTTAATATTTGCGCCGGAAAGGCCGTTTTCCCGCAGTTCCTTAGGGACTAAAAATTGTTTTGCGATTGCGAGTTTTTCATTTTCACCGTAACCGGGAACCTCGATTATTTCCATGCGGTCCAGCAGGGGATACGGAATAGTATGCAGCGAGTTTGCCGTGGTAATAAACATTACTTTGGACAGGTCATATTGAACCTCAAGATAGTGGTCTACAAAGGTTGAATTTTGTTCAGGGTCAAGAACTTCAAGAAGGGCGGAAGCGGGATCGCCGCGGAAATCGCTGGAAAGTTTGTCAATTTCGTCTAACAGGAAAACGGGGTTTACGGTTTCCGCCTTGCGCATGCACTGAATAATTTTTCCGGGAAGCGCGCCTACGTAAGTTTTCCTGTGGCCGCGAATTTCCGCCTCGTCGCGGATGCCGCCAAGGGAGACGCGCACGAATTTTCTTCCCAGCGCGCGGGCGACGGATTTGCCAAGGCTGGTCTTTCCCGTCCCCGGCGGTCCTACAAAACAAAGGATTGGCCCCTTAATTGACTGGGGAGCCGGGTTTTCGCCGCCGTCTTTTTCCGTTTTTTCGCCGGCAGTTTGCTGTGGGCCGCTTTGTAACGCGTTTTCCGCCAATAACTGGCGCACGGCGATAAATTCCAGAATTCTGTCTTTTGCCTTTATCATTCCAAAATGATCTTCGTTAAGGATTTTTTCCGCTTCGGCAAGGTCGCCGGAATCCACCGTAAAATTGCTCCAGGGGAGGTCGGCAATCCATTCAAGGTAACCGCGCACAACGCCCGCTTCAGGCGACAAAGGCTGAAGTTTACGCAGTTTCGCTATCTCTTTGCCGGTTTTTTCCGTAACTTCGGCGGGCGGCTTTTTTTCGGCAATGCGCTTTTCAAGAAGGGCAAATTCATCCTCGGTTTTATCTTTGCCAAGCTCTTTGTTAATTTCCCTTAACTGTTCATGCAGGATATATTCGCGGTGGCGCTTGTCCATCTTGCTTTTGACTTTGCCGGAAATATTTTTTTGTATGCCGTATATTTCGTTTTCAAATTCAAGGGTTTCAAGAATGGCTAGCAGTCTTTCCCTTGTGTCGGAATAGGCAAGAAGCTCCACTTTTTTTTCCGATTTTAAATGCGTCGCGTTACACACAAGATTCGCAAGGCGTTCCGGGTCTTCCGTCTTTTCCACGGCGGTAAGGGTGTCGGTTCCGATTTTTTTTGAAAATTCCGCGTATTGGGCGAAAGATTTTTGGACGTTGCGCATAAGCGCGGAGTCTTCCGGGCTTAAAGGTTCGTTTAAGCCTGTTATTTTTAAAGGTTCCACTTTTACCGTAGAAAAGTTGTTCTGCTGGACGTTGGAAACAATTACCCCGCGGTATTCGCATTGAAAAATCACGCGGTATGAATTATCGGGAAGCTTTAAATGCTGAATTATTCTTACTACCGTCCCGTAATTCCACGGCTCGTCGGCCGCAAGCCCTATCTCGTGCTTCCTGAGGCACGCCGCGAAAAGACGGTTGTCGTGTTTTAAGGCTTCTTCAAGGGCGGTAATACCCGGTTTAAACGTAATAAAAATGGGGATAACGGTCTGCGGAAAAAGAACCAGGTCTCTAAGCGGCAAAAGGGGAAAGTCCTCTACGGAAATTTCTTCCGTAGCAGGGGCTTGTTCCTGAACAAAATAATTTCTTGTAAAGAATTCGGAAAATATCCTGCCAAAGCCTTTTTTTCTACTTTTTATTTTTTCCACAGAAAATCCCGAATTCGCGTTACGCGCTCTTTTGCTGGTATATTATTTGGGGAGGTTCGGACTTTTCCACCGTATCCTGGGTAACGATTACC
>Ga0268262_10003347_pt1 | contig 17459 bp, 16 predicted proteins | sample TergutNc150P3_FD_190354 | JGI IMG/M metagenome (GOLD analysis project Ga0268262, IMG submission 190354) | Nasutitermes corniger P3 segment gut microbial community from laboratory colony in Florida, USA - Nc150 P3 (SPAdes) (version 2) | ecosystem: Host-associated > Arthropoda: Insects >... | reverse complement strand
GGGGGGGGGGGGGGAAGAATTAGGAATTAGGAATGAGGAATTAGGAATACTCTTGATCCTAATCCGTGGCAAAACGCCGGTTCCTGACACACCTTATATGCTTGCTTCAAAAACGGCAAGTTCAGCATATGCAGTATACAAAAAAATTTAAAATTTTTTCTCATTTATGCAAGCAAAATGATCATTTGCGCCCTAATAATAAGTGAGTAGTTAGTAGTTAGCAGTGAGCAGTGTTTATGTTCATTGTTCACTGTTCACTGAATAGTGGGGGGTAAAACTATGAAAAGAAAAATTGTAGCGGCAGTATTGGCGGTCTTCGGGGGCGGCGGAGTGTTTGCCGGGTATCCGGTAATTGATATCAGTAACATTATCGCGTCTATTGAGAACGGCTACACTTTGGTGCAGCAGTTGCAGGCTATGTATGAGAATGTTAAAAATAACGTTGAACAGCTTAATGAAACCCGCAAGAACTTTGAGGCGTTTGATGTAAAACAGTTGAGCATGAAAGACCCGCTTGGTTCATGGGGCAGGATAATGACCTACGGTAACCGGATGATGACGTATGAAGAAAACATGGAAGCGATTATTAACAGAAAAGATCTGAAAATAGGCAACAGTTCTTATTCATTGGCGGATCTGTTTATCACTCCCTCGACAATGCCGGGTATGGTGGGCGATGGTATCGGTTTTGTAGCAGTAGATCCGTTTTCAAAAAAATTATCAGCGGAAGAACAGGCGATATTTCACTCCAAATACGGGATGAGCTACGGCCATTACCTGCGAATTCATACGTTGGGGATAAAAGCAGGGGAAAAAGCCGCCGAGTTGACAGGATATGCGGACTCGTTTGAGAAAAATTTGAAAGAGGACAGGGATGCCCTCTCAAAAATGAATGATCAAATGTCAGGCGGCAAAAGTATCGTGGAACAGGCCCAGGTGACCAATGCCCAGCTTGCGGCGCAATGTCAGGAATTAAAATCGCAAACATCGCTCTTAAGCAAGTTGGGAGAAGAGATAGCGGCTGAAGCCGCGAGAAACCAGTTGTTAAAACAGGCAATGGATGAGGCGAAGAAAAACAGCGATTCGGATGTGTCGGAAGGGTATTTAAAAATGCTTGGAAATATGGGGAAGAAAGGCGACTTCAAGGGGCATATGTACCCTATTAATTAAATGAGCAAAGAGCAGGTAGCAAAGAGCAAAGCAAGATACAACAATCTTAACTTTGCTTCGCCAACGAAGTTGGCACTTGCTCCTTGCTCTTTGCTAACTGAATATAAGGAAGAGTATTATGTTTAACGGATTAAGCGGCGTTTGGCTGGACGGCATTTTTTTCAAACTCATGCGGTATGTGGAAGGGCTGTTCGGGTTCTATCATAGCCAGGTCGGTATAATAGCCAAAATTTGCTTTGCCCTGTCGCTGGGTATCGGGGCGGTCAAACTGGTAATGGGCGGCACGGAGCTTAACAAACTGTTAAGCCAGATGTTTGTCGCCGTGCTGACATTTATGGTTATGCTGACTGTTTTCCCCCAATTGATGATCCAGATGAATAATATAGTACAGAAATTTGCGTATAACAGCGTTATGAGCCAGAATATCGACAGGAAATGGGACAGCCAGTTTGGAACAAAAGATGAATTTGTTAAATGGGTAACCGATGCGGGCAAAAATAAAAAGAACGATAAATCAATATGGGCCAGCGACGCGACAGGCGATAACGCGAAGCAAGCGGTACAGGATTTCCTGAACATGAATGTGGTTGTTAAAGACACCAGTCTTATATCAATTAATAAATTATGCCAGATTATGCTGGCAACATTGAAAATTTTATTCATGCAGTTAAAAAATTTCTCCGGTTTCCCGGATTTCTTTTTTCATCTCGCTGATTTTACTATTGTGCTGCTGGCTGTGATTACATTGGCCTATGGGACAATGCGGGGAATCATTGAGTATGCCACTTGTATGCTGTACTGGTGCTTTACATACGGTGTCGGCGTATTGTTCATCCCGTTTATGATATGGGACGGGACAAAGCACGCCTTTGAAAAATTATGCGGCTCGATATTTAATATCGGGATTCGGCTGCTGATTACCGTAACTTCGTTATACCTGTTGCTGCTTATCAATCTTGATATATTACGGCACATGTTTATGTTAAGCAGCATTGTCACCAGAAAAGAATATGAAATCACACAGGGGCTTGAATACTATATAACCATTATTTTTATGGCCGTTTTTGCGATGTACCTTATGCAAAATTCTCAGGGGATTGCCCAGTTTTTATGCGGGGGACAGCCGAGGCTTGGTTTTAATGAATTCGCCAGTGCGGTGAATTCGTTAGGTGCGGCAAAGAATACGCTGGGAGCTGTTGCGGGCGGCGCTGCAAAACTGGCCGGAGGGGCTGCCGGAGCCGTGGCCGGAGGGATTGGGAATATAGTGGCGGCGGGCCAAAACGCGCAAGGGGCGAAGGAGGCGGAAAGATTAGCGGGCAGCGACGAGAAAACCCAGAACAGGGCGGCAATGCAGGGTTTTGCAACCAGTTTACTGCGCGGCGCGACAAGCCAGGTCGGCAGTATCGGCGGCAGTTTGAAGCGCGGAGCAAAGTCATTGGGCGGTACATTGGCCGGAAACGCGATGGCAGGCATTGGCGGGACGCCCCCTCCGAGGAACAGGCCTGGCCGCGATGAGAACGGAGGGAGAGGTTATGAAGGAAAAGACGGCGAAGGAAAAACAAAAACGGACAGGAAACTGGAAAGCAAGGATTCCAATGAGCGCATAAAAGGCGCGATGCGCAGGACGTTTGAAAATTATCAAAACGGCATGGGCATTCGGGACAGCTTGAAAAGCGGCGTGAACGCTTTGGCGCAGGCGAACAGAAACGCGGTGCCGGCGAACTGGAATAAATCAGCCGCTTATAAAGACATGGAAGCGGCTGCTGAAAGAGATGCCGCATCGGATTCCTCAACTACGGCGTCATAGCCGGACAGGCAGGTGGTATATATGCGTATACAGGCACATGAAATATTTAAACAGGCGAAAGGCCCGGTACAGTCAAGGTTTTCCGCGCTCATCGGACAGTATGACGATTATGTCAACAAGCTGATGCGCGATATCAGGACATGGCAGCTTATAGGGCTTTGCGCCGTTGTAATGCTGGTAATGACGGTGATCGGCTGGTTTTACCTTGCGAGCCGGAAAACGGAAACGGTAATGGTCATTGAGGTTAATGAAATGGGAAGGGCGAAGTACGCGGGAAAAGTTTCAGGCGGGACATTTTTGGACGGGTACGGGATTAAGGATTACATGATAGAGAGCGTTATCGCGGATTTTATTGAACATACCCGCAATATTTATACCGACGGCGATGTAATGAACAACAACTACCGCAGGGCGGCAAACCATCTCAGCAATGAATTGAAAGAAAAATTGCGTAACGAACTGATAGAAGAAGATCCTTTTTCACAGATTGGCAGAACCAAACGGACGGTGGTTATTGAAAGCGCCATAAGGATGACAAAAGCGACATGGCAATATGACTGGTATGACATTATAACCGATATGTCGGGAAGGGAATTGCGCCGCGCAAGGATGAGGGGAATGTTCACTATCGCGACGCAGGAACCGCAGAGCGAAACGGAACGTGTAAATAACCCGTTGGGTATATTTATCGTTGACTACAATATAATTCAGGTGCATGAGGTGTTGAGATGAAAAAATTGCCGGTTTTAATTGTCGTTATGCTGATTTTTTGCGGTTCCTGCGGCACTGTTAATGTCCAGCAGAGTAAAATACGGGAAATACGGACGCAGAATAAACAACTGGGTAAAGACGTGCCGGTTGTTTATGTTACGGAAGAAGAGGCCAATGAACGGGAACGGACGCGGCGGGAGGCTGATCTGAATATCATTGAAGTAAAAAATGATGTTTTTGTCCCTGTTGATTCTTCGTCCCAGCGGGTGCTTACAAAAGAACAGGTTGTGCAGAGCGCGATGCAGGAGGCTATGGTAACGCCGAAAAATTTTATCGGCGGCACGCAGTTTTATGATTACAACGAACATAAACAATACCCCATTGTCTGCAAGGTATTGGGATTAAGCGTTTTGCAACTGGAAGACGGCGAAGTGCCGATAGGCGTTCCGTATCTGTCAGACACGCTCAGGTGGGAGATAACCGGAGACGTGTGGAGGACGCAGGACGGCAAGAACATTCAGCTTGTAATGATAAAGCCGCTGGAAACAGGTTTAAGCACGAATATGGTGCTTGTGACCACAAGGCGCATATACCAGATCATGCTGACCAGCACGAGGGACAGCTATATGCCGATGGTGCGGTTCCGCTATCCGATGCAGCCGTATATGCGGACGCAGTTTAACACGGCGCGGACTATTGAGGAAGAACGGGTACGCAAGGAGAAAGAAGACGAAGGGTATTACCTGTCGTATAACTATAAAATTACATCCGGCTGGTGGCTGTCGGGCTGGTTCAGGCCGGAGTGGACACCGACAGAAGCCTGGGATGACGGGCACAAGACGTTCATCAGGCTTCCCAGGGGCGTGCTTCAAATGGAGTACCCCACCGTGTTTGAGGGATCAACGTATATTGTAAATTACAGGGTTAACGAAAATGTGATGATATTGGACAAGCTCGTTAAAAGGGCGACGTTAAGGCTGAACGGCAAACGTGTCAATGTTGTAAAGATGAGGGGGGAAGCCGAGGATCTTCGCCGTTATGCGAAACGCGAAGTAGAGGTTATCGGGGAAAGGCCGCCCATGCAGAACGGGACGCAATTTACGATACAGGGAAATGTGCCGTGGCTTCCTGAAAAAGTCATTGAGTATGACGGCGAGATATATATCTTTTTTAAAGATAACGTATTTAACGAAGAAAGCGTTTTGTATGTTATTGACGAGAAGAAAAACAGAATTGAATACCGCAGAAACGGGAATATCATAATTATTCCCAAAGTGGCGCAAAAATTGCAACTGGCGTACAATAACCAGCTTTTGACTATCAACAGAAAATAAGGAGGAGGCGATGGTTTTTGAAAAAGATACCAACGCTGATTTTCCGGATCAGCAGAATGAAGAACAACAGGTTTCGCCGGAATTATTCGGGATGGCGGAGTATGATGCGGGCGAAGAAAATAACGGCGCGGCTGTCAGAGGCCCGGCAAAAAAATCATTCGCGGAACTGCGGAAAAACAGGTCTATTCCCCGGTTGAAAAAAACCCAAATACTTGCAGGATTGCTGGTGTTTGTAATCGGTTTCCTCCTGCTGTTTAACATGGTTTTGGGGAAAAAAAGAAAAGCAAATAACAACAGTTTTTCAAACGGGGGACAGATTGTTTACAATGCGGAATTTAGTTTAGGGGATATGCCCCAACGCGCTCCGGCGGTTCGTGATGTTGATGATTTGCTTGCCCAGGATTTGTCGGCGATTGAAGCTTCAAACAGGTTTCGCAGCCCTCCGTCGTATGACAATTTTGAAACAAGGGCTGATCAAAAAGAGCAAATACCGGCGCAAAACAGAGGAGCCGGCGGAGGCGGAAATGTGCAGGCAGGGTACAGCGAAACCGAAGCGCAGGCTGTGACGGCTTCGATACGGAAAGACGGCGGGTACGGCCAGGCCCCGGCAGTGTCGGCGGCGCAGGCAGCGCAAGCGGCGCCGAATTACAACGAGCAGCAAATGTCAATTAACATTCCTACTAAAGAAGAATATACGCAGCAGCAGCTTGAGAATGCAGCCCGTGCGACTTTGGGCGCAAACGCCCAGGGTGCCAACGCGCAGCAGTCGCGGAACGTAAACAACGGGCGGTTCAGCGACGCGGGCGGCTATAATCCGGTCAACACCGAAGCGGGCAATGTTATGTTTTTGGATGACAATATAATAGTCCCCGGAACGATAATCCACGCGGTGCTGGTGTCAAGGATAGACACTGACTATCCCGGCCCTATTCACGCGAGGGTGACGGAGAATATTTATGACAGTAAAACCGGCAATAACCTGTTAATTCCCCAAGGGACAATTTTACAGGGAAATTATTCGAGTTCAAGCATTGGGGTGGCGAAGGTGCAGATTGCCTGGGAATCGATGGTGGTGAACTTTGACGGCGTGGCATACCAGGTATCGCTGGGCGGCATGGCGGGCGTGGACAAGCGGGGCAGAGCCGGCATCAACGGCTGGCTGGACGATCATTATTTTGAATGGCTGAAAGCGGCGGGGATTGTGACGCTGTTTACCATGCTTAACTCGGAGATGGCGTACCAGACGCAGGCGCAGGACAATTCCCAGCTTCGGGAGTTAATGGATATAAACCAGGGGATAGTGAATCAGTTAGGCAGCCGGATAATGGATCGCGCGTTGAACATACAGCCGAGCGTGAAAGTCCCTAACGGAAAAGCGGTGAGCGTTTCTGTCAACGCGCCGGTTTCATTACGCCCTTTTAAAGCGTTTAAGGCGGAGCAAAAATGGATAAGACGGTAAAGTTTTCGGCGTTAGCCGTAATAGTGTTAAGCGCGTCAGCGTTAAACGCGACAGCGCTCTGTTTCCTTGCGGCGTGTCATTTTTTTGACGACAGCCGGAAAATGGATACTGTGGCGGTTTATTTTGACGAGAGCAATGTAACGGTTTTTGAAGGCGGCCTGGGCTCGGTGTCATTGCGTGTTGAGCCGTCCGACGTGCTGGCAAACAGCAATGTTGTTTATGAAATGGGCAATGAAGAAGTGGCGGTGATATACAGGGCGGACAAGCGGGGCTGCGTGTTTTACGGCAAAAAGGAAGGGTCAACCGTTTTGTCGGCGCGGATCAGGGGCGCGGAGGCGAAGATGGTTGTCAGCGTGCTGGCAAATAACAATTAGCAATTAGCAGGTAGCAATTAGCAGGTAGCAATTAGCAGTGAGCAGTTAGTAGTGTTTTCTTTCACTGCTCACTTCTAACTGCTCACTACTAACTGTTTTTGGTTCCAACAGTTAATTGTTGATAAAACCTTTATCGTCGCGCCCTTGTACATCTTAGGGAAAATGACACTTAACGGAACTTTATAATTAGTTTCGCAGCATTTCTTCACGCGCCGAGAGTTTCAGGGCGTCAAAGACCTCGGCGACTTCGCCTTCCATTATACGGTCAAGTTTGTACAGCGTCAGCCCGATGCGGTGGTCTGTAACGCGGTTGTCGGGAAAATTGTAAGTCCTGATCCGTTCGGAACGGTCGCCGGTGCCAACCTGGGATTTCCGGGCTTCGGCGCGTTCCGCTGCGGCTTTCGCCTCTTCCATTTCATAGATACGCGCCCGCAGAATCCGCATCGCCTTGGCCTTGTTTTTAATCTGGCTTTTTTCGTCCTGGCAGTGGACGGTAAGGCCGGTCGGCAGATGGGTTATCCTCACGGCGGAATCCGTCGTGTTGACGCACTGGCCGCCGGGGCCGCCTGCCCGCATTACGTCAATGCGAAGGTCGTCCGGCTTAATCTCGATTTCGGTTTCATCCGCCTCGGGCAGAACCGCCACCGTTACCGCCGATGTGTGGATTCTACCGGATGATTCGGTCGCCGGAACCCTCTGTACGCGGTGGACTCCTGATTCGTAGCGGAGGTTTTCGTACACGTTATTGCCGCTGATCGAAAAAACAATTTCCTTTATACCGCCAAGCTCGGTTTCATTGGAATTCATTATCTCGAATTTCCAGCCTTTTGTTTCCGCGAAGCGCGAATACAGGCGGTACATGTCCGACGCGAACAGGGCCGCTTCCTCCCCGCCGGTTCCTGCCCTTATTTCCATGATAATGTTTTTTTCATCCAACGGGTCTTTGGGGATGAGGAGGAATTTCAATTTTTCCTCACTGTCCCGCAGTTTTGTTTCCAGTTCTTTTAACTCGTCCCTGGCAAGTTCCCGCATTTGCGGGTCTTTTTCTTCCTGGGCAATGGCCTTCGTATCGTCAATTTGCCCTGAGAGGCCTTCAATTTCATTGTGAAGGGAGGCGATTTCACTAAGCTGGGAATATTCCTTCATTATATCCCGGTAACGCTTTTGGTCTTTTGCCAAATCCGGGTCCTGTATCTGTGTTGACAATTCCCCGTAGCGTTTTAACAGGGAGCTAAGCCGTTCGTTCATGCTAACCTCAAGAGAAATATAACAAAAATACAGGTTTTTTGCCAGTGTATGAATCAGGAAAAAAGAAGGCTAGACAGGGGCCGGAAATGGGAATAAAATTATTTTTTAGGAGGGATTTATGGACGTACACCAGCTATTTTTTCTGGTTCCTATTGGATCTATTGTGGCATTGCTCTTCGCCTTTATTCAGGCAAAGAGAATTATGAAATTTTCAGAAGGTAATGATACCATGAAGAAAATTTCCGCCTCAATACGGAAGGGGGCAAACGCCTATCTGAAACGGCAGTATACAGGGGTTGCTTTGTTTTTCATCGTGATGTTCCTGGTTTTGGGGGTTATGGCGTTTACCAAATTTTTAACACCCTTTGTTCCGTTCGCTTTCATTACCGGGGGTTTCTTTTCCGGTCTTTCCGGTTTTATAGGGATGAAGATCGCCACTTCGTCCAACGCAAGAACCGCGCAGGCCTCGTCTGAAAGCCTGAACAATGGCCTGCGGGTTGCCTTTTCTTCCGGTACGGTAATGAGCTTTACCGTTGTCGGATTGGGGCTTTTGGATCTGTCGATTTGGTTTTTCCTGTTGAAGTATGTGTTTTATTCTCCCGAGTCAAAGGCGATTATAGAGTTGGTCAACGAGGGCCTGACTGTAGAAGCCGCGCAGATACAGCGTATTTCTTTGGCAATGCTCACCTTCGGCATGGGCGCTTCCAGTATGGCGCTGTTTGCCCGTGTCGGCGGCGGTATCTTTACCAAGGCCGCAGATGTGGGAGCCGACCTGGTAGGAAAGGTTGAGGCGGGAATCCCCGAAGACGATCCCCGCAATCCGGCGGTTATTGCAGACAACGTAGGCGATAACGTAGGAGACGTTGCGGGCATGGGAGCCGACCTTTATGAATCGTATGTCGGCTCCATTGTCGCTACCATAGCCCTTGCGGTCGCGGCGCGTTATGACTTCGGCGGCGCGGTAGTTCCCATGCTTATGGCAACCATCGGCACTATAGCTTCTCTTATAGGAAGTTTCTTTGTCCGTTGCGGAGACAAGGCGGATCAAAAAACCCTGCTTGGGGCATTGAGAAAGGGAACCTATATTTCTTCCGCGATCATTGCCATTGCCGCTTTCCCGGTGATCTACTACTGCCTTGATTGCGCCAATAATCCCAGCCGCATCGGTGTTTATTTTGCGGTTTTGTCCGGTTTGCTCGCCGGTGTGTTTATCGGGTTTATCACCGAGTATTTTACCTCGGATCATTACAGCCCCACGAAGAATCTCGCCTCGGCAAGCCTTACCGGGCCTGCCACGATTATCATCGGCGGGATTTCCCTGGGTATGTTTTCTACCTTCTTGCCTGTAATCATTGTCAGTATTTCGGTTATGGTAAGCTTTTTTGCATCGGGCGGCGCGGCGGATTATCACGCAGGGCTTTACGGGATTAGCATTTCTGCGGTAGGTATGCTTTCCACGCTTGGAATAACCCTTGCCACCGACGCTTACGGCCCTGTTGCGGATAACGCAGGAGGTATTGCCGAAATGTCTGCCCTGCCCCACGAAGTAAGGAACCGGACAGATGCCCTGGACTCTCTGGGCAACACCACCGCCGCCACCGGCAAAGGTTTTGCAATCGGTTCTGCGGCGCTTACCGCCCTGGCTTTGATTGTCGCTTATATTGACGAGGTCACGCTGTATATACCAAGGTATAAACCGGGCTTTAAATGGGATCTTGAACTTACCCATCCTCCGGTACTGATCGGTTTGTTTATCGGCGTGATGCTTCCTTTCCTTTTTTCATCCATGACGATGAACGCGGTCGGTCGGGCCGCCCAGAGTATAGTCAGGGAAGTCCGCCGCCAGTTTAAGGAAATCAAAGGCTTGATGGAAGGCACTGCGGAAGCGGATTACAGCACATGCGTGGATATTTGTACGCGCAACGCGCAGAAAGAAATGATTTTACCCGCGTTAACCGGTATTATTTCGCCCCTTGTTGTCGGTATTGTTTTTGGGGTAAACGGCGTTGCCGGTCTGCTGGCTGGCGCGACCGCCTCGGGCTTTGTCCTTGCGATTATGATGGCGAACTCCGGCGGCGCGTGGGACAACGCCAAGAAATTCATCGAAGCGGGGAACCACGGCGGCAAGAAGTCCGATCCTCATAAAGCGGCGGTTGTCGGCGACACAGTAGGAGATCCCTTCAAGGATACTTCCGGCCCGTCAATCAATATTTTGATAAAACTGCTTTCAATGGTTTCCATTGTTTTTGCGGCGTTCATTCTGCGGTTTGGAATTCTTAATTAGTTTTATAATTGATTTATAGGGGGGCTGTCGTCAAGAGCCTGTAACATCAGTCTCTTGCAGCTTCCCTTTTCTTTTTTCTTTTTTCATGCTATATTCTCCCTATGAGTGTTACACAAACCGTAGAAGTGCCAGACAGCCACAGGCTGACAATTGACGTGCCGCCTGAAATACCGGCGGGGCCTGTTGTTCTTACCTTTACTCCAAAAGCTGCCCAGAAAAGCGGGGAAAGGGGCGGATTCGGTTCCAATCTCCCTTTTGAACCTGTGAAATTTGATCCTGTGAAAGCAAGGGAAGCCATCGAAAATTGTGCTGGCCTTGCAAAGCGGTTGGGTATCAATCTTTCAGTCGATGAATTTCTTGAAATGCGCCGCCAGGACAAAGAGCTTGAGGATAGACTCGATAGGCTCGACCGATGACTTATATTCTCGATGCCTGCGCTATGCTTGCTTTACTTAACAAGGAATTTGGAAAAGGGTACGAAACCGTCAAGGATTTGCTTGAAATTGCCACTAAAGGTGAAGCTGCCCTGTGTATGAGTGTTGTTAATCTGGTTGAGGTTTACTACCGTTATATTCAACTTAAAGGCGTTGAAATTGCCGATGCTATCATGGAGCAGGTAAAAATCCTCCCTATTACTTTTATCCGCGATATTAGCGATGAAGTTTATTTTGAAACAGCCCGTTACAAGGCGCGTTATGCCATGTCTCTTGCTGACGCTTTCCTCTGTGCAACAGCCAAAAGCCTTTCTGCGGTTATTGTTACCAAGGACAAAGAGATTAAACCTGCCGAAGAAGACGGGGATCTGTCTGTACTCTGGATATAACTTTACTCCTTAGCCCCATTACATGCCGTTGTTTTTATTGTTTTCTGTTTCTTTTTCCCTTGCTATTCTTAATATTTTTTCCAGTTTATTTATCGTCATTTTTATTTCCTTTGTTCTTTTCCAGGAAACCCTGTTTTTTTTACGTCTTTGGGATGTAATAGAAATATAATTTATATTATTATACTTTGAAAGTACTACTTCAAATTTATGATTTCTGCATTGCTTTTCGTCAATAATTCCATATACTATTACGTCTTTTTTATTTTCAATGTCAATTTCTTCATCAGGACTTTTATCGTTTTCCATCTCGTATTTTTTTATTATTTCTTTTACCATATCGTCTGCAATATTATTTTGCATCCATTTAATAAAATTTATTGTTTTTTCCAATGCCCTTATCTCTTCAATCAAATAATTAAAATATGACCTTTTTTCAATCTTGCTTTCCAGTTTATTTAATATGTAGTTCTTCCTTTTTTCCAATGTTTTTAACGTGTTCAAACAGGGAATGTCTTTTATATTCTTTCCATATACGTCTATATCTTCCATATAATTGTAACAATATACAGCTTTTGAATGAGAGTTACAAGGGCAAAGAGCGTTGAGAACAGGACAAACGCATGAACATACGGTTTTGGAAGAAAATTAACCACGAACCACACAAACCACACGAACCCTAACTTAGATATTGCCGGAAAACATTCATGCTCTTTCATAATTTCATGGAATTTGAAGGTTAAAAATGGTTTTCTAACAGCAAGTTCGTGTTGGTTCGTGTGGTTCGTGGTAAAAATTCATTCATGCGTTTGTCCTGGCGTTGAGAAACTCTAGCGCCTTTGCGAAAGGGAAATTTTGTCCTGATTTTGCCCTAAACTTTTACTTTCAAACGCCGATATTAGAAATGGGATACCCCTAAAACCATAAGGCAGGGAAGCCCAGGGAGAATAGTATGGTATTCGAAAAATGCAGGGAGATTTTGCACAAGGAATGTGAGGTTGTGAGGCGTATTGCGAGTCTGCAAAATTTGGTTCATGAGGCGGTACTCAACCGTGACTGGAGCGGTTTTGAAGCGAATTTCAGCAAATTGAATGAAATCGGGGAAGAATTTACCGCTCTGGAACATGAAAGAGAGCGGATTTTCAGCTCTATCCAGGTCAAATCAGACGCTTCCGCGAATTTTTACACCTTTACCGCAAAACTTCCCCCGGATCAGCGCGGGGAACTTACGGAAATTTACCGCAATTTGAAGATGGAAACCCTGAAAGTCAGGATTATGGGCGAAACCATCATGAGTGTTATTATCGGGGCAAGGGCTACTGCGGCAGGTTTCTTTGAACTTGCCTTTCCCGATCGGAAAAATAAGATTTACACGCCCTATGGGATGCCGGTTTCCCATGATATGCGAAGCATGGTGCTTAACCGGAGTTTCTGAAGATTTTAATTGAGGAATTAATTAGGAGAGGATATTATGACATCGACTTTTATGGGACTTGAAATCGGCAAGAGGGGAGTGCAGACCCACCAGCAGGCTTTACATGTTACCGGGCATAACATCGATAATGCGAGAACGGAAGGCTATTCGCGGCAGCGCCTCGAAATGAAAGCCTTTGAGCCAATTTACCTTCCCGGCCTGAACCGCGAGGAAACTCCGGGGCAGATAGGGCAGGGCGTAACGGTCGAGCGCATCGAGCGTATGCGCGACCAGCTTCTGGACAGGCGCATTGTCGCGAAAGCCTCAGACGAGGGATATTGGACCGCCCGCGATCCTTATGTCAGGATGATGGAACAAATGTACCTTGAGCCGGGGCAGAATTCGATACGGTCAAAAATGGACACGTTTTGGGACGCATGGCAGGAACTGTCCATGTACCCGGCGGACACCGCCCCCCGCTCCGCTGTTATTGAACGGGGCAAGACCTTCATTGACGGCGTGCATATCCGCTACCACGGGCTTAAAGGTTTGCAGGAGCAGGTTGACGGCGACATTCAACTGACAGTCGGGCGGGTGAACGAGATTACCCGCCAGATAGCCTCCCTTAACGGCGATATCGTGCGGATTAAGGCGATGGGCGACAATCCCAACGACCTTATGGATCGCCGCGATCTGTTAGTCGATAAGCTCTCTTCAATAATTGACATAACCATTGACAGCCGCGACCCGGACGAGTTCATGGTGCACACCTCCGGGCTTGTCATCGTGCAGGGGAAGATAGGCCGCCAGCTCGATCTCCGCAAGGGGATAGACGACGAAGGCTACTCCCACATTTTCTGGCAGGACACGGGGCAGGAAATCCGCTTTAAGAGGGGATCTCTGGGGGCTTTGCTGGAAATGCGCGACGAGACCATAAACGCAGAGATTCGCACCCTGGATAATATGACAATGAATTTTGTGGATCTGGTGAACGAGATTCACAACAAGGGCTACGGGCTTAACGGTCTTACAGGCTTAAACTTTTTTTCAGAGTATCCTTTTGTTACAAATATTAACGGAAATTACGACAGATCCGGGGACGGAAATTTTGACTCCAGCTATATATACCGGATAAACGGGGCGAACGTGCTGGAAGCGAGGGCGCAGCCGGGTTTTGAAGGCACGATAACCCTTGCAGGGCCGGAGGGCAATGTCCAGGTGTCGTATTATCCCACCGACACTGTCTCGGATATTATAGGCAGGATTAACAATTCAGGCGCTGAGGTCGTGGCCCGGCTTAACCGCGACGGCAAGCTTTCGCTCAAGGGCACTCCGGCGCAGCCTGTTGACGGCGTGCATGAAAATCCCGACTTTGTTATACGCCACATCGCAGACAGCGGGCATTTCCTTACAGGTTATGCCGGTGTTTTGGGACAGGAAGGGGTTTTTGACTGGGGAACCGCAGACGCTGTCGCAAACTTGCGGAACGGCGCGGATTACTCTGTCGCGCCAATCTCCCATCCCTCTGGCTGGATCGAGGTTAATCCGGCCCTGATAAAAGATGCCACTTCGGTAGCATCGGGATTCGGGGTCAACGGCAATGCCGCCAATCTGGGCAACGGCGACGCCGCGGCGGCAATCGCGTCAATCAGGAACAATCCGGTAATGGTAGGTCAGCTTGGCACTTTTGACGATTACTTCGCCGATTCCGTAGGGCGCATGGGGCTTCTCGGCGAGCAGAGCGAAAGGGCTTTGGCGACTGAAAACATTATCATGAAGGAACTTACCGACATGAGGCAGTCAATTTCCGGGGTGAACATTGACGAGGAACTTGCGAACATGATCCGCTACCAGCACGGCTACAATGCGGCGGCCCGTTTTGTTTCCACGGTCAATTCCATGCTGGATGTATTAATGAGGCTTGGCGCCTAGCCAGAAAGGAGTAAAGAGTTATGCGAAGAATATCAACCGAGATGCCCCACCTTGACACGCAGTTTCAATTAAGGCGGCAGGAAGAAAAACTTGCAAAAAAGCAGTCGCAAATTACATCCCACAGCAGTATACTCGAACTGCGCGACGATCCTCTGGCTGCCTCTCACACGGTGCGTTATGAATCGTACCTTGCCAGGCTTGATCGTTTTGAGAAAAACACGTTGTACGCGAAAGATCACTTCAATGTTGTTTATGGGTACATGAACGAGGCGATTAGCGTCATGCAGCGGGTGCGCGAACTTACAGTGCAGGCCGCGAACGGAATCTACACGGAAGAGGACCAGAAGCTCATAGGCGTGGAAGTAAACGAGCTGATCAAGGAGCTTGTCGATCTTTCCAATACTGTGGGGCCGGACGGCAAGCAGGTATTTGCAGGCGACAAGGTGTTTACCGAACCTTTCCGCATCATTGAAGGCACTATTCCCGGCGGCGGCGAAAACATGGTCATAGGGGTTGAGTACCGGGGCGCGGGAGCGTCGCGGAGAACCGAAATAAGCGACAACTCCTTTACCGATCTTGACATCGGCGGCGGCGAGGTGTTCTGGGCGGAAAAGATGCAGATTTTTTCCAGCGTAAACGCTTCCAATTACAGGGTCGCCTCTGCCGGTTCCTTTTTCATTGACGGCTCGGAGATTCGGGTTGCCGCCGGTGACACGCTTCCCGCCATTGTGGCGAAGATCAACGATTCCCCCGCGCCTGTCAAGGCGTACATAGATCCTGAAACCAGGGGGCTTGTGCTGGAGGGAACCAATCCCCACCTTATCCGCGCCGAAGACGCGGTTTCTCCAAACGGCGAAGGGCCGACTGTTCTGAAAGACCTGGGAATTATCCGGGGAAATATGGAAAATAACGCCCCGAACTGGGACACTACCCGTTCCCGCGTTTCCGGCGGCTCGATGTTTGACATGCTCCTGCGGGTGCGTGACGCGATGTTCCGGGGCGATCACGAATTTATCGGCGGGCAGGGTATTTCCGGCATGGACTCTGCGTTAACCAATTTAACCACGCGCCTTGCCGATCTTGGCAGCCGCCAGGAGAGGGTGGAAATCGTCTGGGAGCGTCTGAACAGGGAAATCCCCGATGTTACAGCTAACATTGCCCGCGAGTCCTCGGTTAATATGACCGATGCCGCGACAGACCTCAAGATGCTGGACTTCGCCCACAAGGCGGCCCTTCAGACTGCGGCGCGACTTCTGCCTGTATCGCTTCTGGATTTTCTTAGGTAGTATTTTGTTAGCAAGAATTTAACCACGGAGTTTGATTTGAAGGTTGCGACCAAAGCTTACGGCCTGATTGATGTTGACGAGCGTCAAAAAATCATCTTTCCCCAGGGGCTGTTTGGTTTTGAGAAGCTGAAGGACTACCTGCTCCTTGACGCGGAGCGCCAGCCTTTCTATTGGCTGCAGTCAATGGATGAGGAAGATATAGCGTTTGTTCTTGTAAGACCTTTCCTTTTCCGGCCCGATTACGAGGTTAACATCAGCAATGAGGAACTTGACGGGATAGGCATCAGTTCGCCGGAAAAGGCTCTTATTTTTTCCATTGTAACCATACCGCAGGACGGCAGCCCCATGACAGCTAACCTTCAGGGGCCGCTGATTATCAATCCCAATACCAGGATGGGAAAACAGGCGGTTCTGTCAGACGACCGCTGGAAGACAAAGCATGACATTATGGCTGAACTCGCGGCGACGGGGAATCAATAATGCTCATACTATCCAGAAGAATCAATGAAAAAATAATGATAGGGGATGATGTATCCATCTCCATTATTGAAATTCGCGGCGACCAGGTACGCATTGGCGTTGACGCTCCCAAAACAGTAAAGGTGTTCCGCCAGGAAGTGTTCGATTCCATCAAGGCTGAAAACAAGGCTGCCGCTGAATCCAGGCCCGTTCTGCCCATCGTGGACTTTGGCGCCCCTAAACAGGAAAAAGCCATTAACAAGTTAATAAATAACAGGTAATAAATAATAAAGGAAGAGGATTACGGTACAGGCACGCTGTTATAATACAGTTCATCTGGACAAATATCCTGTCCGTGCAGCCATTCAACGCTTAATCCGGCGGGTTTAGCGGTATTGAACAATGTTATATTTTTTAATTCACTAAACGGTTTAAAATCAAGATAAGGCTTAACATCAAAAGAACAATACAATATATCGCCGGAAAATGCAAGTATACGGCGCTACTTATGCACGACAAACGCATGAACATATGGTTTTGAAGAGAATAACCACGAACCACACAAACCACACGAACTTTTACTTAGTATTTGCCGGAAAACCTTCATGTTCTATCTTTTTTCATGGAATTTGAAGGTTAAAAATGGTTTTCTAACAGCAAGTTCGTGTTGGTTCGTGTGGTTCGTGGTAAAAATTCATTCATGCGTTTGTCGTGGCTACTTATGGCGAATGTATAGTAAACAGACCGCTTGCCTGTAAATCTTGTATTAATCGGCGGGTACGCACCGAGCGACCTTCTTTATTCAAATGATAATACGTATCATAAAAATAGTCGGCTGGGAAACGATAAGATGGCGGGACTGAAATTACCAAAAGATTTTCTTTTGCCCTGAATGCCGTATCCAGTTTCTGTATAAGTGCTGCGGAATTACGAAATGATTGTTCTTCATAGCATGGGTATGATAGTACTACTGTTATTCCACGTGCGGAAAAATCATCAATAAATAGAAAGAAGCGGCTAAGATAGGTCTGGTTAGGAGCTGTCCTAAAATAAATTATACAATTATAATAATATATTTTATGATAATATTCTTGGCAATATTTTATAGTTCCATTTTCTAAATATATTGAATTTCCTCTTAATAACTCACTTTACGCAAAG
>Ga0268262_10003346_pt1 | contig 17459 bp, 18 predicted proteins | sample TergutNc150P3_FD_190354 | JGI IMG/M metagenome (GOLD analysis project Ga0268262, IMG submission 190354) | Nasutitermes corniger P3 segment gut microbial community from laboratory colony in Florida, USA - Nc150 P3 (SPAdes) (version 2) | ecosystem: Host-associated > Arthropoda: Insects >... | reverse complement strand
GCCCGTTTAAGAAAAGCCGGCACGGTAATGATCATGTATTCGGTATCAGATAATTTTTCCATCTCCTCCGGAAATTCTATCCGTCTTCTCCGTAAAGGCGCTCCCAAAGTAAAAGGTAAAAGTATTGAAAATAAAAATCCGTAAATATGATGCTGGCTTACGGTGGAACACAATTTGCGCTTAAGGAATTCATCGCCCCATTTGGAAATGATAAAACGGTTGTCCGCTTCAAACTCCGTAAGCCTCTGTTGTACCGCTTTGGGTTTTCCCGTGCTTCCCGACGTATACATAATGATGGAAGTTTCGTCAGGGTTAATCGCCGGGCCGGCCGCCGCCGGTTTGCCTGTTTTTTGCCGATCCTTAAACAATGAGGGGATGTAGAAGGCGTTTTGCGGGCTTTCCCCCTCGGGAAAGACATAATCGGTAAGGAAAGGAACAGTAACGCCAGGTGTAACGTTCCGTATTTCCTCAATATAGGCGGGGCTTACATTGGCGCTAAGGAGCACCTCTTTTTTACACTGGAGCAGGGCGGTTAAAGCCAGAAGAAAATACCAGCAGTCCTCGCAGTACAGCAGCCATTTTTTGCCGCAAAGCGCGCTTTGCGCGTTTATTATTCGCCGCAGTTCGGCTGTTTCTTCAAGAAAATCGTCCCATGTCCTGAAAACAGAATCGCCCCACGCGCCCTCGTAGCACAGGATCGTTGAGCCTGGACGGGAATTATTTTTAAAAGCCGAAAGCGGAATACTTTTGGGCATCTTTTTCCGTACCGTTTTTCATACTATAAATTTCCCCGCAAAGAAGGTTCCTGTCAATCATATAGGAAATTCCACGAAACCTGGAAGCCATCAGGTTTTTTGAGTCAATGGATAAAGTATATTTACCACATCCTGAACAGTGACAGCTTTTTTAAACGATTCAGGGTCGATTTTCCCCGGTATAAAGCCCTTCATTTTTACCAGAAGGTCTACCGCGTCTATGGAATCCAATTCCAGGTCCTGATAGAGGTTTGCCCCCGGGACCACGGCGTCTTTATCTATTTCGAATTCTTCGGCTAAGATGTCCCGTATTTTTTGTAATATATCATCATTAGTCATGCCGCTTTCCTCGCTGTCTCAATATACGCCGCCAGAGCGTCTACCGAGGCAAAATGTTTTTTATTATCCGCATTTTCCGCGGAAAATTTTACGCCGAATTTTTTCTTAAGAGCTACGCCCAGTTCCAGGGCGTCTATGGAATCAAGCCCCAGACCCGTCCCAAAAAGGGGTTCCGAATCCGCTATATTTTCCGGTTTTACATCCTCCAGTTCCAGGGCGCTGATTATCAATTCTTTGATTTGCATTTTTAAGTCGTCCATAACCAATCCTCACCAGAATTTAACGAAGATAATTTGTCCAAGAAGGACAAATATGCCGAATTATATACTATTCGGGGCGGGAAGTTCAAGCACGGCACGCAGGGAGTGGGGAACAGTGAGCAATAAGCGGCGCGGCCCATTGACAGGGAAATATATCATTATTAGAATAAAAAATCATGTGCGTTTTTACAATGGAAAATTACACAAAAGATAAAATTAAGGCTATGGATGCAAAATTTGAAGCTTTAAAAATTTCCTTTGCCCCCCTTGCTTTTCAGGCCGTAAGAGCCCTGTTGGAATTGGGGCTTCTTAAGACTGTTTCAGATTCCGGCGAGAAAGGGATTACCCTTGAAAAGGCGGCGGAGCAGGCGGGGATTTCTCTTTATGGCGCAAAGGTGCTTCTGGAAATTGCCTTAGGCATGAATATAATCAAAATGCTGCCTGAAATATCGTCTAACGGCGGAGAAGAACGTTTCGTTCTGGGGAAGACAGGCTGGTTCCTGCTGGAAGACGAAATGACCAAAGTGACTTTCAACTTTGTCAATGATGTGTGTTACAAGGGGGCATTTGAACTGGCGCGCTCGGTAAAAGCCGGGAAACCGCTGGGCCTTGAGGTTTTAGGCTACGAAGGGAAAACCATTTATGATGTTCTTTCAGTTCTGCCGGAAAAGGCAAAGGAGAGTTGGTTTACCTATGACCATTTTTATTCCGATATAGGTTTTGAAGAAGCCGTCCCCATTGTATTTTCCCATAACCCGAAGAAAATTATCGACATAGGCGGAAATACGGCAAAGTGGGCCATCCGCTGCTGCCGCCATGATCCAAATGTGGAAGTGCTTATTGTTGACCTGCCGGGGCAGACTGCGGTGGCGGAACAGAAAAGCGGCCAGGCCGGTTTTTCAGACAGGATTAAAACAAAAGCCTGTAATGTTCTGGATCCGGAAACGGTTATCCCTTCCGGAGCGGACATAATCTGGATGAGCCAATTTCTGGATTGTTTTTCTCTTGAGGATGTTACGCGGATAATGGAAAAAGTCCGCCCTGCGGCGGGGACTTCCGCTTATGTGTATGTTCTTGAACCCTTTTGGGACAAGAATCGTTTTGAATCCGGGGCTTATTCGCTTCAGGCGCTATCCCTCTATTTTACCTGCATGGCCAACGGGAAAAGCAAAATGTACCGCTATGGGGAATTTGCCCAAGCCATAGAAAAATCCGGCTTTGATATTGTTAATGCTTACCATAATCTGGGTCCTAACGGTTATTCGCTTCTCTGCTGCCGGGGCAGGCTGTGAACGACGGCCCTTACGTTACCCGCGTCTCCGCGTGGGCGCCAGGAATGGAGAACTCCGGCGATTGGGATGAATGGGCGCAGGGCAAACGTGACATAGCTGCCGATGGGAAAGGGCCGGCAATCACTTTTACCGATTCCATGTTCCGCAGACGTTTGAGTCAAATATCAAAAATGACCATACAGGTTGTCCATGACCTGCTGCCTGTGGGAGAGGATACAAAAATTTTTTTTGTATCATTCCGGGGCGAGCTTTCACGGCAGTATCAGATTACCATGATGTTAGTTGAACAAAACGCCCTGATGCCCGCCGCTTTTTCACTTTCGGTTTTTAACGCTCCGGCGGCGCTGGCTTCTATTGCCCTTGGACTTAAAGGGGGATACTCGGCGCTATATCCTGGAAACAATTCTTTTTCCTCGGGACTTGCGGCTGCGGAAGCCGCGTTCCTGTCCGGCACGCAGGATGAACTTATTTTTGTATATGCTGATGAACAAGCGCCGCCCGAATACGGGAGTCTTTTTACCGAATGTCCCGCTTGTCTGGCTTTTGGCCTTCTTTTGACACGAAAACCCCAACCGGGCGGCGAAAGCCGCTCTGCCATTCCTCTCTCGTCACTCAATAAGAGAGAAGACAGCCCATCTGATTTTCTCAGGCGGCTCCTTCTTTGCGGTAAAATCCATGTTTCCCACTTCGATTAACGATTATCTCCACCCCAAAATTAAACTGACATTGCATCCGCCAAAAGCAAAGCTGTTACTCATACATATCGAAGGTGTATTTATATTGTTGTTTTCTACGGGGAGGAACGAAATGCCCTCGTCTTTTACGCCGTCCCAGCAATGTACCGGAAGGCCTCTTTTTTCCGTTAACACCATCCAGCAGATTGCCGCTTCCAATGCTCCTGCGGCGCCCAGAGTATGGCCGGTAACGGGTTTGGTTGAACTTGCGGGAATGGAGCCGTCAAATACCGTTTTCACGGCCAGGGCTTCGGCTTTGTCGTTAAGTTCTGTACCCGTACCATGAAGGTTTAAATAGCCAATATGTTTTGATTCCAGCCCCGCGTCCAGAAGCGCGGCGCGCATCGCCTTTGCGGCTCCTGTTCCGTCAGCTTCCGGGGCCGTCATGTGGTAAGCATCCGCGCTTTCTCCGGCGCCCAATAGTTCAACAGCGGAATTCGCATTTGAATCAAGGAGAAAGAACGCCGCCCCTTCACCGAGGTTGATCCCTTTCCGGTTCCTGCTGAACGGGTTGGTAAGGCTGTCCGAAATTGCTTCCAGGGAATGAAACCCCAAAAAACTGGTTTGTGAAACAATATCCGCGCCTCCGGAAATGACCGCGCCGCACAAGCCGGCGCGTATCAATTCGGCTCCGCGTATAATGGCGCTTGCCCCCGAGGCGCACGCGGTGGCGCAGGTAAATACCGGGCCGGAAAGGCCGAATTTGCGGGCGATAAATTCCGCAGAAAATGACGCGCTTTGAAAACGCAGGCTGTAATCTTCCGGAAAAGCGCCTTGCGTAAACAGCGCCTGATGAGCCATAAGGGTAGCTTCTGAACCGTTGTCACAGGAACCGAGGCAAATTCCTATCTTATCAGGACCGTATGCGGCAATGGCCTTTTCTATATCGGGCCGTATCTGTTCCAATGCCGCGTCAATAACGCGTATAATTCTGGTTCCGCCGGCATAACCCGTTGGCGGGTAATTAACTTCGGGCAGTTTTCCGGGAATGACGCCAACGGGGAATCTCCCCCCGTCGGGTAATTCAGACATTACTATTCCGTCCTGAGAACCGCTCAGGCAGGAGTCATATAATTCGTATTTGTTTTGCCCTGCACAGCATATAAGCCCCGGAGCTGACAGCCAGATGTTTTTTTTCACTCGAAACTACCTTTTTTAAAATAACTGTTTTTCCTGAAAAATACAACGGCTATACCCCCATATTTCAGGGCAAAAAAGGTATTGCGTTTTCTTTCGAATTTAACTAAAATCATTCAAATATATAGGGCCAATAGACAAACAGATGAAGTGCAAAAAAATCGACTTCTGGGGTTGGAAGCAATAATGATTGAAAAAACAATCCATTATGTGTGGTTGGGGAACAAAGATGTACCTGAAAAAAATACCGTTTATATAGAAGGATGGAGGACGCTCCATCCCGATTGGAAGATTGTTAAGTGGAATGAAGAAAACTTCGACTGCCAAAGCAACACCTGGATAAGAAGCGCAATGGAGCAAAAAAACTATCCGCTTGCCGCCGATGTTATGCGGATCTGGATCCTCCTCAATCATGGCGGTGTTTATTTAGACACCGATATCGAACTTTTCAAGCCGCTTGACGAGTTAGTCGAGAAAAACGATTTTTTTATCGGATATGAAACAGATTTTTGGTTTGGCTGTGCCGTTTTGGGTACGAAAAAGGGGCACAAAATAATGCATGAGGTGTACAAGAGGTATCTCGTACCCTGTGAAAAACTTGATTCCAGCTCGAATATGCTATGCGTCTTAAATTTTAGCGCCTCAATTAAAAGGATTTACAACGCCAAATTAGACGGGAAAACCGTTAAAATCGATGACAACGCCATGCTTCTTTCAACAGACTGGTTTTTCCCCAAAAACTATATAACTTACAAAATAAAAATGACCGAAAATACTGTGGCAATGCATCACTATTCATCGGTATGGTATTCCGCCGGAAAGCGGTTCGGGCTGAAAGTAGCCCGGGCCTTACGGTGTGTTTTGGGGAAACGTCTTTTTGGCGGCTTTGAAAGAATTGCAAGGATAAATATGCTTGGGAAGCTGGATAGAGAATACAAATTGACGGGAGCAATCGGATTTAATGGAAAACTACAGGAAAACAGTCCGAAAAGACCTTGGCTGGATAACAAAATCCAATAAAACATTAAAGGATGTTTATAATGTAATATTTTCGCATCGCGATTTTATTGCGTATGAAAGGCTTGTTGATTATGAAATTGACGCGGTAACTTATAAAGCGCATGATTTGGAAATAAGGACATTCGCGGCGTATCTAAAACATACCTACCCCGATTCAATCGGGAGATACATAGCTGTTGACCTTCCTAACACGCCCAGCTTTTTAATTGCGTTTTGGGGAATTTTAATAAGTGGAAACAAGCCTTATTTGGTTAATTCTTTTTACCCTCCGGAGCTGAGAATATCACTGTTAAATAAACTTAATGTCGGGCTTGTGATAACGGGCGCCGCAGATTATTCCGGTTTTACGGTTGTAAATGCCGATACCTTTGACAAGAAATGCCCGCAAATTACAGACGAGTTTTGGCAGAACGAGTTTGCGCTTTCATCTGCCCTGACGGGGCTGGATGCAAAGATATGCGTGTTTGACGGCGAGGCTGTTGTAAATCAAATTATGAACACCAAAGAAATCATAAGAAAAAATGATTGGATAATAAACGACTACCAAAAAAGAATCAAGATTGCCATGATTCTGCCGCTTTTCCATATCTTTGGAATAATGGCGGCTTATTTTTGGTTTGCCTTTTTCGGGCGCACAATGGTTTTTCTTAAAGATAATTCTCCTGAAACAATCAGAGGGACGATAAACAGGCACAAGGTAACGCATGTTTTTGCGCCCCCAATCCTGTTCCACAAATTATATAAAGGGATAATGAACGGTATTTCGCAGGAAAGCGAAAAATTGAAGAATAAGTTTCAAAAAGGGGTAAAACTTGCCTTTGCCCTGCAAAACATTTTCCCTTCGCTGGGAGTTAAGATTTCAAAAAGGCTTTTTAAGGAAGCGCTTGCCGCCTCGTTCGGACCGTCGCCGGTGTTTATGATTTCGGGCGGCGCGTATATAGAGGCCGAAGCGCATAAAATCATCAACTGTATTGGCTACCCGCTTTTTAACGGCTACGGCACGACGGAAACGGCGATTTCAGGGGTGAACCTGGCGAAAAAGATAAGCCTTCGAATCGACGGCTCGATGGGGAGTCCTTTTAAAACCGCAAATTACAAGTTTGACGGGGACGGAACGCTGATTGTGTCCGGCAGCGCAATTTGCAGACAAATTATCACGCTGGAGGGGGAGGAAAGCGGCTTTAGCAGCATTAAAACAAATGATTTAGTAAAAATAATAGACGGCCGGTATTTTATTTTCGGGCGAAAAAGCGACCTTTTTACAGGTGAAAACGGCGAAAACATAAACCCGGACGCGATACAAAATGAATTGAAAATAAAAAGCGCAAACAGGCTTTGTATTTTAGAGTTAAACGGAAGGCTTTCTCTCGTTTTAGAGTATAACGAAACGCTGCCGAACACAATAATTGTTAATGAAATTGAACATATAAAAAATTCTTTAGTGAAAATTGCATACGGGCATAATGTCAGCGATATATTCGTAACCTGTCAGCCCATTGCAAACCCAAACGCTGTCAAGGTTTCGCGCGCGTTACTGCGGCGCAGAATAGCCGAAGGCGGGGTGGTTTTGCATGACTGTAAAAAGCTAAAAGACATCGCCAAAAAAAATAACCGGGCGGACGATGCCACGATGACGCTAATCAAGGAAGCGTTTAGATGCGCGGCGGATACCGGCGCGGAGGTTGAATCCGCCTCGGACTTCTTTACAGATTTAGGCGGTGACAGTATGGGCTATTTTTCGTTGATATGCGAGATTGAAAGCATATTTAACATTCGAATAAACCTTGAAAAGAGCCAAAATCTGCGCACCCCGGAGCGTTTTTATAAGTATATAATGGAGCTGCTATGAGCTGGATCTTATACTATTCTGACCTCATGCTTGGGTTAATCGTACAATTGTTTGTGTTTAAGACAAAGACCTATTACGAGGACGGTAACAGGCAAAACGGGCGGCTTAAGGGCGGAACCATAATTATTTCAAACCACCGTTCCTTTATGGACGCTATCGTTATAGCGCTTAGGTTTTTCTTTCATAAGCTGCATTTTATAATCGCCGATTATTATAAGGACAAATTGAAAGTTGTAAAATTTATAATGGAAACTATAGGCGGAATTCTCGTAGATATTGAGGGACAAAACCTTGATTTTATCGAAAAGAGCAAGCGGATAACCGTAAAGGGCGGCGCCATTTTAATGTTTCCCGAGGGTGACTATAAATTTACATACGAGCCCCAAAAGTTTTCCCCGGGGTACATAATGCTTGCCGTCAGGACGGAAGCGAAGATTCTCCCGATTGTCAGCGATTTTAATTACGGGCTTTTTAAACGGGTGCACTTAATGATAGGGAACGGTATAGATTTATCGCGTTATAAAGGCGAAGAGCTGACTAAAGCGAAGTTAAAGGAAATTAATGACGAGATAAGCGGGAAATTTTTGATGCTTTTCTACAAGTTAAAAAGGAAAAAGGCCCAGAGATTTTCCAATAAATACGATTTTATTTCGCTGAAAAAGTGCGACGTTATCCGCATTTCCGCCGGCTCTCACTACCATTACGGCGTATATCTAAACGCGGGCGAGGTTATTCAATTTGGCCGCGCCGTGAATATGGCGGGCGAAAAAGTAGTTGTCAATTCCGTTTCCCTGAATGAGTTTTGCGGCGCGAAAATTCCCGAGGTACGCACGCTGAAAAGAAGCGAAAAAAGATTTATCAGAAACGCGGACGACATAGAGAGGTACGCGAAATCGTGCCTTGGACAGGGCGGATACAGCCTGATGAATAACAATTGTCTTGACTTTGTAAACAGAGTTACACTAGAAATTTAGAAAGAACAAATTAAGCCCAATGAGGTTATATCGAAGTTATGAGTACGGTTATATCTGCTGTCACGCTAAATAATCCCCTGATAATTGCGACCGCCGCCTTTTTTGCCGCGGGCTGTTTCGTCATATTGTTTTTGGCGCCTTTCGTGATTTTTTATCAGACAAACTACCGTAACCCCAAAAAGGAAAGAACGAGAGACTGCATCAATAAAAAGGACGAACAGCAAATGCGTATGTTCAACGAAGGCGTGGAATGGGCCGGCCGGTTTAAAGACAAAACGGAGGAACTGAGCATTATAAGCGGCGACGGGCTTACGTTGTATGGCGAGTACGTAAATTTCGGGTACGGTAAATGCGTTGTAATATTGCATGGACGGACGGAATCGCTGCTCTATTCATACTATTTCGCCGACATTTTTTACAAGAACGGCTACAACATTTTGGTATTCGACTTCAGGGCGCACGGGTTTAGCGGCGGAAAGTATCAAACGTGCGGGATAAAGGAAAGCGATGATTGCGTTTTATGGATTAAACTGATAAACGAAAAGTACGGTATAAACGATTTTACAATTCATGGTAACTGCATCGGAGGCGCGACGGCGGTTTATACATACGTTAAGCTAAAAAACGCCGGAAGCGGCCTGGTAAAACGGATAGTGACGGACGGTCTTTATCAAAGCTACTACGAGATATATAAGGGGTACTTCAGGATGTTTAAATTGCCCTCCTTCCTTGTGCTTCCCTGTGCTTCGATGTGCTTCCTCCTTATTTATGCGCTTACCGGAGTCAGGCTTTTTAAGGAAACGCCGCTAAAATGTATGAAGGATACGGACATCCCGATTCTGTTTATCTGGAGCAAGCAGGATATTTTCTGTACTAAACCAAAGGGGGAGGAGTTGTTTAAAGCGTGCCCGTCAAAATACAAGGAGCTTAACTTTTTCAAGAAGGGCAGACACTCTCACGTCAGGTCTTCCCAGAAGGCTGAATACGATGAAGTCATCGCTAAATTCCTGCAAAAACATACATAAAATACATGCTGGTTTTCTCAGGAAGCGCTGTCTTGTAAAAGCATAGCAAAAATAAAAGCCGCGCACAGTCCGGCTGAAACGGTCAGGCCAAAAATATGAGTTGGCGTAAAACTGCTTAGAACCAGAGCGCCAAAAGAAAGAAGGGTAGTCAGAAACGATAAAACCACCGCAAGGGATGTAAGCCTTATTTCCTCGCCTTGTTTTTTCCCGATCATATAAAAGATATAATCAAGCCCTAATCCAAAGACCAGCACAATGGCGGCGACGGAAAAGAAGCCCAGGGGAATCTTATTGACTCCCAGAGCCGCCAGTACAGTTATAACCAACAGCAGGGGAACCGCGCAGATTTTAAGGCTGTCCCGCCGGGGATATACCGCAAAGACCGTGATGGATACGACAAAGTAGGCGGCCAGAAAGAATAAAAGTATGGTTCTGGTAAGGATATCCAGATCACGGCGTATATCTTTTTCTTTGTTAACAAAATAAACAGAATCAAATTCATCGGCGATGAGGCTAAAGACAGCCTCATCGACCGGTTTGAGCGGAAGGACGCAGGAGTAGTAACGGTCTTCCCCGTTGGCCGGTTGGCCTATCCACAGTTTTGAAATGCCGGCGAGAGAAGGCGCGTCTTCCGGAAGACAATACCGCGAGGCGGCGGCGGCAAATTCGATTTCAAAATTTTGCGCATAACTCTGTGGAAAGTCCAGGTATTCAAACTGAGCCGGAACAAGAGGGAGCAGGGCTTTCATTGAAATGTAGGTTTCTTTCTGTTTTTTAATAGAAGGGACAAATACCGAAGTCCCCAGAAAAGATACCAGGTTTCCCCTGGTTATTTCTTCTTCCAAACGCGCGGTAAGGCGTTCCTCGTTTTCCAGTGTTTCTTCGGGGCTTGATCCGGCAACAATAAAGTACCAGCCCGTTGAGCCGTAATCAAGAACCTGCGCCGCCCGCTTTTCCGATTCCAGCAGGGAAGCTGATATGGTGTACATGGAAGACAGGTCGTTCTCTATTTTTACAAACGAAAAATTAATGACAAGAATTACCAGAATAGCAGCCGGCAAAGCCGCGGTAAGAGCGGGCCGTATGAACCGCGGCAGGGAAATAGTTTTAAGGCGAAGAAAAATTTTTCCCTCAAAAAGCGCAAACCGCCTTTTCTTTTCTTCCGGTATTTTAAACATGGGGAAGATACAGAAGCATGTAAGGAAGGAGCTGAGGAGCCCCGCCATGGAAAAGACGGCGAATTGTTTTAGAATGGGAAATGGGGCAAACAGAAAAACACAGAAACAAATTTCCGTAGAAATAAAGCTCATGATAATGCTTTTTGAAATATGAGAGCGAATCTCACCGCCTGTTTTTAAAGCCCTGTTTCCCTTCCAGTGAACAAAGAAATGGGCTGAATAATCCACACAGGTGCCAATAAGGGTAGTTCCAAAGACAAAGGTGGTGATGTGAATTTCCCTGAAAACAAGGAGCGCCGCCGCTGCGGCGGCGCCTAAAGAGATTCCTGCCGCCAAAACGGAGAAAAAGACAGGCATAAGCGACCGGAAGGCATACAAAAACATAATCAGGATTAGAATAATCGTAATGGCGCTGATTAACGAAATCTCCCTTTGTGCGTTTGAAGCGTTTTCATAACTGTGGAAAGAGATTCCTGAAAAATAAAATTCCAGCCCCGGTACGGTTTTTTTTATTTCGGGCGCGATGGTATATATTTTTCTGGTAGCGTTCTGACCCGCCAGCAGGGAAGTCCCCTTCGGGGCAAGGGTTAGCCGTAACAATACATACCATGTTCCTTCTTTATCCGCGGCAAGGACATCTTCCCTGATGCCGAGACCGCCGCTGAGAAGCATGGAAGACGATAAAAATTCCTCCATACGTCTTTCTACAAGAAGGAAAGGATCGCTTTCGATATGTGTCAGCGGGATAAAATTAAACGCGCCAAAAGCGGACGCAAGCGCGTCCTGCGCTATTTCTTCCGCTCCGCCGTTTTCCAGCAAGGCAAGGGTTTCTTGCCCGGCAACAACAAAACGGTAATCGTACAGATAGCTGCTGAATTCAGCCATAATTTCAGAATCATAATATAAGGAAATACTTTCAAAATCAGGCGAATGTTCAAATTCCGCGTATAACATTTGAGCGCCTTTTTTCGCGTTCTCAAAATCCGGCGCGGCGGAAAGGATAACAAGTTCCCGTTCGGTTCTTTCTCCGAGGATTATATCCGCTTCCATTACCGATCTTGATTGGCTGGAACTCGGGAGCATGTCAATCATCGTGCTGTTTACGCGGACAGGCCCCTTTGTAAAAACGGAAAGAAAGAGAAGCAAAGGAATGGTCAGGTGGAATAAAAGCCATAGCCAATACCCTTTGACAGGCATGTTATCGGCGGGCGAAAAGAGCTTTTTCATTGGTATTCAATTCCACAGGATAATTATGGTTTGTCAATACATACTGTACGGAGTCGCCGTTCCGTTCGTATATCAGTATTGATCTGATGGTCGTGGAGCCTTTCATAATGATTTTTTCCGCAAAAGCGCTCATAGTAGTATCCTTCGGGATAAGTCCCAATTCCCATTCGTAATCAGCGGCTGCGACTCTAGGGGAAAAATAAACATTAAAATTATTTATTAACCCCTGGCTGTTACCTGAAAATATCGCGCTGATAACTTCCGCCATGCGGAGAAATGTTTCGTTCCCCTGGGCGCTTAAAACGGTTTTTTGTCCGCCGGACCTGGATTGAATCATATAATCTTTCCCCAGAGTAAGGGTAGAGGGAAAAGGTTTGACCGTATCCCATACCAGGCCAAGGTCCGCGGCAATAATAAAATTCCCCGATGATTTTAAAGTACGGTTAAGGCTGCCTATAATCTTTTCCTGTTCAAAGTTTCCGCGTGTCAAAGGATGTTCCGCAACACGCGAACAGGCTGTCCTGAAAGCGTCCATAGTCTGCGGTCCCAGAGGATGGTTGAAAATTTCTTCCTGTGGTGTTTGCGCCCATAGGCCGCCTGTAAATAAAAGCAGCCACATAAAAACGGTAATTATTTTCACTCGAAATCACCTTCCAGGGTATAGGTGTAGCCCAGCCGATGATTAACCAGCGTGACAGTATTTCTGTCTTTTTCAACTTCTATAACAATGGTCTTCCCCTTAAAGATACGGCGGCTGTTTCCCGTGTCTTCAAAAGAAAGGCCGCAGTCATTCAGCGCCTGACGAAGCGCCGCAGTATTGTAAAAACTAATTTGAAAATCGGCTACAATATATTCGGGTTTCAGAACTGAGGGAACCATCGGGGATGAAAAAGATACCTGCCCGTTCCTATAGGAGAGATCCCCCATACGTGCGCCAAGTTCGTTTAAGAGGACCATCTCCATCCCTGTTTCGTCCGCTATTACCCAGGCATTGAGGAAAAATTTCATGCCTTTGTAGGAAGCGGAAATCTGCTGGGCCATGTCCATGGAATTTTCAATATTTTCCGGGGGCAGTAATATATACTTTGAATTACGCGCCAGTTTGACGCTAAGCTGTTTTTCCCTGGTTGTGTTTGTGGTACAGGAACAACAGCAGAGGAATAAAATTACAACTATTTTTGAACTTTTCAAAATAACCTCAAAGTTTAAAACTGTGTAATATTACTTGAATTTATCTTTTTTTGTCAAGGTAACCGGTTATCTGAGTTTGAATTGTTGATTCTTAACAGTAATGTAGAAGCAGAAAACGTCCGTCATCCAATATTTCCACCATGTCGGCGGTTTGTAAACCCGCAGGGTCCTTAGCCCGTTTAAGAAAAGCCGGCACGGTAATGATCATGTATTCGGTATCAGATAATTTTTCCATCTCCTCCGGAAATTCTATCCGTCTTCTCCGTAAAGGCGCTCCCAAAGTAAAAGGTAAAAGTATTGAAAATAAAAATCCGTAAATATGATGCTGGCTTACGGTGGAACACAATTTGCGCTTAAGGAATTCATCGCCCCATTTGGAAATGATAAAACGGTTGTCCGCTTCAAACTCCGTAAGCCTCTGTTGTACCGCTTTGGGTTTTCCCGTGCTTCCCGACGTATACATAATGATGGAAGTTTCGTCAGGGTTAATCGCCGGGCCGGCCGCCGCCGGTTTGCCTGTTTTTTGCCGATCCTTAAACAATGAGGGGATGTAGAAGGCGTTTTGCGGGCTTTCCCCCTCGGGAAAGACATAATCGGTAAGGAAAGGAACAGTAACGCCAGGTGTAACGTTCCGTATTTCCTCAATATAGGCGGGGCTTACATTGGCGCTAAGGAGCACCTCTTTTTTACACTGGAGCAGGGCGGTTAAAGCCAGAAGAAAATACCAGCAGTCCTCGCAGTACAGCAGCCATTTTTTGCCGCAAAGCGCGCTTTGCGCGTTTATTATTCGCCGCAGTTCGGCTGTTTCTTCAAGAAAATCGTCCCATGTCTTGAAAACAGAATCGCCCCACGCGCCCTCGTAGCACAGGATCGTTGAGCCTGGGCGGGAATTATTTTTAAAAGCCGAAAGCGGAATACTTTTGGGCATCTTTTTCTGTACTATTTTTCGTACTATGAATTCCCCCGCAAAGATGGCGCCCATCAGTATATAAGCGATTCCCCCATTATATATAAACCAAAACATATCTGAACCGGAAAAAATAGTCCACGCGGCTATGCTTCCGTTAATGATAAAAAAACCGCACCAAACATACGTTACTTTACGGCAGTAAGCGGCGATCCTTTTTTCGTTCAGGGAACCCTGAATGGATTTGTCCTGCATTGTGGCAAAACGGAAAATCATGTTTGAGGAAGAAAAAAGAGAGCCGCCGAAAGCTGTCAGGAACAGAATATTCATAAGAAGAGGGTAGAGTTTCAGGATAATGGCGGAGTTAATAATAAAACATAACACCCCAAGTCCCAAAATCAGCGCGATGTTCAAAAAGAAGGAAAAGTTTTTTGTTTTGCTTTTTTTGGATGTTCCGGCAATAAAAATAATAAGGGCAAAGCCTATAATAAAAAGGGAAAACAGCCTTAAAGGAATTTTATGGATTACCAGTAAGATGTCCTGTATTTTCAGGAACACCTCTTCCCTGGTCATTTTGTTTTTCTCTCAGACTCAACATACGCCGCCAAAGCGTCCACAGAGGCAAAATGCTTTTTATTGTCCGCATTTTCCGAGGCAAATTTTACGCCGAACTTCTTTTTTATCGCCACTCCCAGTTCAAGGGCGTCTATAGAATCAAGGCCCAGCCCCTCCCCGAACAGAGGTTCAGAATCTATTATATCCTCCGGTTTTACATCCTCCAGTTCCAGGGCGCTGATTATCAATTCTTTGATTTGCAGTTTTAAGTTGTCCATAACCAATCCTCACCATACTAAAAAGAAGATGTATATCCATTAATAAACAAATATGCTAAATTATAGGCTATTCCCGGCTGAAAATGCAAGTAGGGAGTGGGGGAGTGGGGAGTCGAGCTAATGTCTCTTCTTTACTCCCTACTCCCTATTCCCTATCTATGCTATACTCTCCCTATGGTAATCAAAGAATTCCTTCAATTTGACACGGAGCGGGACAACGCGATCAAACTGGCGCACCGGATATACACTGACGGCTTTATTCCCGATGTTATCTATGTATCGCTCAGGGGCGGCGTCTATATAGGCAATGTTATAAGCGAGTATTTCAAGATTGTGCATAAGGGCAAACATCCGGTGTATTACGCCGCGGTGGTGGCGCATTCCTATACCGACGTGGCCCAGTCGGACAAAGTGCAAATTGTCGGCTGGACTTACGCGCCCGAACATCTTCGCATCGGGGACAAGGTGCTGCTTATTGACGATATTTTTGACAGTGGCAAAACGATTAACTGTCTTGCGCAGGTTATCATGGACAGGGGGATTCCGCGCAAGGACTTGAAAATCGCCGTCCATGATTACAAGTATTTCACCGACAAGCCGGAGCAGCTTCCCATCCAGCCCGATTACTGGTGCAGAAAGCACGAGCAGTCCGTCAATGATCATGACCACTGGATACATTATATGAGCCACGAGCTTATGGGGCTTACGCAGGAAGAAATCGACGAGCATTACTGCAAACGCACCCCCGATTTGCGCGATGCGATGAAGCTGATTCCCAACAAATAAAATGCTTTGCGGGATTGATGAGGCGGGAAGGGGGCCGCTGGCCGGCCCGGTGTGCGCGGCGGCCGTGGTTTTGCCCGAAGGCTTCCCGGTAAACCTGCTTGACGACTCCAAGAAACTTAAACCCAAACAGCGCGAGGAAGTCAGACGCGTAATAATTGAAAAAGCCCTCGCCTGGGGGGTAGGATGGGCGACCCACACCGAAATCGATTCGATTAATATCCTGCAGGCAAGCCTTTTGGCTATGCGGAGGGCTTTTGAATACCTTTTAACCCCAAGAGCCGAGGCCGCGCAATGGCCGGACAGGCTGGAAAAGGAAATCCCCTTTGGTCTGCCTTTTCCCCAGGCGGACATTCCGCAAGGTCTTGAAGCTGTGGTAGACGGTAAACACATCCCCGAACTGCCTGTTCCATGCAGGGCGCTGGTAAAAGCGGACGCGACAGTCCACGAGGTAATGGCCGCGTCAATTCTGGCAAAAACCGCAAGGGATCAACTCATGGCTTATTACAATGAACTTTACCCCAAATACGGCTATGAAGGGCATAAGGGCTATCCCACCGCCGAACACAGGAAATTAGTCCTGGAATTGGGCCCTTCGCCGATCCAGCGGAAAAGTTTCAAGGTACGCCTGTAAACGCGAAAATTTTTCTAAAGCCTTTTTTCTATATACCGATATTGAAATAAGAACCGGAATAATCCATGCGCATTCATTGGCATGGAGGCCGCAACGACGCAGGCTGTCAATGACAGTTATGCGCAAAAAAAAGCCAAGGAGTGAATATGATAATCAATCACAACTTAAGCGCAATGTTTGCCGACAGGACCCTCAAAGTTACCCAGGTAAGCCTGGATAAAAATATGGAAAAACTGTCGAGCGGCATTCGCATCAACCGCGCCGGTGACGACGCTTCGGGACTCGCTGTTTCTGAAAAATTGCGCGCGCAAGTCCGCGGCCTGAACATGGCGGCGTTCAATGCCCAGAATGGCATTTCATTCATTCAGGTGTCGGAAGGTTATCTCCAGGAATCCGAGGATGTTGTCCAGCGTCTCCGCGAGTTGGCGGTACAGGCCGCCAACGGCATCTATACCGAGGAAGACCGCATGTACATCCAGATCGAGGTCTCGGCCCTTGTCGCCGAAATAGACAGGATTGCGTCGCACGCCCAGTTTAACGGCATGAATATGTTAACCGGGCGCTTTGGCCGCCCTATCGGCGAAAATTTGGTTACCGCTTCCATGTGGTTCCATATAGGCGCCAACATGGATCAAAGGACGCAAGTGTATATCGGCACCATGACCGCAAAGGGTCTTGGAATCCGAAACATCGGCGATGATACGTTCATTTCGCTGTCCGCGCCGGAGACTGCCAACCGGGCCATCGGAACCCTTGATGTCGCGCTTAAAAGAATAAACAAACAACGCGCCGACCTCGGCGCCTACCAGAACCGCCTTGAGCACGCGGTACGCGGTATTAACATCGGCGCCGAAAACCTGCAGGCCGCTGAATCCCGCATCAGGGACGCCGACATGGCTTTTGAGACAGTCAACTACACCAAGAATATGATTCTGACCCAGTCCGGCACTGCAATGCTGGCGCAGGCAAACCAAAAAGGACAGACGGTACTGCAGCTTCTGCAGTAAAAGGAAAACGCCTCCGAAAAACCCAGCGGTTGGAATTGCGCGCAATTTCGGCTGCTGGGATTTTTTTTGCCCTCTGTTACCTGTTGTCCATAGTTACAATTTCGTAAGGATCTTCCCCATAACGCCGGTGCTGTACAGCTTCTAATATATGTTCCGTGCCAATGATTTCTTTGCCGTCAAGGTCGGCTATTGTCCGCGCCACGCGTAAAATGCCGTGGTAGGCGCGGCCTGAAATCCCAAGCCGGGCAAGTGCCTTGTGAAACGCGTCCCGGGCTTGTTTATCCATGCCGCAAAACTTTTCGATTTTCCCCGCC
>Ga0268262_10003345_pt1 | contig 17461 bp, 18 predicted proteins | sample TergutNc150P3_FD_190354 | JGI IMG/M metagenome (GOLD analysis project Ga0268262, IMG submission 190354) | Nasutitermes corniger P3 segment gut microbial community from laboratory colony in Florida, USA - Nc150 P3 (SPAdes) (version 2) | ecosystem: Host-associated > Arthropoda: Insects >... | reverse complement strand
TTTCAAATTTAACTCCATACGTACTCCGGTAATTGTTCTTGCCGGAATTATTTCATTTCCCGTATGGTTTGATTTTTATCTTGAGGCATCAGCTTTGCTACGGTTCGATTTTACGTGAGGCATTGCGCATATTCATTTAACGGCGAAAAATGGTTCACCGTAACGGATAAAAAATTATTGGGTATCAACATATGTGCAATCACTTGGGGTAACAACAAGTTTGTAGCCGGCGGTAAAGACGGCAGTATTATATATTCGACTGACGGTGAAAATTGGGTCGCCGTAACAGACAACAAATTATTAGGTATCAATATCAACGCAATCACATGGGGCAACGGTAAGTTTATTATTGCGGGAGATGGAGGCAGAATGGCATATTCGCCTGACGGTATTGCATGGACTGCCGTAACGGACAACAAATTTGATGACTGTTCCATCTACGCAATTGTTTGGGGTAACGACAAGTTTGTCGCAGTAGGCAGGAACGGTAAAATAGCGTATTCGACGGATGGCATTATTTGGACTGCTGTAACAGACAGCAAATTCGGCAGCGATTACATTCATGCAATTGCTTATGGTAACGGTAAATTCGCCGCTCTGGGCTATTACGGCAAAACGGTGTATTCATCAGACGGCATTACCTGGACCATCGCAACAAACAGCAAATTCGGCAGCGACGAATACAACAATATTGAGGGAATTGCATATGGCAGCGGCAAGTTTGTTGTTGTGAGCTATTACGGAGAAATAGGGTACTGGAATGCCGAATAAGGAAAAATTAGCGCCTGTTTATAATGGAATTTATATCAGTAACAGGCCGTACGTGATATTCATACAGTATTTATTTTATCAAAAAATACGAAAGTGTTTTAAATTACGGAGGGTTTTATGAAAAAGATTGCAGGAAAAATCGCTATGATTCTGATTTTGGTAATGCTTGCCGGCAGTTTTACTAATTGTCTGTCATATGTGGGGCGTAATGAACCAATGCTTAACCGCGTGATTTATGGGGTTGTTGACATTGTTTTTCTTCCCATTTCGTTGATAGCTCTGGTTGTCTACCTAATAATTACACAAGAAATGCAAACTCAAAGTTTCTTGGTTAATTTAGATAATAATTTAATAATGGATCAATATTCCTTATTGTCAAATTATTATAAAATGAACTCTTTGCCGGAGACAGATTTTGCTTCTTTAATGCAGATTTTGAATTCTATACCCGAGACAGAACGCAATTCCACAATGGAAAAATTTTCTTTCTTATCTGAAACACAGCTTGTTTTGCTGGTTAAAGCTTATAATTCCTTGCCGGAAAATGTTTTTATTTCTTCGATAGAAAAATTAAAATCTTTATCTGATACAGAAATTATTTCCATACTGCGGACTTTTAATTCCTTAAATGAGAAAGAACTTGATGCTGTAATAAAGTCAATCAATTCACAGTCTGAAATAAAAAATGCTGTTTTAGCGGATAATTTCAACTCATTATCCGGAATAGATTTTGTTTATTCATTTGAAGCATTAGAAGCAAAACCGGTAAGCGTTTACATTGATGATGTAACGGTAGAAACAATAATACCCGTAAGACACTCATGGAAACCAGTGTTAGTAGCAGGAGTTACACGTTAATCGAAGATTAAAACTTTTTAATAAAGAGAGCTAACGCTTCAATTCCGACAATTACCACTGCGGTAACGATAATTCCGGCAATGAGCACTCCAAGGGTAACGGCTATCATTGTACGTCTCTTACTGACACCCAGCACCCACGCGCCGAGAGTGCCTGTCCACGCGCCTGTTATGGGAAGCGGGATCGCTACAAAAACAGCGATCCCAAGCCAGCCCCATTTTTCCACTCCGGCTGAAAGTTTTTTCCTCGTTTTTTCAACAAAACGGTCAAAAAGATTCCTGTACCAGCGGAATCCTTTTTCAGGACTTGCGCCGTAAAATAATTTATGTACTGTAGCAAGGAAAATCCAGCAGACAGGCGCGATTAGCGCGTTAAGTATTACTGCAAAGGGATATGCCCAATACCAGGGGATATTGTTTGCAATCGCAAACGGAATTGCGCCCCGAAGCTCCGATATGGGCATAAATGAAAGAAGGGCGGTTATTGCCAATATTACAGGAACGCTCATTTATTATCCCAAAGTGAAACGGGATATACGCCCAAAGATGTCAGCTCATTTATTTTTTTTACAGCCTCTTCACGGTCTTCTTTATATGTTACGCCGAACCACTGTGAGTTTGCAGGAAGGACTTTTACTTTAATAATTCCTTGTTTTATAAAATAATCAACCGCTTTGGGAATAAAACATTCGGTTTTTAAATGTCCTTTCATATCCGCCGTGAAAATTTTCAGAAAATCATTAAAATATTTTTGAAATTCAGGCAGAATTTCCGGTGAAAACCCCCAAAAATTCATCGATACCGGTGTATCGCCCGTGAGATTACGCACAGAACCGTCCGAAGCGGTATTGAAAACACGCCCGTCTTTTTTTTCGATAGCGGTAAGTTCATCGACACCGGCAAGATAGCCTCCCTCAACCTTGCAGACTCCGCGCGATACTGTTCCCTGCGGACTTAACGTCTTTTCAAGCTGATAGGGAACTATCGCGGAGACGGCGGCTTCCTGTCCGGCAAGATATTTGCCCATAACAGCGAAGGCTTCCCTGCCGTAAAAATCATCGGCGTTAATTACCGCAAAAGGAGCGTCTATTTTATCCGCGGCACAAAGAAGCGCGTGGCCTGTTCCCCAGGGCTTTGTTCTTCCCGCTTTTTGCGCCGCCGTAAAAATGTCGGCCGGAATCAAAGTATCTATATCCTGAAAAGCAATTTCATACTTTACTTTTGCTCCCATTCTGACAAGAACCTGCTCGGAAAAATCTTTTTCTATATCGTGGCGGATAATAAACACAACTTTTTCAAATCCTGCCGTTACAGCGTCGTACACCGAGAAATCGAGAAGCACTTCGCCGCTTTTCCCAATTTTATCCATCTGTTTAAGTCCGCCGTAACGGCTTCCCATACCTGCGGCAAGTACAACTAAAATCGGTCCTTTCATGGTAACTCCTTAATTATTCAATATTATTTTTAGTGTATGTTAAAAATGAAAACTCGTCAAAATCTTCCTTGTTGGTTATAGTCCAGCAGGCGGCATCTATTTCCGGAAAAAACGTATCGCCTTCGTATTGTTTATGAATTACGGTTAATTCTATTTTATTTGCCAGCGCAAGAGCCTGCCTGTAAATTGTCTCTCCGCCGCAGATGAAGATTTTTTCATAATTGTTGCAGTATTCAATGGCGGAGGGCAGGGAGGGGGAAATAACTATGTTTGGGGGTTCTTGAGGGACAGAGCTTGAGTTGAGGGACAGAGCTTGGTTTTGGGGACAGAGCTTGGTTTTGGGGACAGAGCTCGGCTTGAGGGACAGAGCTAACATTTCTGAAGTCATCTTTCCCGAAATTATGATATTAACTCGTTCCGGAAGCGGTTTTCTGGGTAGAGACTCCCACGTTTTTCTGCCCATAATACAAGGCCAGCCCTTTGTTAATTTCGAGAAATGCGCCATGTCCTTTTTAAGCGACCAGGGTATAGCATTATTTTTACCGATAACTCGGTTCTCCGCCATTGCGGTGATAATAATGATTTCCCGCATGAATTACACCGCAATCTCGAATTTCATCGCAGGGTGAGGATCATAATTTTCAATGACCGTGTCGCTGTAATGCCAGTCAAAAATTGAGGTAAATTTCGGTGTTTTAATTACCGGCAGCGCTTTTGGAGAACGAATACACTGCTCTTTAATAGCGTCAATATGGTTCACATATATGTGGACATCGCCTAAAAAACCGATAAGCCTGCCCTCGCCTAAACCCGCTTCTTTTGCCAGCAAGTGCAAAAGACACCCGTAACTTGCAATGTTAAACGGCAGTCCCAAAGCGACATCTACCGAGCGTTGATTCCACAAAAGATTCAACTTATTGTCGATAACAGTCACTTGAAAAGCATAATGACAAGGCGGCAGCGCCATACGGGAAAGATCGAGCGGATTCCATGCGCTGACAATCATACGGCGGTTATTGGTGTCGGTTTTCAATGTATGAACCACCTGTTTAAGTTGATCTGAGCTCTGTCCCTCCGCAGGTATATCGAACGATTTATATTTCGCACCGAAATTACGCCATTGCCAGCCGTAAATAGGACCGAGTTCGCGCTCATTCATCATTTTGGTTTTAGTTTCCGCGTCATTGGCATAAGGGATAATATCCGGACTGCACCAGTCGTCCCAGATATGATTGCTCTGTCCCCGAAGCCATTCTTTATCGGTTATCCCGCGAATAAAGAACTCCAATTCTGAAGATACCAGACGAAAAGGGATTTTTTTTGTGGTTAATAGGGGAAAACCTTCGGCCATATTGTGTTCAAACATAGCTCCGGCAATGGTAAGCGCATCAACACCGGTTCGGTTAGTTTTACGAAAACCGTGATTAAGTATATTTTTTACGATATTCAGATACGCATTCATTTAAAGTTAGCTTCATTTTATCTATGGTATTCGATACAAGCAAGACCTTATAGGCAGCAGTTGGGGACAGAGCTCGATTTTTTGATTATTATGGGTCAGAGCTAAACGATTAAGGTTTTTTTATAAATGAGAGCGTATTGGGTCAGCTCTGTCCCCGGAATAGATTTTTGGGACAGAGCTCAATTGTTATCATAGGGTCAGAGCTAATCTATACCAAACTAAAAAAATCCGTTATTTTATCAAAATGAACGAAAAAGAACTCATTTGGACGGAAGAAGGACGTAAACAGGTTTTTAATTGTAATGTGTTTTCAATCTGGGAATCTTATTGTAAATCTCCGGAAGCTCAGTCTGCTCAGGACAAAACACAAACTTTTTCGGTTATAAGTGCTATGGACTGGGTTATCATTGTACCTGTTATAAATAACACAAATGAAAAGCAATTTGTCATGGTCTGGCAATGGAGACATGGTTCAAAAAGTTTAAGTTTGGAGTTTCCAGGAGGTGTTTCTGAACACGGAGAAACTCCCAAAGATACAGCAATCAGGGAATTGTATGAAGAGACTGGTTATAAATCGGGAAAAATCGAAAAAATAGGGGAGTTTTCCCCAAATCCTGCCATAATGTCAAATAAGGTACACTTTTTTCTTGCTGAAAACTTAATCGGTGACGGTAAACAGAAATTAGACGAAAATGAATATGTTGAAGTTGTCCTGATTGACACAGAAAAAGTATTTCAAGGCATGGGAAAAGAACCTTACATTCACGCGCTTATGGGTACTGCCCTAATGTTATACAATCAGTTTAATAACAAATTATAACGAAAAAGAGCTTCTTCAGCGTTGGCCTTAGCGGCTTCTTTATTTCCGGCTTCGTATTCATAAATTGCTCTTTGGGCAGCTTCATCGGCTTTGACAAAATTATCAGAATTATTCAATGAAAAACCGCGATTAATTATTTCTTGTCTGACAAGAAAAGCTTTTGCGCCGATAAACAGGATTCTGTAATCATTTAACGCATCAGCGGCAGTATTTCTGGCTTTATAATAATCTTTAGCCTCATATTGTTTCATCGCCAAAATAGCTGTTTTATCTGAATTTCGTAAATATTTAGGGAAAAAATTCGTAAATCCTGTCTGGATTAGTTCATCTCTTGCGAACATTATTTCATCTTCTACGGCTTGAGTATAAAGCGGTATTGTTCTCCTGAAAATATCATCGTAAATATCCGCAATATTTGATAATGCGTCTGCATGCTGTATTTCATTTCCGGTAGATTTTGACATATTGTAAACGTCAGCATATTGCGCTTCAACTTCTTCCCATTCACTTGGAAAATAAGCCGGACTTTCAAAATCTATTGCCCGCTTTCTGGCTTCATCCGCTCTACCGTTTGATTCATTAAAAACAACTGGTAAAAACAGGCTATTTTCTGACGAAAAGGCTGATACAGAAGTTGGCTTGCAAAAAATAAATATAAAAAATAGCAACAAAGGAAATAAATAACGAATCTTGCCGCAGATGCATAGCGTTAGTACAATGTACTTGCGGTACGGCGTAGCACAAAATCCGCTTGTGAATAAAAATAAAAGCCGTTTTTTCATAAAATTACCCCTTAATAATACCAGAATATATGCTTACGGTAAAATTATATCATTGATACAGTTATTTTTTCAATTTGTTGTGATTATGTCTATTTTATAACGAGCACTGTCCCTCATTACCAGGTTGTCTTAGCTCTGTCCCCAATATTTTAATAATTCAATCTCAAAAAATAGATTTTCAAAGAAAAAATAATATATTTTACTAGCTTTATATGCTATATTAATAAAAATTCATCATTAATAATTAAGGAATTCTTATGGACAGTATAAAATTTGATATTGTAAAGCATTTTGGAGTTATTTCTTCGGAAAAAAGCGGTTGGAAAAAGGAAGTAAATCTGGTGGCATGGAATGACAGAAAACCGAAACTGGATATTAGGGATTGGGCGCCCGGACATGAAAAAATGGGAAAAGGTATAACTTTGACTGAAGAAGAAGCCTCTCAATTGGCTGAACTGTTAAATACTGTGTTAGCTAAACCGGAAAAATAAGGTATTATTCCCGATTTTTAGCTCTGTCCCTAACTAGAATAATTCTAAAATGACAGTGTGTATCTTTTATAATTTAGCTCTGTCCCCGTAATATTACCGAAAAGCTCAGGCATTTAAGCTCTGTCCCCAAAACTAACATAACTAACCTATTGCCTGATTTTCAATAATTTAGTAATTTTATATTATGTATTCCTGTTGGGATACATCGCTCCGTTCTGGAGTACAATTCATTAAAAAAACCGATCTTTACTGACAGCAGCACTGTTTACGTGGATTTCGGTTAATAAGAAAGAGGAGAAAAAAATTATGGCAAAACAGTTGATGTTCAACGAAGAAGCCAGGCGAAAGCTGCTTGCCGGGGTTGAGCAAATCTCAAAAGCCGTTAAGGTAACCCTCGGCCCAAAAGGGCGTAATGTTCTATTAGACAAAAAATTTGGCGCACCCACAGTTACAAAAGATGGAGTTTCTGTTGCTAAAGAAGTAGAACTTGCCGATCCATACGAAAATATGGGCGCCCAGCTTTTAAAAGAGGTAGCAACCAAGACAAACGACGTAGCCGGAGACGGTACTACAACTGCCACAGTATTGGCATATTCACTGGTCAAAGAAGGTCTCAAATCCGTTGCCGCCGGCATGACCCCTATTGAACTCAAACGCGGGATTGATAAAGCGGTAGAAATAGCAGTTGAGGAAATCAAGAAAAATTCCAAAGAAATAAAAGACAAGGAAGAAATTTCGCACGTTGCATCAGTTTCTGCCAACAATGACACCGAAATCGGCAATACAATCGCAGACGCTATGGAAAAAGTGGGGAAAGACGGAGTTATCACCGTTGAAGAATCCAAAACTATGGATACTTCCATCGAATTTGTTGAAGGAATGCAGTTTGATCGCGGATATATCTCCGCTTATTTTGTTACAGACCGCGATACAATGACCTGTGTATATGAAGATGCATATATTCTCATCCACGACAAGAAAGTTTCAAGCATGAAGGATATGCTTCCTCTGCTTGAAAAAGTGGCTCAGAGCGGCAAGCCTCTTCTCATCATCGCTGAAGATTGTGATGGTGAAGCTCTATCAACTTTGGTTGTAAACAGCCTGAGGGGTACGCTGCGTACATGCGCGGTAAAGGCTCCGGGGTTCGGCGACCGCCGTAAAGCTATGCTTGAAGATATTGCTATACTCACAGGCGGTGAAGTTATTTCCGAAGAAATTGGTCTTAAATTGGAGAATACCGATATTTCTCAGCTTGGCAAGGCAAAAAGTATAAAAATTGACAAGGACAATACTACAATCATAAACGGCGCGGGAAAACAGAAAGACATTCAAGATCGTATTGCCCAGATCAAAGCCCAGATTGAAGACACAACAAGCGATTACGACCGTGAAAAATTGCAGGAACGGCTTGCAAAACTGGCTGGAGGCGTAGCGGTTATAAATGTCGGCGCAGCTACCGAAGTCGAATTGAAAGAGAAAAAACACCGGGTAGAAGACGCTCTGTCCGCAACCCGCGCTGCTATTGATGAGGGCATTGTTCCCGGCGGTGAAATTGCTTTGATTCAAGCAGCTCTGACCCTTGATAAAGCTGACACTTCCGGTCTCACCGATGACGAAAAGGTCGGTTTTAAAATTGTGAAACGCGCTCTTGAAGAACCAATCCGCCAAATCGCAGAAAATGCCGGTCTTGACGGCGCAGTTATCGCTGAACGTGCAAAAAACGAGAAAAAAGGCATCGGTTTTGACGCAGCCAAGATGGAATGGGTCGACATGGTAAAATCCGGTATCATCGATCCGGCAAAAGTAACCCGTTCTGCATTACAAAATGCGGCGTCAATTGCCAGTCTATTGCTCACTACAGAATGCGCAATCACGGACATTCCCGAAAAGAAAGAAGCTCCGGCTATGCCCGGCGGCGGAATGGGCGGTATGGGAGGAATGGACTACTAACAAAACCGCGAAATAATTTAAATAATAAGGTTGTTCGGAAACCAGATAGTTCCAGAACAAGCCTAGTACGGTTTTTTTGTAAAATTAAAAACTGTACAAAGAGAAAAAAATTTAGGCTGCTTCAATTTGAGGCAGCCTTTTTTATGCCTGTCCGTGTTCAGGGCAATACTGTATAACTAAGACATCTGGCGGATCAGTAATAGTTTTTATACTGTGTTTATGATGCCACAACCCGCCGAATTTCCATTCCCATGAAAAATCGACTAATTGCGCATTTACCGGATTGTCGTCAATGTAAATAAACACCCGCAGAAAATCTGCTATTCCCTCAATAATTCGAGAATAGAACCGTTCACCCCAAACATGCCCTCTTAAATTATGTTTTCGATTCCATGTCATTGCAAAAACACTGAGAATCCATTGCATAATCCGGGAAAGGGATTCGTTATCACCAGGTTTAATCAACAAATGAAGATGATTGTTCATAATACAGAAATTTATCACCTGAAAGCGGTATCGCTTTTTTGCCCGTTCAATTACTGTTAAAATGAGCTTTTTCTCTTCTTCAGGCAAAAGAAGCATTTCACTTCTGTTGATCCTGGCAGTAACATGATATTGAGCTCCGACACGAAGCTGTCTTAACTTTCGCATGCTTATATATGGGTGCGTAGATGCAAGATGCTTTACTGGAAAGAGAATTTTTTATTATTTTTTAGCTTTGTCCCTAATTAGGTTAATTAGAGGTTTATACAAATATTTGAGCTCTGTCCCCAATGTTAATATGACATTAAAAGAAACGATGTTGAAAATCACATCATGAAAGGATACTCTATTATTTGGGGACAGAGCTTAAAAAAAATGAAAATAATAATCGCACCGGATTCATTTAAAGGAAATTTAAACGCTCCCGAAGTATGTTCATTAATTGAAGCCGGTATTATCAAAGCAGACAAAGATATAACTGTCATAAAAATCCCATTAGCAGATGGCGGAGAAGGAACAGCGCGAATTATTATTCTAGCGGCAGGCGGTTGTTTGTCTAAAACAGTTGTTACCGGTCCTTTTGGAAGGAAAGTCGAAGCTGAATTTGGACTAATTAATAACGGAAACACCGCTGTTTTAGACATGGCCAGCGCATCGGGAATAGAATTGGCTAATCAAAATGAACTTAACCCTATGAAAGCGACCAGTTACGGTACCGGAGAACTAATTAAAGCTGCATTAGAAACCAGAGCAACCGAGTTAATCATAGGGATTGGCGGAAGCGCAACAAATGACGGCGGTGTAGGTATGCTCAGCGCATTAGGTTTCAAATTTTTGGATGAAAATGGACAACTTGTAAGCTTGAACGGAGAATCTCTTGTTAAAATAACGAAAATTGATTGCTGCAATGCCAATAAAAAATTAAAAGACGTTTCTATAAAAGTTGCCTGTGATGTAACAAATCCTCTGCTTGGACCTACAGGAGCTTCCGCAATATTCGGGCCGCAAAAAGGAGCAACTCCAGAAATGGTAAAGGACCTTGATGCAGGGCTTGCTAAATTAGCAGGAGCATGGATCAAAGCAGGACTTACCAAAGATGTAGAACAACCTGGGGACGGAGCTGCAGGCGGAATAGGAGCAGCTTTGAGAGTATGCTTAAATGCAACTATGGAATCAGGGGCAATGCTGGTAATGAAACATTCAGGTTTTTTCAATAGTTTATCTGAATGTGATTTGATAATTACAGGTGAAGGGATGACTGACGGTCAAACGATTAATGGAAAATTATGTTCCATTGTTGCTCGTGAAGGTCATAAAGTCGGTATCCCTGTTGCATTGATTTCAGGCGCTTTAAAAGGAGAAATTTCAAATCTTCTTTCCATTTTTGATTATGCGGTTTCCATTTCCTGCGGACAAATAGGTCTTGATAATATGATTAGAGATAGCAGGAGGGATTTAAACTTGACGGCAGAGAACTTAATCCGGGCAATTAAAATCGGAGAAAATATTAAGGCAAAATATGACAAATGAAATTGAAAAATTGAGCTCTGTCCCCAATGAAATTGATACAAAATCCGAAAAACCCAGCTTAACAGCAGTTTCTCTGATTAAGAAAGGATCAGCCCTGTCCCTTCTCACGTTAATTTCCCGAATTCTTGGCCTGCTTAGAGAAATGACCAAGGCGAGTTTACTTGGCACCAGCGCTTTATCAGATGCGTTTTCCGTCGCTTTTCTGCTACCTAATCTTTTCCGCCGTCTTTTTGCCGAAGGCTCTATTTCAGTTGCTTTTATTCCAACATTTAAGGAATATTTACTGGAAAACAACTTGAAAAAAACACGGGAATTTCTTTCATGCATTTTCACATTTTTGACTTTTTTAGTAACACTAATGGTAATGGCAGGAATACTTGCAGCTCCGTTACTTGTCCGCATCTTTGGTGTAGAAGAATATGATGAAACCGTTTTTCTTACCAGAATAATGTTTCCATTTCTCGGGTTTATATCACTAGCTGCTCTGTTTCAAGGAGTGTTAAACAGCCTTCATATCTTCACTCCATCCGGTCTTGCGCCGATTTTACTTAATATTGTTACCATTCTTTGCGCTTATGGCTTGAGTCCTTACACTCAAAACCCAGCCCGGGCAATGGCTGTTGGTATTCTTATAGGCGGCTTTTTGGAAGCGGCAATTCAATTTCCTTTTGTTTTAAAACGGGGACAGAGCTTCTTTTTTACCGACATGAAGCGCGCCATTACCAATCCCGGTACCAGAAAAGTACTGCGATTAATAAGCCCCACAATCGTAGGTATGGCTGCCTATCAGCTTAATGATCTTGTTTCCACTGTTTTAGCCGGAAGGGCCGGTGAAGGTATTGTGTCAAGTCTTCAATATTCGCTCAGGCTTCAGGAATTGATTCTCGGAATATTTGCAGTTTCAATAGGGACTGTGCTGCTTCCAAACCTTACAGAATACGCAAAAACCTCCCAGTGGGATATTTTTAACAAGCGGTTGGCTTCATCAATGGACATAATCGCCATGATTACCATTCCGATTACATTTTTTTCACTCGTTGAGGGACAGAGCTTAATACGCCTTCTCTTTCAAAACCGAAATTTCGATGAAACATCTGTTAAACTAACTCTATCAGCCTTTATTTTCCATATGCCCGGTCTGTTTTTTATAGCTTTAAACCGTATCCTTGCTCCCGCTTTTTACGCCCAAAGCGATACAAAATCACCGACAATAGCCGGGATAATCTCCTTTGCCGCCAATATTTGTTTCGCAGTGATATTGGTCAAACCTTTGCGAGGCGCGGGAATTGCTTTAGCTCTGTCCCTCGCCAGCGTAATAAACACTATATTGCTTTTTGCTTTCTTCAGGAAAAATACAAATATAAAATTGAATTCCGCACTAGGCTCAATTTTGACCTATATTTTAAAAATTTCCATAATTTCAGTATTAGCAGTTATACCAATCTATTTATTATCTCCGATATTACAAGTCTTTTTTACCGGTAGAGGCCGGATTGTATCTTATGGTATTCCTTTAATTATTAATGTAATTGTTTATATTTTACTTGGAATTGCCATGCTTGCTTTAATCAAAGATAAAAATCTTTTAACTTTGGTAAAAATATTAAAAAGAGGGGATAAATAATGGGGACAGAGCTCAAATCATATTCAAAAACTTTCATTTGGGGACAGAGCTGAAAATGGAATTTTCAACTGAAAAAAAATACCAAAACCTCCCCGTTGTCGCCCTGGCCGGGCGTCCAAATGTAGGAAAATCCACCCTCTTTAACCGTCTGCTCCACAAACGCAAGGCTATAACCAGCCCAACACCCGGTGTTACACGTGATCCGGTAGAAGCGGATTGTTTTATAGACGGAAAGCCTCTCAGACTTATCGATACCGGCGGCTTTAAACTTGCCGAAAACGAAGGTATAGACAAACTGGTAGTCGAAAAGACTCTTGCTGTAATAAAAAAAGCCGATCTCATTGTTTTAATCCTTGAAGCCGGTGAAATAACCAGCGAAGATGAAGAATTTATAGGTTTATTGCGTCCGTATCGCAAAAAACTCATTACAGCCATTAATAAAACAGAAGGCGGCAGACGGCAGGCCGATTCCTGGAATATCCTGTCTTATGGCTTTGAAAATGTTTTTATGATTTCCGCCGAACACGGCGATAATATCGGCGAACTTGAACAGGAAATCATCAAACGGCTTGATTTTTCCATAATTGAAGACGTACATGAGGGTCAGAGCTCAAATATTCGCATTGCTCTTCTGGGAAAACCAAACACCGGTAAATCCACTCTTTCAAACCGTCTGACAGCTACAAATGCCTCTATTGTGAGTGAGATTCCGGGTACAACCAGAGACACAATAGAAGGCAGTTTTAACTGGAAATCGCGGAGTTTCATTATTCTTGATACAGCCGGGATACGCCGTAAAACAAGAGTTAATGAAGATATCGAATACTATTCGGTAAACCGCGCCATAAAAACCATCAACGAAGCGGACATCGTTGTATTGATGATTGACGCGGTAGAAGGATTTTCAGAACAGGATAAAAAAATCGCGGCTTTGGCTCATGATAAAGGGAAAGGAATCATCATGGCGTTGAATAAATGGGACGCCATGCCTCAGCAGAAAAATACATTTAAGACAATTTCAGACAGAATACGCTTTCTCTTCGGTCAAATGGAATATGCGCCTATTATCCCTGTCAGCGCTAAGGACGGGAACGGCGTTGACAAACTGCTGAGTACAATAATAACGATGTACAGCCAGCTAAACATTCGTATAGGGACAGGTCAGTTAAATCAAGCGTTGGAAAAATGGCTTTTGGAGTATCCGCCGCCTTCAGGTCCGCAGACACGTTTCAAAATAAAGTACGCCGTACAAAAATCCGCCAATCCAGTACATTTTATCCTCTTTGCTTCACGTTCCAGAGCAGTAAGTGACGTTTATGTCTCCTATTTACGAAATAAAATACGAAAGGAACTGGGTTTTTCGATGATTCCCGTTCTGGTAGAGATAAAAAGCTCGTCCGGCAAAAAATAAAAAAACGAGCTCTGTCCCTCAAAATGGGGTCAGAGCTCAAAATTTCGGGGTCAGAGCCGCTCCTAAACTCAGCCAATTGACACTTCCCGCCTTACAAGCCAATATTAACCATGAGCCTTGCAAATAAATTTACCCTTTCACGTTTAATACTCTCCCCTATGTTTTTTATCATCTATTTGCTGCCTGTTCTTTATCCTGAGTTGTTCGTTTACGGAGCTGAATGGACCGTACCCGTTTTCTTGCTTATATTCATCTTTTCGGAGATAACCGACTTTCTGGACGGCTATTCGGCCCGAAAACGCAATGAAACATCCGACTTCGGAAAACTTTTTGATCCTTTTGCCGACACCATTATGCAGCTAACATGCTTTCTATGTTTTGTTATCGACGGTCTTTTACCCGTAATACTGTTTCTGCTGATTATCTACCGTGAGTTCGGTATTCTTTTCATCCGTAACCTGATGTTAAAAAAAGGCATCACAATGGGAGCAAGCATCGGAGGAAAGATAAAAACCGTCTCCTACATCATCGCCGCAAGCGTTGCAATCCTGATTGCCGGCCTCCAACGCCTGTCAATTTTTGAATTTCTTCTGCCTTATTTAAGAGTCGGCGCTAATGTCATCTTCATCATTTCTGTTGTCATTTCAATTTTATCTTTCATTGATTATCTTTTTATTTATCTGAAAGCCGGAAAAAACACATAACAAAATAATATGAATGAAAAAGAACTTTTAATAAAAATTGATTCAGAAAATACAGCGAAGCTGTTTGCCGAACTATACGGAGACAATAAGGTCGATGCAAACCGTAAACGTTATAAAAAATTAATATTTGAAATGTTAGCTGACAATTCAGACGAATTCCATAATATAAAGGAAAATATGCGGATTTTCAGCGCGCCCGGAAGGACGGAGCTGGCAGGCAACCACACAGATCATAACCGGGGAAAAGTATTAGCGGCGTCCATTCAACTCGACAATGTAGCAATTGTACAAAAACGTGATGACTGCATTGTGTTTTTCCGCTCAACAGGTTTCCCCGATGTAAAAGTTAAATTGACAGATAAAAACGGCGCTCCGGATTTACAGCCGAAACCCGAAGAAAAAGGAACGACAGAAGCTCTCATCAGAGGAATAGCCGCTGAATTATCAAACCGGGGCTGCAAAACAGGCGGCTTTTCAGCTAACGCTAATTCAAATGTGTTTGCAGGTTCGGGATTGTCATCATCGGCGGCGCTTGAATCGCTTATATGCCGTATCTTTGACTCTCTTTACGGAGAGGGAAAGCGCAGCGCGTTGGAAATAGCGCAGATTGGTCAAATAGCTGAAAACTCCTTCTTTGGAAAACCGTGCGGATTAATGGATCAAATAGCGTGCGCCGCAGGCGGCGCTGTAGCAATAGATTTCGCCGATACTTTACGCCCCACAGTAAAGCAGATCAATTTTGATCCTGCCGCCGACGGATACGCTCTTTGCGTAGTGAACACAGGCGGCAGTCACGCCGACCTTACCGCTGATTACGCTTCCATTCCGGCGGAAATGAAAGCAGTCGCGGCATTTTTCGGTAAATCCGTACTCAGCGAGTTGGAAAAAGAAACCGTCCTTTCCCGCGCTGCGGAAGCGCGAAAATCATTGGGAGACAGAGCGTTTTTACGCGCCATTCATTTTTTTAATGAGAACGAAAGAGTGGACGCAATGACCGCAATTTTACTGGAAATGGAAAGAGCCGCGACAACCGCCGACAGACAACAGGCATTAAGCCGCTATTTGGATTTGGTGAATGAATCCGGCGACTCTTCATGGGAGTTTCTTCAAAATGTATACTCCCCTGCCCGCCCCGAAACCCAAGGTATCGCCGCGGCTCTCGCTCTGACAAAAGATTTTTTCCGCAAACAAAAACTACGCGGCGCATGCAGAGTCCACGGCGGCGGCTTCGCAGGTACTATTCAAGCATACATCCCGCTTGATGCAATAGATTCTTACCGCAAAAACATCGAAGCTGTGTTCGGTAATGACTCATTAACGGCGATTAAGATAAGATCAAAAGGCGTAACGGAATTGACCATTTAAAGAACAGAAGAAAATTCCATGCTAAAAAAAATAAAACCTAACCGTTGCGGATTATTGAATATAATCGCATGAAACTGATATAATCAATGTTATTGGCCAGGATGGCTCAGTTGGCAGAGCGGCGCACTCGTAATGCGCAGGTCCCGGGTTCGATTCCCGGTTCTGGCTAAAAATTTTTCACGTTCAAAAATTTATAAAAAGTGAAAAAATTATTTTTGAAAAATAAATTCGGGAATCGAAAGGTTCAACCCGTTCTTCCAACATTCACAAATTTTTCTTACTATATCTGTTATTTTTTGCTGTTGAATTTATCGTAAAATTTAGCTATAATTTTATCAGCAAGAAAAAGGAGACAAATATGCCAAGTATTAAACCTGTATCTGATTTACGGAATTACACAGAAGTTCTTCGTGACATAAAGGTCGGAAATCCTGTTTTTCTAACAAAAAATGGAAGGGGAAAATATGTGCTCCTTGATATGGAAGATTATGAAAAAACAGACGCATGTTTAAAACTTTTAGCTGAGCTTGCTAAAGGCAGAAAAGCCGGAGAAGAGCAGGGATGGGAAACAATAGAGAATGTTGAAGCAGTTTTGGATGTCTAATGAACAAACTATTAATTTCCCCTGAAGCAAGAAAAAACCTTGTAGAAATAAAAGAGTATATTTCCGAAAAATTAGAAAACCCAATCGCTGCTGTTAATGTCGTTTCCCGAATTATCCAAAACAGAAAAAATTAAGAGCCATGCCGGGTATCGGTACAACGCTGTCTTCGAAACTTCCTTTTGATACTGATTATCGTTTCTTAGTAAGCGGAAATTATTTGATCTTTTACCGACATCAAGACTCAACTATTTTTGTTGATCGAATTATATATGGACGACGAGATTATGTAAAAATTCTTTTTCCTGAAATTAATATTAATGATGAGAAACAATAAATTTTCATTATGTTTAATGTAAGTAAATAATTTGTAAAAATTCTCTTGAATCTACCCAAATAAAACGGAAAAGCGTTTTTTGATAATCGCTATTATTTTCTTATAAACCGGCATATCAGAATTAGGCATATTTTTACGAAGTTTTTCAGCGGCAGGAACAAAATCCGCAAATCTATCTTTTATGGTCTTCATCATATTTGTGGCATTTTGTTCCAGATTTTCAAACAACGCTATAAAATCTTTATAGGTTAGTGAACTATATTTTCCCTTGCCGTTTATAAGCATAGCCATTTCATGGTCGATAATGTTTTCAGGGTAAATCTCGGTTGACAGTAAATCATAAAACGGGGCAAGTTTAACGCTTGAATCGCTGTGAAGCAAAGACAAATTTTTTGCGTGGGCATCCGTATTGCCGATTAAATAATTGAAAATAATCCATTCCGTAAACCGGATAATATCCGATAGGCGATTTTCAGAAAATTCATTAATAATCCTGTAACAGTCTTTTAATTTTGCGCCGCTGCCTGTCTGATATTTTTTATTGGAAACAATACCAAGCGCCTGACAAAAATCTTCCTGATGTATACGCTGAACGGTTCCGCTTTCGCGGAACTTGTTATTGTTGAGGTATCTGTCATATCTTGTAATTTCAAGATACGGACGCCCTTCGGCTTCCAATAGTTCAATTTCAGGAACGTTAGATAAAATATCTTTTGCAAGTTTCATGCAAAATAATTCGTTTTCCAATAAATCAGGAAATCTTTTATTGGTAATTTTAATTATATGAGTTGTAGGATTTACATCGTTTGAACGATAATATTTTCCGCCTGATTTATAT
>Ga0268262_10003344_pt1 | contig 17467 bp, 20 predicted proteins | sample TergutNc150P3_FD_190354 | JGI IMG/M metagenome (GOLD analysis project Ga0268262, IMG submission 190354) | Nasutitermes corniger P3 segment gut microbial community from laboratory colony in Florida, USA - Nc150 P3 (SPAdes) (version 2) | ecosystem: Host-associated > Arthropoda: Insects >... | reverse complement strand
TGGCCGAGTTTGTTCGCGGTCTCGTATATCTCGCTCGCGCGGTGGCATAGAACGTGCCCGTGCCCGGATGTCAGAAGCACCGTGCAGTCGTCGCCGCAGACCTCCTTCATCACCCCGAGCACCGTCGATCCGGCAAACTCCAGCTCCACCCGCCTGCGAAACTCCGCCTCGTTGGCGACCGACGTCTTCGTATGCTTGGCGGCGGATTCGGAGCCGAGAACCTTTTCTATTATGTCGATGGCGACCACCCCGAACGTCTGCGCTTTTCTCATTGTCTCTATAGCCGACCGCACGTGCCGCCTGCCGTTCGGCCCGTCGGCGGAGGCGTAGAGCGTTTTGACCCTCGCCGCCCCGGCGCGCTCAAGGCCGCGGCGCATCAGGCGCTTCATCACTATAGGGTCGGCCGTCGCGGACTCAAATATCCCCGGTTCCACCGCCGCCGCCTCGTCGGGATAGTAACCGGAGGCGAGCGCCGTAACGCAAAAATTCGACAGGGTGGGAAGCAGCGACATGAGCTTCAGCCCGCTAACCGAAAAGTTTCTCCTTAGCTCCGGCTCCATGCAGAGAAATTGATCCAGCCGCATCCCGTTGAGCACAACCATAAGCACGCCGCGCCCGAGGGCGAGCTCCGGGGCCACGACCCTCCCCAATACGTCTACGTGCATCGGCGGGCGGTTGCTCCCGCCGCGCACCCAGCCCGTGTAATTTTCGGCGGCGAAGTCGCAAAACTTCTTGCCGCAGTCGGACTTGAGCCCCGTATGCATCCGGGTCACCGCGTCGCTTGTAATCCCCTCCAGCTCGATATCCCATTTGACAAGCGAGTGATAGAGCCCCATCCACTCGGAGGCGTCGAGGGTGCCGCCGGCGCGCGCCGACATATCCGTATAGGCGCGCAAGTACTTGTCGGCGAGCTTGCGGGAAGCCCCGTGCCCCGCGTCCAATATCTGCTGGCAGGCGATGAGCAGTTTACCCGGGTCGATAGGCTTGGTGAGGTAGGCCTCGTAGCGCTTCCCCATGGCGATTTCCGCGCTGTGCTGATACCCGGTCAGCATCACGACGGGCAGGTTGGGCCTGATCGCCTTTATCTCCTCCAGCGTGGCGTTGCCGCTCTTTATGGGCATCTGCTTGTCTAAAAGCACGAGGTCGTAGGCGGCGGGGTTCTCCTCGACAAGCCGGACGGCGCTGTCGCCGTCGGAGACGGTCGTAACGCTGTACCCGCGCGTCTCCAAGAACACGACGTGCGAGCGGAAGAACTCGATTTCGTCGTCTACCCATAGGATTTTTTTGCTTACGTCGAACATGAGGGCGGCCTTTTTGTTAGAATGCGCCGTCTTTGCGGGCTTGACCCGCAAACTTCAAGAGCAGCGTCTGTATATAAACATACAATATAATATACATTATGACGCGGACGCAATGGGCGCAAATTGTCCCGCCGGACGCTTAAACCTCCCCGACCCGGCAGGGCGGGGGGCTTGTGGGGATGAATCCCCACGGCTAACGGGGTATTTGGGCTTTTTTTAACCGCGGGTTGACTCTGGCAATGCCCATCAATTATATTAGTTTGATCTCAATTTCGATGTTTTGCCGTATCAAAAGGCGTCTGAATTAGGATTTTTAGGATTTAAAGATTAAAGTCAAAATCTTTTAAATCATTTTAAGACGAAGCCTTCGGCTTCATAGATAAATGCGGGGCTATGCCCCGCATTTTCAGTCAAAATCAAAAGATAAAGGCAACGATGTCATCTTGCGCCGGGTCGCTTCGACTTCGCTCAGCGACCCTCCGGGTTGCCTGCCGAAAGCTCCCTGAGCGAAGTCGAAGGGAGCTGACGCCAGAGTTGCCTTTGTTTTGACTTTGCCGTTGACTGAAAATCGGGGGGTTTAGCCCCCCGATTTATCTATGGAAGGCGAAGCCTTCCGTCTAAAAAAGATTTTAAAAAGATTTTGACTTTTTATGTGTTTTACTCACACTTTTCAAACAATCTTACGGATAAGGGAGGTTTAGCATGAAACGTTTTTCTTTTAAGATGTTGGCGGTAGCGTCGGCGGTCTGCGCGTTCTGTTGGTTGGGTTGCGGCGGGGGGGATGACAACAATCCCGCCGACAACAGTGGGAATAACAACAGTAACAACAATAGCAACAACAACGGCGGTCAGAGCGGGAGTCTTGTTTGCGCAAGCGGCGAGGCGTGGTTGAGAAGCGGAAGCGGCAAGCCTTTCGCTATCATCTTTAAGCAAAACGGAACATGGCTTTCTGTTAAACAATCGGATGATGGAAAGTGGGTTCCTGAAGCAACTGGAACATATTCTATCAGCGGAGATAAAGTTACTACAGCTTACCAAGACGGAAAAAAAGAAACGGAAATTGTAACATACAGTATTTCCGGCAATATGTTGACAATAACAGATTCGAAAGGCAAGGTAAGCACGTACACCAAAACGAGCGGCGTGGCTGTCGACGGCTAATAATCCGTCCCCCGTTTTACATAACAAATTAACACCCTCTTTAGCAACCATTCCGCGTACCCATCGTGTCCGGTGGGTACGCTGTCCCCCCCGATTTCCCCGAGTCCCCTCGCCGATTGAGTTTGTGGGGAGTCGGCGGGGTCTGGTCGGTCAAAATCACGTTAGTCCTCGCCGCGCCCGCAACCGTTCCCCCGCCTCTTTGACGCGCGCGGTGATTTCGTCAAAGTCTCGCGGTGGTCGGTCGTATTTTTCAGCGGTGAAATCCCCGGTCTCCGCGTACTGTCCCATGAAAGCCCGCGCCACATCCTGCCCTAACTGTTCATTTACGACCCGTAGAACGGCTTCGCGGACTTCGATAGGGTTTCCTACGTCGATGACAGCAGCCATACAAAGTGCTCCCCTAAAAAGTTTATAGGATTGATAACTTTTGTTTTCAAATCTAATTTGTTTGCGGCGCGTTCAAAGCGGTCGTCTGTCGTAATCAGAAATCCCGCGCCGCACGCTTCGGCGAAAGCGGCGTGGAATGGATCGAACTCTCCGCATATTCCTTGCGCCCGTAATTCTCGCGCTCGTTCAATTATGCTTGCTGTTTCCGCTAATTCATCGGTGACGGTTCGCTCGTAGAAGGCTCGCGCAAGCCCCCGTTTATTATTGTCTTTTTTGATGTCTTCTATTTCCGCGTCTACTGCGGCGCTCCCTACAATGGGGATGCCGGAGACCGCGCACATTTTAATAATGTACATTATTATCGTGATTTCTTGTTGAACGCGAAGTTGTGTCCAATGCGCCCAATTGTCGAATGGCCGGCAGTAGCAACAAGTATCAAAATAGATTTTCAATTTATTCCACAAATGCAGACCTTTCCTTTCTGACCTCAAGTGTACTTATAGTATAAATTATGGGAAGGGCAAAGTCAAAATAAATTTTTAATGATTTCACGAGCATAGAGGCTGCGCGGTTCACCAACGCCCAAGTGTCGGACATAACCGGCGTTCCGGCGAGTTTCAAGGTAGGCGAGGTGCGCGGGCGCGGTCACCGCACGAGGTGTGTCGGCGGTCGTGGGGGTGAGGTAGTCGGCAAGATAGTTGTAGAGTGTGTTCAACAAACGGGGCGGGTCACGGTTGCGGTGATCCGTCCCCGTTTAATTTTAATTTGACATCCGTTGTCGCCAAATATTATCTTACTATATATCGGCGAGTGTTGAGATATCGCGCAAAAATTAACCCATAGGAGGTTTGCCGTGACGACGTTAATAATCGACCGCAAAACATTACCTGAACCTATATCCTCGCGTTTTCATTCGCGGCGTGTGATGTTTCAGCAGAGGTATGACGGCGGCGAGGCGACCTTTTCGCCCGTTACGGACGAAAGCGAGTCCGCGCTTGACGCTCCTACAATTGATGAACTTTTCGACAGGCTTCCGATAGATACTACGGGTTATGTGTTCAATAGGAGCGAGGCGAACAATTATGAGTGATATTGCTTTAGATACAAATATTTTAGTGTACGGTCATAGCGGGGACGACCGCAAGAAACAGGTCGGGCGCTCTCTTTTAAAGGCGTCCCCTGTGATTTCCTCTCAAGTTATCTCCGAATATCTAAATGTGATGCAGCGAGTCTTCAAAAAAGAGAAGAACGTATTGATACAAACGACCGCTCTATTACTGCGGAAGTGTACTATTAAACCTATTATTCTTTCCACGGTAGAACTTGCCGCCGATTTAATAGGCAGATACGATTTTCAACTGTTTGACGGGGTTATTGTGGCGTCGGCGTTAGAGTCAGGTTGTAATATTCTATATTCCGCGGATATGCAGGATGGTCTGATTGTGAACGGTACGTTGAAAATAGCGAATCCCTACGTATAGCGAATCCTAGAATTGCCCAAGTTGTCGCGTACGGACGACGGCAGTGAGTTATGGCGGTGGATGAGGTTTTTAACCGTGAAAACTAAAAAGGAGTTGGCCATGATAGCCGAGAAGAGTCCGATGTTGGAGAAGGCTGCCGCCCGTCTGACCGAGGTGTCGGAGGACATGCACACTCGTCACCGTTTGGAGAGTTACCGTCTCTACGAGATGGATCAGCGGGTCAAGGCGAGGCAGGCGAAGAGGGAGGGCTGGGAGGAGGGCAGGGTGGAGGGCAGGGTAGAAGGTATGGAAAAGACTATGGAACTCCTTGAACAAGGGTACACCTTCGACGAAATTAAAAAGATACTGCGGGACGGCGGCGGTCAAGGGCGGGAAGCGTAAGCGTGTGTCGGCGGTCGTTGGAGTGAGGTAGTCGGCAAGAGAGTTGTAGAGTGTGTTCAACAAACGGGGCGGGTCACGGTTGCGGTGATCCGTCCCCGTTTAATTTTAATTTGACTTCGTTTGTCCCCAAATATTATCTTAAATAAGTTAGCGTAGCGTAACCCCTCAATAGCGAGGCTATTATGACGCCGTATATAGAGAAGAACTGGCACTTAGTGGAAGAGATGACCGAGCGGCTCAAGGCGTTGAAGCCGTACAAGGTCATTTTATTCGGCTCCTACGCCAACGGCAACCCTACGGAAGACAGCGACCTTGATGTCGCCGTCATTTTGGATTCGGATGAAATAGTTGAGAATTTTGATGAACGTATGGAACGGGTGAACCCTGTATCATGTGCGGTCAGAGAAGTCCGTTACCGAATCGCTATGGATATTCTTGTGTATTCAAAAGCCGAGATAGACTATTTAAAGGAAGAGGGGAACTCTTTTATAAAGGAAATAGAGCGTACAGGAAAGGTCTTATATGAAAAATGAAACATCGGGTTGGGTATTTTTTGCTAACAACGACATGCTTACGGCGGAATTAATAATTGATCATGCGGAGTTATCGGGAGAAATCGCGTTTCTTTGCCAGCAGGCTATTGAGAAATACTTTAAGGGCTATTTGGTTGAATACGGCAAAGAACCTCCAAAAATCCATGACTTGTTGAAGTTATACTTAGAAGTAAAGAGTATACAAGATTGGAATTTGGACGAAATCGTGCTTGAAAAGATTAGCAACCTATATACGGTAACACGTTATCCCGGTAATATTGGCATGACGCCCGACGGACGGTTGCCGTCCATAGAAAACGCCCGTAATTATTGGGAGTTTGCCAAGAAGGTCAAGGCTGTTTTTACGGAGTTGGTCGGGTAGGTTCGTAGGATTTGCGCGACGCGGGCGGGCGCGCGGTGTCGGCGGGTACGTACTTGGCGAGGGGCGTTGTGAAAACGAAATCCGGCAAGAGCGAGCGTGTGTCGGCGGTCGTGGGGGTGAGGTAGTTGGAAGCGGTAGGCAGGTAGAGTGTGTCGGGGCCGGTCCACTGTGTTGTCGTTGGGTCGGCCCCCGTCATCCTCAATAAATTTGACATCCGTTATCCCCAAGTATTATCTTTATACAAGTTACGCTCATTACAACATCCCGGCTTCTTGGTAAAAATCCATAAGAGCGAGGCGGCGATTATGAAAATATATGGATACATAGCGGCGCTCTCGCCCCTATTCTTATTATTGATAGCGTCCTGCGCCAATCAAGCCCCGCCATCCGGCGGCCCGGAGGATAAGACGCCGCCGAGAGTGTCCGCGCTGTTCCCGGAAAACGGGCAGGTTAATGTGGATACGAGGGCTTCGGTGGAGATACGCTTTTCGGAGTGGATAAACAGGTCGAGCGCGGCCGGAGCGGTCTCGGTGTACCCGACTTTGCCTCAGGGCGTCGCCGTGAGGGTGAAGAAGAATAGTCTGACCGTTACGCCAAAGGCGCCGCTTTCGCCCAACACAACGTACCGCGTATCGGTCGCCGCGCTCAAAGACCTGCGCGGCAACGCGATCGCCCGCCCCATAGACGTGGTCTTCTCCACCGGCGCGGAGTTGGACAGCGGGAGGGCGGAGGGGGCGATTGTCGCGTTGAAGTCCAAAGCGGTAGGTTACAGGGTAATGCTCTTTTGGGTCGACAGCGCCTGGACGGACGGGCGCTACTTCTCGCCCCCGGACTACGCCGCGCCGAGCGACACCGGCGGGGCGTTCGGCTTCTCGCACATCAAAGAGGGACGGTACCGCGTAGCGGCCTTTGCCGACCAATACCGCACCGGCAGGCTACGCGTGGGCGACACGTGTTTCACGTCGCTGGAAAAGATCGTCGCCGTCACCAAATCGCCGCAAACGATACGCCTGTACCCCGCCGACGCCGACACGTCAACCGTCAAAAAGAGGGTACCTATTGACAGCGCCGGCATTGATACCGCCGCCGTTGATACGGCTAAAGCGTCCCAAAAGAAACTTAACGTTGATCCCGTCGGCGTCGCCGATACGTCCAAGAATAGGCTCGCGGCCGCCGACACCGTGAGCGCGTCTAAGAAAAAAACCGCCGCGGACAGCCTCTGTGTCCGTCTATCCGGCGGCGCGAGCTGTTTGGAGCCCGATGAAAAGCGCAAGTGGGTCTATCGCCCCATATCCCGCCGCGACACCTCTTTCACAGTCGCGGACAGCGCCGGAACTTTCGCTTTCGACTCCATCCCGGCGTCTAAGGGTACGCTGCTCTGGTTCATAGACGACGACGGCGACGGACGGATAACCCCGGGCAAACTGTCCCCCTGGCGCTCCCCGGAACGCTTCTTCGCTGTCCCCGATACAGTGGAGGCCAAGGCGCGGTGGGTCATAGAGGGTCTGGACGTCAGGGGGTGCGAGGAGCCGAATCAGCGGAAGTAAGCGGGTTCCCGCCGGTTGCCGGAGGGCTTTAACTTTATTCGGTTTACACAGATTTTAGGCAGGCTCCTCACTCTTCCGGCGGCGCAGCCTCATCTTTTGCCGTTGTTCCGTCCGTCGGCGCCGTCTCATCTTTTGCCGATACGGGTTCCTCTTCAGTTGACTCGACCTCTTCTTCTATCACATCCAAATCTTCTTCCGACTGCTCGGATTCCTCCTCCGGCGGCGCGGATCCTTTTGCCGGTACAACCGCGTTTTTAACCGGCTCCGTTTTTTTCCGCTTGCCAATGTTGTACGTAAAGCCCATGCTCCACTTCATTTCGTAGTCGTCCACGAACACCGTAGGTATAAAGGCCGCGTCGAATGACAGCCTGTCCATGTTGAACCCTATGCCCAAGGACGCAACCTCGTTCTCCCAGCCGATCCGCTTCCCTATCCGCAGGCTGATATACGGCAACACCTTCACCTCAAGCCCTATGGGGACTGATATCGTGCCGTCCTCGTCCCTATAGGCTACGTCGGCGGCCACGGTGTAGGGGAACGTCCACTGCGTATCCGCCCACGCCGCGCCGACGCGGGCGAATACCGGCACGCGCCCGCCGCGCCATTGCGGCCCGTCTCCGGCAAATCCATGGCTCCACGCCGCCGCGTTCATCCACGCCGCGCCCAGACCCAACTTACCGTCGAACATCTTGTAACCCAATCCGAAGCTTAGCGCCGCCGCGCCGTAGGCGTCGTCCGCCCAAATCCTGTCGTCCGCCATGCTAAAGCTCACGCCCGCCGCCAAATCGTCGCGGATGTACCCTGCGCTCAACGCGCCCACGGTCGTGCCGCTCGACGCGGGCGCACTCAGACCCCGCTCATCGCTCGTCCTGAAGTCGACGGCGCTCGAAAAAAAACTTATGGCGCCGAACCAACTCGAGAAGAACGTAGCGGTCTCGAAGCCGCCCTTGTTCACCTCGCCCGGCATCCGCCCGAACTCCGCCGAGGCGTAGGAAGACATATCCGGCGAGAAGAAGGGCAGCGCGGGATTGTAGTAGCGGAAGCCGTACCCGCCAAGCGCGGTGCCCACGGAGCCCATGGCGGCGTTTCTGGGGTTTACAGGCTCCTCCAGCATGAGGAAGCCGTAGCCGCGGTTGCGCGGTGAGCCGTCGACCGCGCCGTCGCCGTTTTCGGCGCGGACGCCGACGGCGGTTAGCGCGGTCAGTATCATTGACAGGAAGATGGCGGCGATATTTTTCACTATTGATTCCGCTGATTCCGTAGAATCACTAAGTTAACATTAAGAACAGATCCGTTTATAGAATATAATTTTTATCCACCGTCAATTTCAACCTTAAAACGACACGGTGATATCCAACTGCTGGTCTACCCCCGCCCAAATCCTGTCCGTCATTATGGCGTAGTTGAACACCGCGCCACGACACACTTTGGGCAAGGTATACGAGAATCCAAGCGTTATCCGAGGGGAAAACGACTCCGCCGTTTCGCTTGACAGTTCGATGTCCGCTATTCCCGCCCGTAGCGTTATGGCCTCGCCGAACTTCCACGCCGCGCCTACGGCGACTACCGCTTCCGGAGCGCCTAAATAGCGTCCCTCGCCGTCAATCAGGAACAGCGCGGCGTCCGCGCCCCATGTCAACTCCCGCTCTAAAAGCGCTGTTTTGTGGGACGACGAGAGGACGAAAACGGGCGGGACAATCTCGTCTATCGCTTGGGCGTATTCATCGTAGGCGCCGTACTGCCAAGCGTTATGCGACATCAGGTTTTTTACCGACGCGGACAGGGTCAATTTCGGCGCCGCCTTGTACACCGCGGCTATGTCGACCGCCCCGATAGACGTGGCGGACGAGCGCTCTATCGCGCCTTCCGGCGTCGGGGTTGTCGGCAAACTTTGGTGGTTTATGGATACGGAACCGCCGAACGACAGACGCCGCGAGGCAAGGTAGCCCACGCCGATCTTCGCGGAGAACGCCGTCCACGCGGCGGACTCAAGCGCCCGCTCCTCAACGACCTCGCCGCCGCTGTAGTACCCGTCGTAGAGGCCGCTTACGGACGGGTCGCCCCTGTAGACAAAAGAGGCCCCCATGCCCACGCGCGGCGGAACGCGAAAATCGTAGGACGCCCACGCCTCCGCGCGGCCCAGCGACCTGTAACCACCGCCGAACGACGCCCGACGCTCCCGAAGAAACGGCAGCTGCGCCGGATTGTACCACGACAGCATATAGTCGGGATCCGCCGACACCGCCCCGCCCATCCCTGACGCCCACGCTCCGGCGGGCATACGGAAAATAGCGCCCGGGAGACCGGCGTTCCAAGAGGCCAACGCCGATTGACACATGAGAATAGTTATAGCTGTTGACAAGGCGGCAATCTTGCCTCTATTTCGCCAAGATGACTTTTCCAAAGAGCCTCTCCCCCGCGTTAGAGGTGATTTTGAAATAGTAGACCCCCGGCCACACCCGCTTGCCCCTGCCGTTTGTCCCGTCCCAAACGTCGCGGATCGGGTCGGTGGAACGGCTCTTGTCCGCCCGACGCCGCTCGCCCTGTATTACCGTCTTCACAAGACTCATGTTGTAGTCGTAGACCTTTATGGTAACATTTCCGTCGTTCTTCAACTTGTAGACAAAGACGCATTTCTCATACCTGCTGTCCCCAATCCCGCCGCGTATGATTCCCGGCAACGCGTAAACCTCGCCGGAACCTATGTCGCGGACGTAGTGATACAGTTTGAAATCATCGTACTTGTTTGATAACGGTTCTACCGATTCGCTTACGTAAAGCCCGGTCTCCGTCGCCACGGCAAGAGTTCCGGAAGAGTCGCTCTTAGGCAAAAAGAGAATATCGTTCACATTAGGATTGGGGTCGTCGCCCGCCATAGAGAGCATCTTACGAAAATTCTCCGGATTCATTATTTCGGATAGCGAATCTTTTCGCGTAGCGGACGCGGCGGCGTATACTGTGACGTTATTTTCGTATAAGGTGTAGACACACCCGTTAACCGCCGGAAATACCGAATAGCGCCGATCTTTATTTATCGCCGCACGCCATTGTTTTGAACCATCGTCAAACGCGTACAGCGCGGTATCGCTTTTACCGTTGCGCTTTGCCGCTATGAACGAATACAGCGTGGACGCATCCTTTTTATGAACGGTAAAGGCGGCGTTAAAAGAGCCGAATTTTTTATCGGTGTCAACAAGAACCGAGTTCGTATCTATGCTCTCCCATCGGTTGTCCGTGGGGTGATACCGCCAAAGCGTTTTCGGCGAGGTAACGGTTATTGAATTGTCATACCGGTCGGCGTCAAGCGACAAAACCGCCATTGTGTCGGCGGCGTCGCCGATCAACTCCGAAAGATCTTCCGGAAACGATTCATTAATATCCTTGGGCCTTACGGCGCGAACGCTGTTGTCGGCCGGATTGTACCGCACTAATCCGCCGTGATTGAACGGCGCCCAAAAACTCCCGTTTGAGTAAACGACCGACCCTACAAGTTTAGCCGAATCGCCTTGAACGCCCGATGAGAATTTGAAAAATCTCTGACGCTGCGAACTGTTATTGTGATTGAATTGCCAAAAGCCGATAGGATCGCTCTGGTTGTCCTTATTGATAAGCGCGACCGCCCAGCCGCCGCCAAACCCCAACCCAAAAAATCTGTACGCCAAGTCGTTGACCTCAAACCCGAACCAGCCGCTCTCCGCGTTGGCCGACGTCCGGTAATTGAACCCGCGCTCCGTGGCCATCCACAGCGTGTCGCCGCTACCGGCCAGCGCGATAATGTTGTTGCTCGTAAGCTGGCGCACCGGCTTGAACGACTGGGCGCGCGCGCAAACGGCCGCGGCCGACACAATCTGCGCCGCGGCTATCAACGCCGTAACTATAAAACGGTTATTTCGACGCATTGCCGTCCCTCATGTCAACAACCTCAACGCCCTTCGGCGCCTTGAATTGAAAGGTATCGTCCTTGGGCGGTTTGCCGAACGCGGTCTTCTTGAACGTATACGTGTGGATATTATCGTTCTTATCCGTCAACTTCAACGTCTTGATAACCCCGGTCTTTTCCTCAACGACGGCCGTTATCGCCGTATAATCGCCGTCAGCCCCGCCCGCCTTGCCTTTGCCGTCCCAAGAAAGCTCAACGGTAGAACCGTTCCTCTGCTTTTCGGCGAACGCGTGGTTTGACAAAAAAGATAATAAGAATTTGGACGGAACGGTTGAGGCGTCTATGTCGGAGAACCTCCGCACAACGACCTGAGCGTTCTTCTCGCTATACTGCCAAAAGGTCTTGCCGTCGCTGATAAAAGCCTCTTTGCCCAGCGTGACTTTAAACTTGTTCTCGGGGGCGATCAACAATTCGCCGCTCTTCTTCTCCTCTTTTTCCCGAACATTCCAATATATGGACAAGTCAAAAGCCGCCGTAACAGCGCCCGCCCCGCCGTAGTTTTTGCGCAACAGCGCCATAGCGGCGGGTTCTTTAGCCCCCGCCGCCGTTGACTGCGCCGACAGGCCGACCGGGATTGCGAACGCCGTTAGTATCAGTATCAATACCGGTACCGACATTATCGATACGGACGTACGTATTTTGTTAATAGCGGATCGCATAGAAATTGCCGTCCTTTTTATGATTTGGCGGTTTGGGTGGTTTGGGCTCATATAACATCAATATAATACATTACTCGCCCAAAAACAAACAAAAACACGGGCGGCGTTAAGTCCGCCCTTAACTTTAATTTGACTTTCGCCCGCCGATATATTATTTTTATTGCGAACATCCTTTTATACGCCTATTCATTGTCCGATATATGATAACAATCGACTCCCCAACCCGCGTAACCCTCTCGTTAGACATAATAAGGCGGCTGACCGACGGCCCGTACGCCGGTTACCATGAGCTTGGGATCGTCAAGCACCAAATCGCCTTGGCCGACACGCTGACCGTGGAACCGCTCGGCGGCGGCGATGTGAACAACATGGACATCGTGGAGTGCGGCGACCCCCGCGTGCCGCGCGACGACACCAATATCTGCGTCAAGGCGTGCCGGCTTGTCCGCGAGTGCTTCGGGCGGCACGGGGTCTTCAGGATCACCATCGACAAGCGCATACCGGTGATGGGCGGCATGGCCGGCGGATCGGCCAACGCGGCGGCCATGTTACGCGCTTTGAACAGCATCTGGGGTCTGCACCTGACGGTCGGCCAATACCATGACATAGGCCGGGAACTCGGGATGGACGTCCCCTACTTCTTCAACGGCGGGACGGCGTTCGACAGCGAGGCGGCGGGCACCCTGAGGTCGATCGACACGACGATAAAACTGCACCTCGTCCTCGCGATCCCGGAGTTCGGGATCAGCACCAAGGAGGCCTACGGTACGATAGACTACAGCCGCGTAGCCAAAAACACCTCGATGACAAGCGCCATGACCGAAGCGCTTTCGGACAACGATTTCGACGGGGTAATTAAAAACATGCACAACGACTTCGAACTGACCGTATTCGAGCGCTACCCGCGCCTGCGGGAGATCCGCGACAGCCTGACGGCGGCAGGGTGCGCCGCCGCCTGCATGAGCGGGTCGGGGTCAACGATAATCGGGGTCGCCGCGGACAAACGCGACGCGGAGAAGATTGCCGGAAAGGTCGACTGCAAAACGATCGTCACCGAAACGCTACCATCCTCTATAGAACCTATCCGACGGGTATAGCCCGTTGTAAAAATACCCGCTCTCCGGCATCTTGATCACCGACAACCGAAACAAGAGGTTCTGCGTGGGCATCCAGGCTATCGAGGCGTCTATGGGCATATTTCTAAAATAGTCTAAGGATGATATGTTTTCCGTCGTGAAGTTGTTGTACTCATTGAACGTCGAGTGGATGGGCATATTGAAGTTGAGGCTCATGACGACCGGCGCGTTGAACTTGTACTGGATCATCGTAGAGTAGAGGCTCTGCGATTTGACGTCGCTTGTACTGGAACCGCCGGCCATGAAACTCACGGCGTGGCTCACCTTGAAGCGCGACGGATCAAGAAGAGTCGCGGACGAGTCGCCGCCGGAGAAGCGGGAGCCTCCGAGGTCGTAGGCGTCGACCGACTGGGCGAAGAGCGGGGCGGCGAGCGCCAAAACCAACGCCAGCGTTATTGCCGATACGGCGCGTTTTATCATAACCATAACGTAATCCTCCCACCGAAAAGGTGTAAATAACGGGCGGACATCCCTTTTCTACGCTATTACGGGCAATAATAGCCGTTTATTGTAATATAGTTAGCCGCCGCTCATAAAGTCAAATTTTTGACGTACCCCGTCGCCAAAAAATCGTCCCCGATCTGTTGATACGAAACGCCGCCGAGTATCAACGGATTGTCAACGGTCAATCCATTTGAGAAGGAAAGCCCGCTCAATCCGTCGCCGAAAATCTTGTTGCCGTAGAACAGATAGACCTTGTTGACAAACCCGCCCTCCAAAAACGCGCCCGCCACGCGCCGACCGCCCTCTATCAATATGCTGTTTATCCCCTCGGCGTAGGCCATGTCCAAAAAAGCGTTGATTGACTCGGCGTCGCCGCTCGATCCGGTGTGCCAATACTCAACGCCGCCGCGTTTGTCAATCCGGTTTGTATTGATACCTTGCCGATCAATCCCCTTTTTCCGCTTGCCGCCCTTATTGTTCTTGACGACGACGATGGTTCTCGCCTCGTTTGCGTGCGTCATAAAATAGGTGTCTTTCGGGATATTCTCGGTTGACGCAAAGACGATCCGCGCCGGATAGTACGTCTTCCCGCCGCACCTCGCCGTGAGCTTCGAGTCGTCGGCGGCGAGCGTCCCAAACCCTACGCCGATTGCGCCGTGTCTGCGCCGGATATCCTGCACAATCTGACGCGACGCGGGGGAGGTTATCCACTTCGACCCCCCGCCGCAATCGGCTATGCGCCCGTCGAGGGTCATGGCGAGTTTCAAGGCGACCCACGGGCGGCGGTTGGCGACCGCCCAAAAGAAGTCTTCGTTGACAAGCGCCGCCTCCTTAGCCAAAAGCCCCGTCCTCACCGCGACCCCGGCCGCCCGCAAACGCCTCAAACCCTTGCCGTTCACAAGCGGGTTGGGATCCTTAACGGCGGCGACCACCGAGCCTACCCCAGCCTCTACGATAGCGTCAACGCACGGCGGAGTCCGCCCGAAGTGCGAACACGGCTCCAGCGTGACGTACATCGTAGCCCCAACCGCCGCCGCCCCCGCCCGCTTCAAAGCCCGCCTCTCGGCATGAGGCCCCCCGCAGACCCCCGTCGCCCCCTCCCCGACCACCCTCCCGGCGGCGTCAACAACCACCGCGCCAACGGCGGGATTTGGGAACGTCGAACCCTTAGCGCGGTCGGCGAGAGCGAGGGCGCGGCGCATAAACGATTCATCGGCGGCGGAGAATTGTTGGCGGGCGTTATTCATGGGGCTTTGATTCTCTCGCCGATATACTTCTCCACAGCCTCTAAAAAAGTCTTGGCGTTTTCGACCTGAGCGGCTACCTCTTCCTTTGAAATAAGATAAAAGTCTTCATAGTCGCTTTCAAGACGGACTTTAAAGGCGTCGCCGATAATATCTGAAAAGTCATGCGAGAAGATTTCTGTTCTGATATAATTCTTGCGGAAATTGTCTATCACGCCGGAATGTTTTCTGGAATCGAACCTGTCAAGAGCCTGAACCGCGCGCATGGCGTGAAAGATACAGTAGTACGAGCGGTTAGCGGCATCCGCGAAATCATCGGCAGCCAAACCTCTTTGGGCGGATTGCAGACACTTCACCGCCTGATGAAGACGAAAGTTCGCTAAATCTTCAGGAGTGCGTTCTTCAGGCGGCATACAACTCTATCCCCTCTTTTATAACGTTCATGTAATACGGCAAAACATTCCGCCAACTGATAAATGTCTCGTAGCCCGTAACGTGCGGGCTAATCATTATACCCTGCTCCAACTCAAACATCGACACGCGATGATAGATGTTCGAACCCGCCCTGCAACACTCCTCCTGCGGGATGTCGGCGAGAACGAAGATGTCTATGTCCGAATCCTCGTTGTAGTCGCCGCGGGCGTAGGAACCGTAGAGGATTACTTTCCTCAACTTGTCGCCTAACACCTCTTTGGCGGCGGCGCAGACCCGCGACGTTACATCGTCCAATAAGGCTTTGTCGCACAACACCATAACCGACTCCTTTGACTACGGGGGACTTGCCGATGCCTTACGCCAACATATATAAAGATAATATCAGACCGAGGACGATGTCAAATTTATTGGGGATAACGAATGACCCGCCCGCCGCCCCCCCTAAAGCCGGAACGTCACCGCCAGGGAGATCAGCAGCTTATTCCAAGCGACCTTCATCCGATCTCCGCGTGTAACCGGCACGTCGATCGGGTTTTCGGGCTTGATCTTGTCGATTATGAGGTAGGCTAAGTCAAACCCGTCGCCAATCACCTTTATGCTCCGCTCTCGGCGGTAATATCCCTCCAAGTGCAATATGTTGTACGCGGTGTTCAGGTAATCTAACATTTTTTTATCTAACTTGGCGACCTCGCACTCATAAAAATCAATTGTCGGGTGCTTCCTTTTGTTCGGTACGTTCACCCCCTTCAGATTGAGCCACGCGTCAAGGGCGACCAGCACCCCAAGATACGCAATCCCGCAGGCTGACCGGACATACTTCTCGTCCTTATAGTACCCGTGATCTTGCTTTTCGGCCTTTTGCAGCGTTTCCTTGGCGTTGTCCATGTAGCGGACGGCCTCGGCATACTGTTTCGACAGAAAGAAGTTCTGTTCTTCCGGCGTCATGCGGTTCTCCTGTAGGTTAGAAGCGATAGTCGTTCCATACATATAATATAGTACAATTTTTTTACAAAGTCAATAGGAAAATGAACATTGTCATAGATTCCTATTTTGATAATTGGAAAATATAATTGATGGGGGGCGGTGAGGACGACGCCCCCCTTGATTAGGTGAAACTAATCACTGCTTTTTAACGCAACGCACAGAATAACCGTCTTCTATACCTCTAAAACTTTTGTCTACTTGGCGAGCACCGTATATCATAGATATGACGTAAGCGTAACCGTTGCCACTTAAATCCTCCGATGCCGTCCAATATTCGCCGATTTTGCCTACAGCATCGAAAATAGGGTCGTTGGGAGGGTTGTATATGCCTCTGCCGCCGGGCACGGCATTAAAACCGAAATAATACGTGCCGCCGCCGGTTTCACCATGAACATCGTCCCAACCGCTTATCGATTTCAACTTCGTGCCCGCCGTCTCATAACCGCCGGTCAATGACACCAACTCGCTCCAATCCGCCGTATCAGGCAAATGCCACCCCTCGCCCATAGAGGAACAAGCCGCCTTTGCCGCATTCCAATCGTACAGTCTGCCGTACTTGTTGCAATTCTCTGGATTGTTGTCGTAACACCAAGAACCGCTTTGCGTCTGATAGTTCAGATTCTCCGTCATCCACACATTACTGTTAATGACGCCTCCTACGTTGCCATGAGGACAAGAATAGAAATTTCCGTCTACCCCGCATCCATTTGTGTAATTTCTAAGTTTCCAAGAAGCAAAAAGTCTTGTATCGGCGGTAATCTTCGGAAAACTCGGTGTATATATGTTACCGATTTGGTTTGCCCACGCCTCAAAAACATATTGTTCCACATCAGGGCCAGCAGTTCCGTCCGTTATGGGCACTGCCGTGGGAAATTTATTTCCAATGACCTCTCCTGAATCTACCGTTATCGTTATATCGGTAAAGGACGAATAACGACTATCTACTTCAAAGTTGACGGTGTAGGTTTTGCCGGTAGGCGGCGGGGGCGTGCCGTTGCCCGAAACGCAGCGTACGGAGTAGCCGAAGTTTTTGTTCGTTAAAGCCTCAAGCACGTAGTCTTCGTTGGAATACATGGCCTTGTAGTAGGAACCGTTAGAATAAACATCCGCCGTCCACCAGAAGCCAAGAGTGCCTACATTGTAGAATTTACTATCAATGTCAAGAAAGCCACCGGGCAAGGCCTCAAATCCAGTACTGACCGTACCATCCCAACCGCTTGACGATTTCAACTTACTGCCCGCTGTACTCTGACCGCCCGCCGCCGTCACCAAATTATTCCAATCAGACGTATCAGGCAAACGCCATCCGGTAGGGCAAACCGTCATAGCAGTCTCCCAGTCGTACAGTCTGCCGTACTTGGCGCAACTATCTGTGCTGTTGTCATAACACCAACTATTCCCGCTTCGCGGTGTGAAGTTCAGATTCTCCGTCATCCACGTCTTACCGTCCGG
>Ga0268262_10003343_pt1 | contig 17469 bp, 18 predicted proteins | sample TergutNc150P3_FD_190354 | JGI IMG/M metagenome (GOLD analysis project Ga0268262, IMG submission 190354) | Nasutitermes corniger P3 segment gut microbial community from laboratory colony in Florida, USA - Nc150 P3 (SPAdes) (version 2) | ecosystem: Host-associated > Arthropoda: Insects >... | reverse complement strand
TGGTCGCGCTGTGAGCCTTATACCCGCTGGTCGCGCTGTGAGCCTCATTCCCGCTGGTCGCGCTGTGAGAATAATCCCCGCTGGTCGCGCTGTGAGCCTTATACCCGCTGGTCGCGCTGTGAGCCTCATTCCCGCTGGTCGCGCTGTGAGCCTCATTCCCGCTGGTCGCGCTGTGAGAATAATCCCCGCTGGTCGCTAATTTTTTCAAAGGTAGGCTTATAAATTCCACAGCGGCCTTTACGATACCACTGATTGAAAGCTCTGCTTTTATGTATAGTTTTTTTGCAACGCGCTTGCTGTCATTACCGTCTGTCTTCTCGGAGACTTCGTCAGCCTCCACTTCTGCATACCGGCTCTCACCCGGCTTATAGTAGTTGAAAGTGTCCAGTGGATCTTCGCAGATATGTAACCCCTTACTGCACAATACGGCTTCCGACTCCTCGTAGGTTTTGCCTATTTCATATTGCTTGCCCCTGCATTTCAGGTTTTCGTCAAATCCTTTATAACCTCTCATGCAACTTTTCCTTCCAACGGCAAGCAATCTTCATAAAACGATATGAGATCATCTATATAGACCTCGCCGCTTTTAACCATATCGCATAACGCATTGGCCCTCTCTTCGCTTATCAGCCAGAGTTGGAAAGCGGTCATGCCGTAGACTTGCTTAAAATGGTTTTTAGGTTTTTTGTTGGTTTGCTTGCTGGTTATACAGGCTTTTACTTTTCCGTAATCGTAAAATTCGCAATGAACACAGTAGAAGGTCATTTTTTTACCTCCTGCGGTCTCCAGTCATTGTCAGGCTTAGGGAAGGGAGTACAGGCAACGACGATTATTCCCTTTTTTATTTCATCTCTTCCAACCGCGTTACATAAATCCCCATATCGGTATACTTCCCATACGGTTTCATCTTCCTTTTGCCTCCCACAAACTACCCATACCGGCATATCATCCGGCACATCCTCGCCGTACTCCTCTTTGTACTGTTCGGGAGTGGGGTGTTTGCGGTGTTTATTTGAGCAAATTACGCAGTCTAAATAATCACGCTCCATGATCGTTTCCCCGCCTTCCGAGCGTATGCAAGTAGGAAAATTTGCGGAACAATAAAAATCTTTGTCAATTTCGCCTAACACTTAGTGCCTCCAAAATAAAAAGCGATTATGTGGCCTCCGCCGATGCCCCGGCTTTGGCCGCATAATCGCTCTTTCATTACCCAGGGCATTGGGTTTGTCCTAAAAAATTTACCTAAACGAAAAATCGCGGCAAATTTTCAAGCTAACTCTTTATCCTGTAAGGAATTAGGAAATTGGAAAGATTATGAAGTATAACCATACCGAACAGCGTTACATCCATTGGGATACATGCTTTTAGCGGTTGTATCAGCCTTGCCAGTGTAACCATATCAAACAATGTTACCACCATTGATGTTTTTACTTTTGAAGGTTGCACCAGCCTTACCAGCATAACCATACCTGCCAGCGTTAACTTGGTTGCAGGTGCCGCTTTTAAAGGATGCACCAGCCTTACCGAAATAAATGTTGATCCGGGTAACAGCGAGAATAGTTCACAGGACGGCGTATTGTATAGCAAAGACAAAACAATAATAATTAGATATCCAGAAGCAAAAACGGGTACTTCTTTTACAATATCAAACAGCGTTACCACCATTATGGGAGGCGTTTTTTACGGCGGTACCAAGCTTACCAGCATAACCATACCAAACAGCGTTACATTCATTGGGAATAGCGCTTTTTCCTACACCAGCATTACTAGTATAATTATACCTGCCAGCGTTACCAGCATTTGGAATACCGCTTTTTTCGACTGCTACAGCCTTACCAGCGTAACCTTTCAAGGCACAATTTCTGAAGCCGATTTTGTAAATTATCCCGACGACGACGACTTGCGCGCAAAGTACCTGGCTGGAGGACCGGGGACGTATACGAGACCAAGCGGCTTAAGCACGGTGTGGACGAAACAGTAGCAATAACAAAGAGCAAAGTGCTTCTCCTGGTAGCGCAAAGTTGCCTGATACCGGAATCGCCTCAGGATTTTATGTGTTACACGACATAGTTAGCGGGGCTAACCAGTGTCGTGTAATACTCGGAATTTCGTGTATTATACGACAATTTGTGTCCGACAACGTAGTTTACGTGACATAAAACGCCGGTTAATCTTCATTACACGCCATAAAGTGTCGTGTATACTCTCGAATTTATGTATTACACGACACTGTACCCCAGACGGGGGATAGTGTCGGCTATCGGCTGTTGGGAGGGAAATTGCCATGATAAAACCATTGACAAATCACAGTTCTTCTGTAGCCTCAAAATAGCAGATACAACAGCCATTATCGGTATAATTTTTCAATTCTCCCGCAATTTTTGCACGGACACTCTCAACAGAAAATGGGGTAAAAACCCGAAGAAAAACTGAATGTTCAGCGGTAATACCATGTTTTTTGACTAATGAACGCCCTTGTTTATAGCCACGCCGGAAAGATTTCCCCAAAGTTGCCCTATTACCTGATACAGTCTTTATTTCAACAATAACTCCGTCAATGACAGTATCGGCATGCTATATACTACCTGAATTACGAGCATAGGTAAAGTAAATATCATACAGCCGCCTGTCTTAATCCTCGGTATGTATGCTGTCCAGAGGGCTTATTATTGACAGGACTTTGCGCCTTGCTACATGGGTGTAGCGTTCTGTGGTCATAATCGAGGCGGCATGAGCGGCAAACGGATTTTTTTTCACTTTCCCCTATTCCTAATTCCTCACTCCTAATTCCTAATTTTTATTTCAGCCTCCCCATCACCCGGTCGCCGTGAGCGCCGATCAGCTCGTTTCTGGCGGGGTCAACGATAAGGTCCATATCTTCCAGAGGTATGACGCCGAGCAGGGCTTCGTCTCCGCCGGGGAGAACCCAGGCATAAACAATGGTTATGCGGTCTTTCCAGCAAATTTGCACCGGCTCGGTTATTTTGCAAAAAGCCTCCTTTCCGTCGGCAAGATAAACGGTTCGCGTGTCAATGATTGCAAGGCCCAATTGCCGGCAAACCTCCTCATTTATAACGAGAGTCATTGCGCCGGTATCGACAAGGGCTGTAAGGCTCACCATACGGATGTCTTTCTCCTGAATAATACCGCGCTGAACATTGGTTACATCGCCGCCATTTCTTAAAGTGATGTCTGCAAAAACACTACCCATTTTTCTTTCCTCCAAATATAGTATAACAAATACGGAAGCCCATTACTATTCCTAATTCCTCACTCCTAATTCCTAATTTTTTTCCAGCCCCGCTCCCACGGCAGTGGTAAATTCCGCATCGGAGGGATAGACAAATTCAACGCCGTACATTTTGCTTATAACTTCGTTAAGAACTTTTTGCCCGAGCTTGTTGCCGCTGCCGTTGCCGGTGACAATAACCTGCTTAAGGCCTTTCGCCCTGGCCGCAAAAACGGAAAGCACGCCGATAACCTGGTACACCATGTTGATGATCGCAAGGGCTATGTCTTCGTTGCTTGCGTGATCCGACATTTTCGCGAAATTGGCGATCGTGGTTTCCTTGTTCAGAAAACTTAGATCCGTTTCCATTATGTCTTCCAATAAAAGATCGACATGGCTTAAGTCTCCGGTTTGGGCAAGGTTGATGATCCCGTTGAATTCCGCAGTCGGCAGGAGCTTTTTCGCCAGCCCGATGATCGTGCCGCCGCCTACGCCGGAACCGCCGAAATGCGAAATTTCGCGCTCGTTTGCTTCTATTATAGCAGTTCCGGTTCCGATGTTGGCAATTATAATGTTATCCAGTCCGGAAAGGAACATACCGCCCCTGCCGATGGCTTCAATTTCGCCGATTCTGGCAGTGCGGATTCCAAAAATATCGCCTTTTATCTTGGCGGCTCCCGCTCCTGTTATTCTGATTTCTTTAATAACATTTATGTCAATTCCGTTATCAAGAACTATCTTGCCGAAAGCGCCCGTTGCCGCAGTCACCGCATCAGATGCCTTGACCTTAACCTTGCGGACGAGCTTCCCGTCTTCAATGGAAACCGCCTTGGTGGTTGTCGCCCCAATGTCAATTCCGATTATCAAACCTTATCTCCATATTTTCATTAATGAAAATATTAAAACCTTTTACTACTCCCAGCACTACGGCGGTGACAATGGTTCCCGAAATAACAACCCCAATGATAACCGCCAGCATGGTCCGCTTGCGGGAAACCCCGAGAACCCACGCGCCCAGGGTTCCGGTCCAGGCACCGGTCAAAGGGAAGGGAATTCCGACAAAGATCGCAATGCCAAGCCAGCCCCATTTCTCAAAGCCCGCTGACAGTTTTTTCCGCGCCCTTTCAATCAATTTGTCAAAAAGATTTTTATACCAGTTTATGCCTTTTTCCGGTTCTGTCCCGTAAAACAGCCTGTGAACCGTCGCGAGGAATATCCAGCATACGGGGGCTACAAGGATGTTGCATATAACGGCAAAGGGCATTGCCCAGTACCAGGGTATGCCGTTCGCTACGGCGAAGGGTATTGCCCCGCGCAGTTCGGAAACAGGCATGAATGACAGTATCGCTGTCAAAAAAAAGAAAGCAGCAGTACTCATACAAACCTCTACCACAGCGATTCAGGGTAAACGCCGGCCTTTGTCAGTTCGGCGAGTTTTTTGACCGCAGCCTCCCGATCTTCACGGTACGTTACGCCAAACCAGTCGGAATCCGCCCTCAGGGCTTTTATCTTTGCGATGCCCTGTTTGATAAAATGATCTGCCGCTTTGGGGATAAAACATTCGCTTTTAATCTGCGCCGGAATATCGGCTGAAAAAGAGCAAATAAATTCGTCAAAATATTTTTTGAATTCGGGAATGATGGACGGCGGGAAACCCCAGAAATTCATCGACACGGGGCTGTCTGCGGCAAGCCGCCGTATTGAGCCGTCGGGATTTGTGTTGAAAACCGCGCCGTCTTTTTCGGCTATGGCGGTAAGCTCTTCAACAGTGACAAGATAATCGTCTTTAATTTCGCATAACCCGCGCGCGACTGTTCCCTGGGGGCTTAAAGTTTTATCCAGCCTGTACGGGACTATCGCAGGCTCTCCTGAGTCCGGGCCGCGAAGGTATTTGCCCAGAACCTCGAAAGCCTCGCGCCCGTAAAAATCGTCGGCGTTAATAACCGCGAACGGCGCGTCGAGTTTGTCAGCCGCGCAGAGCAGGGCGTGGGCAGTACCCCAGGGCTTTGTCCTCCCGGCTTTTTGCGCCTTTTCAAAAACATCCGGAGGTATAAGGCTGTCCGGGTTCTGGAATGCCAGTTCCCAACGGACTTTTGACCCCATGCGGGCAAGAACAAGCTCCCGAAAATCCTTTTCGATATCATGCCGTATAATGAAAACAATTTTTTCAAAACCAGACTTAACCGCGTCGTACACCGAATAGTCAAGCAATACCTCGCCGTTTTTCCCAAGCCTGTCCATCTGCTTGAGGCCGCCGTAACGGCTCCCAATACCGGCCGCAAGCAAAACCAAAATAGGACCTTTCATTACCGTTCCTCCAAAACAAAAGAAAAATGAAAAGGTAAAAAAGAAAAAATTAAGGCTTTTAAATCTTACTTTTTTCTCTCTTCTTTACGTATATTACTATAACTGATAAACGAAAATCCGTCAAAGTCCTCTGTATTGGTTATTTGCCAGCCGCCGGGATCTATTTCCGGGAAAAAAGCATCGCCCTCGTATTGCCGGTGTATCACCGTAAGCTCGATTCTGTCGGCAAGGGGGAGAGCCTCAGCGTAAACCGAAGCGCCCCCGCAGATAAAAACTTTTTCATAAGCGGAACAATGCTGGACAGCCTCTTGCAATGAAGGAAACACCGCCGCTCCCGGCACGAAGGCGGCAGGCAGTGACCGTGAAATGACGATATTGGGCCGCTGTGGCAAGGGACTTTTCGGCAAGGATTCCCATGTTTTCCTGCCCATAACGCAGGGCCAACCCAGAGTAAATTTTTTGAATCGCTCCATATCGGCTTTCAGCGACCAGGGCAAAGCGTTGTTTCTGCCTATTACGCGGTTCTCAGCCATTGCGGCAATTATGATAATATCCATAGCCCCTTCTCTTCCTTTGTTATTTGTTACCTGTTACCTGTTATTTGTTATTTGTTATTTGTTTCTCACACCGCTATCTCAAACGTAATTGCCGGATGCGGCTCATAGCCTTCAATCACGGTGTCGGTGTAATGCCAGTCAAAGATCGAGGTAAATTGTTCGGTCTTGATTTTGGGCAGAGCGCGGGGAGGTCTTGCAAGCTGGCTGCGGACGGCATCAACGTGGTTCACGTAAATATGGGTGTCAGCCAAAAAACCGACAAGCCTGCCCTCGCCAAGGCCCGCTTCTTTTGCCAGAAGGTGCAGAAGGCAACCGTAACTGGCAATGTTAAACGGCAGCCCCAGACAGACATCGACCGAGCGCTGGGACCAGAGGAGGTTCAGCTTCCCGTTGATTACCGTCACCTGAAAGCTGTAATGGCACGGGGGCAAGGCCATACGGGAAAGATCCAGGGGATTCCACGCGCTTACTATCATTCTGCGGCTGTCCGGGTCTTTTTTCAGCGTTTCTGCCAGCAGGAGAAGCTGGTCTGCCCCTTTCCCCTGCGGGGCCGCGTTATAGGCGGTATAATCCGCCCCGAAATTCCGCCATTGCCAGCCGTAAACAGGCCCAAGTTCGCGTTCCGCCTTCATTCTGGCCTGCGTCTCAGGATCATTTCCGTAACCCACCACGTCGCCGGAACACCATTCGTCCCAGATATGGTTGTTTCTCTCTTTCAGCCATTCTTTATCGGTGATTCCCCGGATAAAAAACTCCAGTTCCGATGAAACCAGCCTGAACGGGACTTTTTTTGTCGTTAAAAGGGGGAACCCCAAAGCCATGTCATGCTCGAACATGGCCCCGGCGATAGTCAGGGCATCAATACCGGTGCGGTTTTTTTTGCAAACCCCCTGCGAAAGAATTTTTTCTACTATATCGAGGTACGTTTTCATCTACTGCTTGTCATACTCCTGCACTTCGTTATGCACGTATTCCAGTTTTATCCCCGCAGCAGCCAGCATTGCTTCGGAATCACCGGAGTCATGGTAGCGGCGCTGGCAGACCACCCTGACTATGCCGCAGTTGATTATCAGCATGGCGCAGGTGCGGCAGGGGGTCATGCGGCAGTAGAGAGTCGCGCCGCTGATTGAAACGCCGCGCTTGGCGGCCTGGCAGATCGCGTTCTGCTCGGCGTGGACAGTGCGTACGCAGTGGGTCGTTACGCTGTCATCCTCATGAAGCATTTTTTTGAACTGATGCCCGACATCGTCACAGTGGGGCAAGCCCGCAGGAGCGCCCACGTAACCGGTAACCAATAACTGGTGATCCCTGGCGATAACGCAACCCGAACGCCCTCTGTCGCAGGTTGCCCTTTTTGATATGGCATCGCACACTTCCATGAAATATTCGTCCCAACTGGGCCTTTTGTACTTTTCTTCTCCCATGAAAGCCTATTATACCGCAATATACCGTAAAGAAACAGGGTTAACTGACCGAAAATTGAATGATATGATCTCTCGGCGCAGTTTATTATGCCTCGCCTCTCTTATGGTTCTTTGGGGAACGCTCTTACCCGGAGTATCCGCAAAAGACACGGTTCACATTGTGGCGAAGGGCGAGACAATTTATTCAATCTCACGCCTGTACAGGGTGAACCAGGAAACTCTTATGCGCCTCAACGATATTTCCGACCCTTCAAGACTGTTTGAAGGGATGAGGCTTGTTATTCCATCCGCTACAGACAGCGCGTCTGTTCAGATGACCGCGTTTTCGGCGGGTTCAGAGTATACAGAATATATAGTACAGCCAAACGAAACAATGTACAGCATCGCCCGCTCCAAGGGCGTAATGTTCCAGGCCCTTTGCGACATAAACAATTTTCCCAGAGACTATATGGTTAAAGCGGGAGAAAAAATCAAACTGCCGAAACCGGCATCCCCGGCGGCAAACAACGCCGTATTTATACTGCCTTCATGGGCGGTTCCTGAAAGGCCGGCAAACGCCAGGGCCGTGCCGAAAGATCCGGCAGTCCGCTGGCCGGTTTCCGGAAAAGAAATATTCTACATGAACGGCAACATAGGGGTGCTTGTTTCAGGCGAGGAATCGGAATCGGTTAAAAGCCTTACAAAAGGAACGGTAGTCCACGCAAGCCCCTGGCGGGGGTACGGCAATGTCGCGATTATCGAAGGGGGCGGAGGTTACAGGTACTTATACGGGGCATGCCAAACCCTGTCGGTCAGAAAAGGGGACAACATTGAGCCGGGGACAGAATTGGGGAAATTGGGAATCTTTCCTGCATCGGGCAAACCGGAACTGGTTTTTATAGTATCGCATAACGGGTCGCCGGTTGATCCGGTGAAAGCGCCCAGATTATAAAATAAAAAAGGCGACTTTCGGGAACCGCGATTGATTTCTGAGGCGCCAGGGGGAAAATATGACAGACACATTCATGGAATTTGACGCAGATGACTTGGAACAAGAGTTGATAAGGATACGTCCCGGAAAATCGTCTTCGGTGAAGAATTCAAAACGGTCCAAAATCATCAAAGAATCTGATCCTCTCGCGCTGTACTTCAGGCAAATTTCAAATTTTCCCCTGCTGACGGTTCAGGAAGAGCAGGGCATCGGAGAAAAAATAATAAGCCTCCGCGCCAAGCTGAAAGACCTTGAGACGGAACACAAGACCAAAGCCAAAGACGACTACGAAAGGGAAAAAGCTGCTCTTGACAGCGCCCTGCTGTTCTATAAAAACAAGATGATCAATTCCAATCTCCGCCTGGTGGTTTCCATTGCCAAAAATTACCAGCACCGGGGGCTTTCGCTTCTGGATCTGATCGACGAAGGCAATATAGGCCTGATTGAAGCGGTCGAACGTTTTGATTATACAAGGGGATGCCGTTTTTCTACCTACGGCACATGGTGGATCAGGCAGGCCATAATAAAAAGCATAGCGGACAAGGGGCGCGTAATCCGCATCCCCATCCACATGCTGAACACCATAAAAAAATGCTACTATGTCGCCAAACAGCTTACACAGGATCTCGGGCGAGATCCGAGCGAAGAAGAGCTGTCGGAATACCTGAGGATTCCTGTTTCAAAGGTTAAAGACATTATCAAACTTTCGCAGGAGACTACCAGCCTGAACGCCATTGTGGACGACGGGAACCTTACAAGGCTTGCCGATCTTATCAAGGATGAATCCACGGCTGAACCGTTTGAAATGGTTTTTTCAATGACTTTGCAGGAAACCATGCGGGATATTCTTTCGCAGCTTTCAGAGCGTGAAATGAGGATAATCCAGCTCCGCTACGGTCTTGCCGGCGAAGGCCCTCTCACCCTGGAAGAGACGGGAAAGCTGCTCGGTATAACCCGCGAGCGCGTGCGCCAGATCCAGGAAAAGGCCACATTCAAACTGCGAAATATCAGGGCGTTAAGCGAACTGAAAGAAACGTGCTAATTCAAATAACAGGTAACAGATAACAGGTAACAAAGTTAAGAAAGTATCGCTTCGCCTCTTCCTTTGTTATTTGTTACCTGTTATTTGTTATTTGGATTAGCCATGTTGACAGCCACGGCACATACGTTACCAGCATCACTACGGCAAACTGGATTCCAAGATAGGGAAACACATAACGGCAGATTTTTGTAAAGGGCTTTTCAAAACGATAGCTCGCCAGAAAAAGGTTTATCCCGACAGGCGGAGTCAGAAACCCGACTTCAAGATTCATGATAAAAATAATCCCGAGATGCACAGGATCAATGCCGTAGGCGTATCCGAGCGGGACAATAAGGGGAAGCACAACGAGGATCGCCGAGAATATGTCCATCAGGCAGCCGACCACAAGCAGGGAAAGATTCAGCAGCAACAGGAAGACGTACTTTGAACTGACGGCTTCCTGCATCCAAAAAACAAAATTTTCCGGCACGCGGGAATCGATAATGGCGTATGAAAGGGCCTTTGCCATAGCGAGAATCGCCAGAACCCCGCCAATAATGGGAACCGCTTTTGAAAAAACCTTTGGAATGTCACTAACGGCTATGTCTTTCTTGATAAAGACCTCAACAACCGCAATATAAACAACCGAAAAAGCGCTTACCTCCACAAGGGAGAGCCGCCCGGAAAAATAGCCGACTATCAAAATTATTGGCAATAAAATTTCCAAAAACGATTCTTTCAGGGAAGGCAGCGCGTTTTTTTGGTTGAAGGGTTCCGTGGGAACCTTTTCCTTTAGGGAGTTTACAAGGCCGATAGCTATCATTGCCAGCACCAGTATAATTCCGGGGATAATCGCCCCGATAAAATAATGGATAATGCTGTAAGACACCGGCACATTCATAAAATGCAAAATCGAGTTGCTCGTGCTGGCGACAAGTATGATCGGAAGGCTTGGGGGGAACATAAGGCCGATGCCCCCGACAGAGGTAAGCAGCCCGATTGAAGAATTTTCTTTATATTTATTTTCGACAAGTATCAAATGGAGTATCCCGCCAAGGGCCAGGATCGTCACGCCGGAAGCCCCGGTGAACGAAGTAAAAAAGGCGCAGATAAGAACTGCGGCGATAACCATGCCGCCGGGCAGCCAGCCAAAGAAAGCCCTGAAGGTGCGGACAAGGCGTTCCCCCGCCTTGCTCTCTGAAAGGAAAAATCCTGTAAGCGTGAAAAGCGGGATGGCGATAATGTCCGTTTCAGACAATGCGGAAAAAATCTGTATAGGGACGGCTTCGGGTTCAAGCCCCACCGCTTGAAGCATAATCATGGCAATACCGCCGATAGCGGCGAAAACAGGCATTCCCGCGATTGCCGCGATTGCCAGTACTATTATAGCCGGGACGCGGATCAGCCACACGGCATCATACAGGGTGTTAATCCAGGAATAAAAAGGCTCGGGCGGCTCAAAACCCCAAATTAGCTTCGCGATGGCGGGCAAAGCGGCGGCAGTGCCAAGCAGTACCGCGATGAGGCCCGCAAAACGTTTTTGCTTTAACCGTAAGGAAAACCTCAATGCGATAACCACGAAGCAGAGCGGCATGGAGGCCGCAAAGAGCCGCTCCGGAAAAGGCCCTATATACTTTCCCATAAGGCCGTATTTAATGTAGGAAACACAGTTCCACGCGAGGACAGACAGGATAAAAATCAGAATCAGCACGGTGATAAATTCCAGGTTTCTTTTTAGCTTTTCGTTCTTGATAAACTGGCTTGCGGTTATTGAGATATGCTCTCCGGTTTTTGCCGTAAGCATCATGGCAAAAAAACCAAGCACCAGAAAAAAATGCGCTATTAACGTTTTTGAATCCGGAATTGCCATTCTAAAGCGGCGTAAAATCATTTCCGTAAAAGGTATCAGGGCAAGCAGTATCAAGGCTCCGTAACAGATACTTTTTTCCAGCCGGGATATAACCTTGAGTACCGGGGGCATTTTGAAATCCATCTAGCTACTGTCCGCTCCTTGATTTTTCAAGTATTACGTTGATCCGCTGGTATAAATCGCGATCAAAAACAGTCCCCAGCAGTCCGGGTATTGACCTCTGCAATTCCGTGCGCCATAGCTCTTCCTGCGCGGGGGTGAGATTATCCACTTTAAGGCCGTCCCTGCTCATTACGGACACCGCATTGTCCACGATTTTCGGCATTAGGGCGTCAAATTCTACCGCTATCCGCTGAGTGGCGGCCACAAGATCCCGCTGCCTTTCCGGGCTGATTTTGTTCCAGGTGTTACGGTTAATGACAAGCGCGCCAAGGTAGGGGGCAAGCGGTTTGTTCAGCATATATTTAAGATACCTGTGCAAGCCGACAGGCGCAATCGCCGCCGGAGACTGGTAACAGGCTGTAACCACATTATTCGCCACTTTCGGCCCTATATCCGTTATGTCCATTTCCACCATCTGAAACCCCATGGTCTTGAACGCCAAATTAAAAGCCCCGGATTCAGGGTTAGTCGCAATCTTGTGCTTCCGCATATCATCCGGCACGAACACCGGATCTTTTGAGAAGATATTGACCCAGCCGCCCTTCGACCAGGAAACTACGACAAAATTGGTTTTGTTTATCTGCGCCTCAAGAAGCGGCAGCGTGTCCTTAAGCACCAGGTCAAGCTCCGCGTCATTCCTGATCATGAAGGGAACGCTCAGGGTCATAATCGCCGGGCATATTTCGGCAAGCCCGAAAGAGGCAAACAGCGCCGCCTGAATATTATCGGAGGAAAGGGAAGAGAGCATTTTTGCATCGCCGCCTTCAACGCCGTCGTGGAGTATGCGAAGCCGCACCTCGTTATTGGTGACACGCGCCCACTCGGAGGCAATGCGATCCAGCGTTTTACCCCAGTCGGAATTTCTGGGCATGGGCGAGGCGAGCCTTACTTCGATGACCGCCCCTTGAGACCTGCCGCCGCGCTGGGCAAAAACCGAACCCGCTGTATATAAAAGATAAAAAACAACAGCTATTAAAAATGCAACTTTTTTCATGCCGATCTCCTCTACATTATTTTATCAATAGTCGTCAGGAATGGGAAGAAAGGAAAAATATAAGTACGCGTTGTCAAGCAGCCAGCGCGCCTTCCTCTGATTTATGATAGTCACCAGCCGGGTCGAAACGTCGGCATCCGGCTCCACGGCAAGGGCTTTTTCAAGGCAGTCCTTATAGGTATCGTAATCCTGGGCCGGTACGCAGATTGACTGGGCGTAAGAGAGATATGCCCCTGTAGACCTGCCGCCTGTTTTTTCCAGCGCCTTTTTGTAGTGTTCTTTTGCGCGTTCCTTATTCCCGCCCATAACTTCGGGCAGAGAGGCATAATATAGAAGAAGAAATTCATCCAGAGTAGCCCCGTTGAAATCAGGGTCGAGTTCGTAAGCCCGCCGTATCATCATGCCCCATTCCGACAATCTCATGCCAAGGTCAAAGTCAAAAACATCGAGAGAATAAGCCGCCATCCCGGCTGCCACAGTCCAGTACAGGAGGCCCGCGTCCTCTTTTTTTAATTTTGCAAGCATTGCCCGGAAATTTTTTTCATCCGAGCCTGCCTTGCTGAACCCTTTGATTTTCAGATCCAAAGCTCCGTAGAGGATCTCAAGCCCCCTCAGGTAGAGCTGTTTTGCCCGTTTCAGCTCGCCCTCCCGCAGCCGCCAATCCTCGCTGGGGAGCATCTCGGCAGGCCCCTGGACAAAGGCGTTCGCGTACATTACAAAAAGGGAGCCTGTCATAAGCCTTAAAGCCTGGTGGTTCGGCGCGGAATCGAGAAGCGCCTCGTACATTTTGATCGCGAAAGGAAGGGCGTCACCCACGAGTTTCGGGTCTGAATCCCCGGTAAAGACAGTGGAACCGCCGTCCCCGGTCAAAGCGTTAGCCACAAGCGTGTTGACGGAACAACCCACACAAAGAGCAAAGAGCAGGTAGCAAAGAGCAAAGAATAGGGACTGGGGAATTTTTTTTACTTTGCTCTTTGCTCTTTGCTCATTGTTCATTGTTCATTCCCCTATCACTGCCCTGATGTCTTTTTTTATCGCGTCGAGTTTTTTGGCGGCGGAGGTTTTGGCTTCCTCAAGGCCACCCGCGCCGCCTTCCTTGGAAGGCGCGACTTCAGCGCAGCAGGAGGCGTAGAATTTTATCTTCGGCTCGGTGCCGCTGGGGCGGGCGCTTACTACGGTGCCGTCCGCAAGGAAGAATTGCAGCACGTCGCTGGGGGGCAGACCGTCAGCGCCTTTTTCAAGGTCGCGCACTTTGGAAACAGCTATGCCGCCGAGCGTCGCAGGAGGCGAGGAGCGGTACTTGTCCATGATGCCCTTCATAATCGCCGGACCCTGTGGGCCCTGGAAATACTTGGAGATTCCCACTTCCTGCCAGAAACCGCAGGACATGTAGAGTTCGTCCAGCCGGTCAAGCAGGCTCTTGCCCTTGCTGCGCCAATACAGGGTCATCTCGGCGGTAATCGCCGCCGCGGAAACGCCGTCTTTGTCGCGGACTTCGGTTTCTATGTTGTAGCCGTAGCTTTCCTCGGTGCCGAAAACAAAAGACTTCGCCCCGGCATCTTTGGAAGACGCGGGTTCCCCGTGTTCCCATTTACGCATAACGTCGGCGATCCATTTGAAACCGGTAAGGCACTCGATACATTCGCCGCCGTACATCTCGGCGACGCGCTTCTGCATCCCCGTTGTGACAATCGAGTTGACCATCGCGGCGTTTTTGGGAAGTTTCCCCAGTTCCTTGAGCGAAAGGAAAATATAATCCGCCATAAGCACGCCCATCTGGTTCCCGGTGACCAGCGTAAAAGATCCCTGCTTGTTGGGAACCGCGACTCCGAAGCGGTCGGCATCGGGGTCTGTCGCCATTACCACGTCGGCTTTTTCTTTGGTTCCGAGCTTTATCGCCATGTCCAGGGCGGCGGCTTCCTCGGGGTTGGGGAAGGACACCGTCGGGAAAGCGCCGTCGCCTTCCCGCTGTTCCGGCACTGTTATTACCGTAAGACCGAGATCTCCTAGCACTTTTTCAACGTGCATGGCCCCGGTTCCGTGCAGGGGGGTGTAGACGATTTTAACTTCCGAGGCCTTTGCCTTGATAAGCTCAGGACGGAACAGCCGCGACTTTACCATCGCCTGATATGGTTCGTCAACTTCTTTATCTATTATTTTCAGAAGCCCTTTGTCCAGGGCTTCCTGCCGGGACATTTCTTTAATGTCCTTGACATTGTTTACTTCGTCGATGATGCCCGTGTCGTGGGGGGGGATAACCTGGGAGCCGTCGTTCCAGTACGCCTTGTACCCGTTGTACTGGGGCGGGTTATGGCTGGCCGTTACCACGATGCCCGTATCGCAGCCCAAATGCCGTATGGCAAAAGACAGTTCCGGGGTGGGCCGCAGGCCGGAAAAAAGCCACGTTTTTATGCCGTTGGCGGCAAAAACAAGCGCGGCAGCCTCGGCGAATTCCGCCGAATAACGGCGGCTGTCAAAGGCGATGGCGGCAGAAAGCTTACCGGCTTTCGCCTTATCGGGAAACGCCTTGATAAGGTAGGTGGCAAGCCCCTGCGTCGCGCTTTTCACCACAAGGGTATTCATGCGGTTATAGCCGCCGCCTATTACCCCCCGCAGTCCGCCTGTCCCGAATTCCAGGTCCCGGTAAAAACGGTCTTCCAGTTCTTTTTCGTCCCCGCCGGCAATCAGTTTTTCCACCTCGGCGCGAAAACCGCTGTCGCGTTCCCTTGCGACATAATCCTTAGCCCTGTCAATAATCGCTTTGGCATCCATAAAAAGCGCTCCTTATTTAAGAAATTAAGGGAAGTATAGCAGATTAAGTGAAAAGTGAAAAGGGAAAAATGAAAAAAGAAAGAGGGGTTCAGGGGCGGGAGCCGGGGTTTATGCGGGCAGACGCTAACAGTTAGTAGGTAGCAGTGAGCAGTGTTAAGGTCGTATCTTTGCTTCTTCTCACTGCTCACTACTCACTACTAACTACTCACTGTATCCCCCATATCTAGCGTACCCCATCGCCTACCTACGCTACCGGATTCCGGTGCCTGTTACTCTGCGCCGACTTTTGGTACGCGGACGCAAAGGGGAAGAGTGAGGGGTTGTTCATCCGGTTACGGTTTGTATCTGTTCGTTGGAAAAACCCATTTCCTTCATCTTTCGGGCAATTTCGAGTCTTTCTTCGGCGCGGCCTTTTGCCTCGCCTTCTTTTATCCCTTCTTTTATTCCTTCTTTTATTCCTTCCCTTCTGGCATGATTTACCCCGCTCGTCCAGTCAGACAGCGCCTTTTCCCTCATCTCGTATATCCGCCGGGCTTCATCATCTTGCGAGACAGTTCGTAACTTTGTTTCCGCCTTCTGTATCGCTATATCCATTTTGATTGCCTCCTCAACTAAATCTTGCGGGCTTCCTTTGTCCAAATAAGTCAGCCACCGGTGTAACGGATCGTTTTCTATGTCCCGTTCCTGCAATGACCGGAACTGTACCATGTCGATAAAATGTATTTCCAGCGCGTCGGTCAGCATAATGTCACGATGCCTGTCTTCCCATATATGAAAGGTTGTCTGGAAATCCGGCACTTGGGGCAGAAACGCATAGCCTACAATGTTAACGGCTATCACATTGGGCACTTCCTGATATTCCATACCGGAGGAGAGGCCCTTTGTAAATTCGCGGCTCCAGTAAAAGAGACTCCTCCGATCCATGTTGCCCAGGTTCCGTAGTTGGACTTCTATTTCGACCCGGTCGTCGTTTTCGAGGACGGCCCGGACATCCAGCACGCAAGACTTACCTCCGATAATATCCGCAGGGATGGCCTTGTTTTCAATGATTTCAAGGGATTGCAACTGTTTTCCCGGGCGCTTCAACACGGCGTTGAGGAACGCTAAAAGCTGCTCCTCGTCCCCTTTTTCACCCATGATTTTGAGGAAAATATAGTCATTCAGCGGGTTTAGCCGTTCTGCAGCCATATCTGCCTTTCTCTACATTAAGTATACCTATAATGACGGAATAAAACAACTGCCGTTGCTTGAAACACAAAAAAGTGTCGGTTGCGGTGCCTGTTACTCTGCGCCGACATGTGTGTTTACATAAAAAAATAAACTTAATATAATAAATTATGGTGCGTATTGAAGATGTCAGGGCTTGTTGTACCGATAGGGCGTTTATATATTATTACTGCTTACCGTCCGTCGCTGGAACAGTGGGAAGACGGCGGCAGAAAGAGGAAGGAGGGCAAATCATGAAATGCGGAATTTGCAAGGCGGAAATGGAAGAAACAAACGTCACCTATACCGAAGACATCGCTCAGGGGGTTATTGTTATCCGGCATGTTCCGGCTCATGTTTGTACAGAATGCGGCAACACATGGTACAGCGGGACAACCGCCGCGCAGCTTGAGAAAATGATTGACCAGTTTGCATCCTCTGCCGGAACCGAAGTCTCGGTAATAAATTTCGAGAAATCGGTAGCGTAGTCCGCTACAAGGCCAAGGGAATTAGGAATTAGGAGTGAGGAATAATGCGAGGTTAGCAGTTAGCAGTGTTAAGGTCGTAATCTTTGCTTCTGCTCACTACTCACTGTATACTCACTGTATACTCCATATCTAGCGTACCCCGCCAACGGAGTACACTAGGCTTTTCCGGTAACAGGCACTCGGCGCGTCCTCCTGATATTTCCCCGCACGACAAACTCATGAACATACGGTTTTGGAAGAGAATTAACCACGAACCACACAAACCACACGAACTCTTACTTAGTATTTGCCGGAAAACCTTCATGTTCTATCTTTTTTCATGGAATTTGAAGGTTAAAAATGCAATGTCAACAAGTTAAGGATAAAGGGAGGAAAAAAAGAAACCGATTATAAAACAGGGGGGAACAAAATGTTAAAAAAAACATATCATTCAGGGAAAGAACAGCGGAAATAATAAAGCGCACAATTA
>Ga0268262_10003342_pt1 | contig 17471 bp, 17 predicted proteins | sample TergutNc150P3_FD_190354 | JGI IMG/M metagenome (GOLD analysis project Ga0268262, IMG submission 190354) | Nasutitermes corniger P3 segment gut microbial community from laboratory colony in Florida, USA - Nc150 P3 (SPAdes) (version 2) | ecosystem: Host-associated > Arthropoda: Insects >... | reverse complement strand
TATTCCGTTGGATTGCGCATAACCAGTATCAATATTGGGATCGCAGGCCAGCACGTTCATTGAGAAACCCGCGGCAATACGCGCGGTTTTCTTTCCCACGGCTCCTAGCCCCAGAATGCCAAGTGTTTTTTTATGTAGCTCAATTCCCACAGACCGAACCCAATGGCCCTCCCGCGTTTTCCTGTCCAGCATGGGAACCTGCCGGGCAAGGCAGATCATGAAGGCGAATGTCAGTTCCGCTACAGCCTGCGAATTCACTCCGGGCGTCCTGCAGACGGTTATCCCCTTTTCCACGGCGGCGGCAACGTCCACATTGTCAACACCGGTGCCGTAACGGGAAATAACCTTCAGTTTATCGACGCTCTCAATTACCTTTCTGCTGAAAGGATCAAGCCCGGCGATACAGCCGTCGCAGCCTTTAAGCGCACTTATAAGCTCGTCCTCGGTTAAGGGCTTGCCCTTGGTGTTGAACACAAGATCATCGGCAAAACCTTTCAAAATATCCATGACAGCCGCTGAAGCTCCCTGCTTAAACGAAGCTGGCGTTACAAGTATTTTCATTTCAGGTTATCCTATTTCCATTGTTCATTGATAATTGTTAATTGTTACGTGATTCCATAAACGCCCTGTATTTTTCAGGGTCGCTCTTGAAGGCGACAATATACGATATGGGATCCATCATGGCGCGCTCCAGGGCTTCCTCGGCCTCGAACATCAGGCGCTCGGCGTCTACGGGCCGTCCGGAGCGGGCGGAAAGGCCAATGCAAAGATCGGTCTTGGACTTTAGCAGGCTGGGGTATTTTCCAATTAAACGGGTATGGAATTCGCCCGCGTTGAGGAAGCCGGCGTCCAGGTTAAGGCCCGGACAGATGACCGAAATGCCGCGCTCGCCTTTCTCGCAGATAAAATCCCTGGATGAAAAGAAACGCGCTGTATCGGCAGCTATACGGGCATAAGAGGAATCGTCAATCGCGGGTTTAAATTCCATCGCGATAAATGACAGATCCTGACCCGCCGCGGCGCTGCGGCGCAGTTCCTCGGTAAGCCTTTTTTCGGTGTTTTCTTCCCTGACGACGCGGCCGCGCTCAGAATAGCTGCCGGTACTTTGTCGTGGCGTTTCTTTGACGGGTTCGGCCGCTTTCTTTTCTTTTTGCTTTGTTGCCGCGCCCTGTTTCCTGCCCGCGGAACTCATCAACAAGGTAAAAAACGCCAACAAAAGGGAAATGATAACAGGAAGTAAAGCCTTTTTCAGGATTTTTGTTATTTCCGTATAATCAAAAGCCCCGGCCACCGCCTGTATATTAACATTCCTCAGTCCGTGTATTCGTAATTGCTGGTAAAGCTGCTGCCGGGAAAAATCAAAACGCTGCCTGAACCGTGGCGAGTTATTCACCCAGGTAAGCGCCCTTCCGGGTTCTTTTTCAAAACCTGCCTCACCGTTAGGGCCGGAGATTATCAGCCCTTCAAGGGCGACGGATCTTTTAAGGGCATTTAAAATAATATCGTTAAAGGTTTCATCCATGAAATGTAAAAGTCCCACAGAAGAGGCTAAATCTGCAATATCGTAGAATTCCTGTTCGGCGACAAGGCGGCGCTGGTTCATATTCGTGTTAAGGCCGATTATCACATAAACCAAAACTCCCATATACACGATAATGCAGATACACGCTATGATAATTCCTAAAACCGAAGTTTTCGCTGAATTTTTTGCTTGAAGCATACGCATATTATATACGTTTTTGTCAAGTTTTGCTAGGATTAATATATGAATTTTAGAGAATCTTGCCTGCCTCCGGGCTGGTATCCCAGAAACCCTGACGAAATAAGCCGGTTTTTATCAGGCTTCGCCGAAGTTGAAGGCGCCGATGGCGCCAATGTAAGGAGGGCTGTTTCAGCCGCAATCGCGCCCCACGCCGGCTGGTTCTATTCGGGAAAAATCGCCGCCAGGGCGGCCTCGGCGCTGGAAAGAAAAGCGGATACCGTTGTTGTGATCGGGGGCCATTTGCCTGATGGGTATCCCCCTTTGTTCGCGATGGAGGACGCCGTCAACACGCCGCTTGGCAGCATGACAATAGACGCTGAACTCCGCGACACCCTGTACAAAGAAATAAAAGGCCGCTCAGACCAATACCCCGACAATACGGTGGAAGTGCTGCTGCCCATGGTTCGTTTTTTCATGCCGGACGCGCGGCTCCTGTGGATTCGCCTGCCTGCTGATATGTCTTCTTTTGATTCGGGCAAAACGCTTGCCGCCGCGGCAAAGGAGCTTGGGCGGAAGATTGTCGTTCTCGCGTCCACGGATTTGACCCATTACGGCCCAAACTACGGATACGCGCCCAAAGGCTGCGGCCCGCAGGCTTTAAAATGGGTAAAGGAAGTCAACGACCGGAAATTTATTGAAGCCGTAGAATCCGGGGATCCACAGGCTGTGCTTGAAAGAGCCGAGTCGGATTTATCAAGCTGCTCAGCCGGCGCGGTACTTGGCGCGATGGGTTATGCGTCAGCCATTAATGCCGGCCCTGCACGACTGCTCGAATACGGCACCAGCGCGGATGCTATGGGCCCAGGTGTTCCGGATTCGTTTGTGGGATATGCGGCAATTCAAATAACAAATAACAGGTAACAAATAACAAAGGAAGAGAAAGAGAGTGTTTCTTTTTTTATCTTTGTTATTTATTATTTGTTATTTATTATTTGTTCTATTTCTCTACAGCAATAAATTTTTGTAGCTTCGACCAGATCGGGTGTTGCCAATTCCGGCCGGCGGCGTTTTATCGCGGCTATCAACGGAAGCAGCGTCGTGAAAACCTGCCTTTCATTGGCGTTTAGGTTCATGTTGCGTTCAAAAACCGGTAACGCTTTGATGTCATTTTTGTATTGGGCAAGAAATTCATTTGCATTCGTCAGCGCCTTTCCGGGCGTAAAATTGATTGCCTTTCTGTTTGAAAAGGGCTTGGTCTTTCGGATTTCCAATGGGATTCCAAGGCCGCTTTCCGCAATAACTTCCGCTTCCATTGCGGAGGCCTTTGTTTCAAAGCTCTTTCGGTAAAAACGCAAACTGCTAGTCTCATAACAGGGAACAACCTTGCTGCGTGCTGCTTCGTTTTCAGGAGGGAGAAAGTGGCTGCGGTAGAGGAAGGAAGATAAGCAGGCTTCCAGGGGCGATAGCCTGTTCTGCTTCCTTTCAAATAACGGGTAAAAATACGTCCCCCTTGCATAAGCGTTGCCAAGAGGATAGGAGAAGTCCGCCCCATATACCGTTATGCGACACGCCCCCAATTGCTCTGCAAGGGACAGGCAGGCATAGGTGACATTGCCGCCCGAAGTGTCCAGAGCGGGCAACGGCATCCACTTTTGGCATAAGTACGCGGCAAGCGGGTGGCCGCCCGCGAAAAAAAAGGAACTGGAGGAAAATCCCGACAGCAAAGGCGGGCTTGCTATGTCAAGGAATAATGGTATATCCGCGCAACAGGTCCCGATAAAATGATAGTAACTGATGTGCTGGCAGTCTATGCTAACTACCGCGTCAGGTTTTACGCCGCCTGCCAGCAACGCGGGCAAAGACGTATCGGCGGCAATGATAAAAAGAGATTTCCGCCGTTCCAGCAGAAGCGGGATCTGGGCGTTAAGCGAAGGCCCGGCAGCACAGATGGCGACATCGCTGATAGCAGCGGTGTTAATAGGAGATACGCCTGCGTTCAGAGACTGAGCGATACCGATGTTGCGGATTATATTGGAAAACCAGCGCATTCCAAAATGAGCCTGTACGGAATAGTCCGCAGAGACTTTTTCTATTGCCCGCTGTATTGCTTCCCCGGCTATAGCGAATTTTTCTTTGTCCTGCTCAACTCTGGCCCTGAGGGGCAGCGCCCTGATACCGCCGCAAAGACAAGGGTTGTACAAGTCGAGTATTGTTTTTTGTATTAGGCTTGAGTCAGGGTCTACAAGCAGGGTAAAGCGGGGATCGCCTAACACGTCGTATATTAGTGAGCCTAAAAGTTCGGCAATGCCGTTTATGTCGAAGTCTATCACAAGGATATGGGACGCGTTTCCACTGCTTAAAGCCGCGGCCGCCGCGTAAGCCGCGCCAAGACCGAGAAACACCACGAAACCCGGTTCAGCCCAGCCTTCATTCAGAGTTGCCGCCAGCCTTTGGGCTTCTCTTTCCGGATCTACTGTCGAATGAAGGGCATGAGCCTGACCAGCGCCGTCAACAAGGGCGGGCACTACCCTGTGCGTTCGGGACTCTATAAATGTATACCTTCCAAGTGTTGTTTGGGCGGCTGAAAGTCTTGCACAAAGCCCTGGGTCTTTCGCGGACAGAAGTTGAAGGTTTTTTTCAAAAAAGGTGACTGTCACTATTCGAAACCTTTCGCTTTCATTCGTAATACCGCCTGGCAATATCACGCAGAGCATGGGCAATTTCATCAGCTGGGACATCTGTTTGTGAAGGAAACAGCAGGGGGGATAGTTCGGCACACAGTGTCTTAGCGTATCTCGGATCGCCTAACGCGGCGCATACCGCCTCCTCGGCCCGTCTGGCCCTACCCTCCGGAATATCAGACCGCTTAATAAGTTCAAAATACCCCTCGGCGTGAGTCCGGTTGTTTCCATTGCCCGTTAGGGGGCAATCCCGTGTAAGTTCGTCAAAGACCTCATGGTTGCCGCCAAGAGAAAAAACACGTTTGGGAAACGAGCCGATGCGAGCCTTAAACCAGGCGGCGTACACATCCAGACTCCCGCCTGATTTAATGTTGCCTGAGCGGATAAAGTACTGAGTGTAAACAGGCCGTAACCGCGTGGCAGTGCCAAAAAACAGGTGGTCAAAACCATTAGGCCGCGCGTGGCTTCTTATGTCACATACTGAAAGGTCCATGCCGGCGAGAAATATATTACCATTGCTCAGTTCCAGCGCGAGTTCCAGAGCGGAAGCGGTCACCGTCCCGCGCTGGGGGATCAATACCGACGGGATGCCGGTTGCGTGTAACGCCATGCTTTGCCAGAGGCTGCCGTCGTTCATCGGCAATAACGGAAGCGCCGAACACTGGGATGGGACGGCCGCGCAAAGGGACAGGGCAAGAATCCCCGGCTTCGGCCTTAGAGGGCGAAAAAACGAATACAGGTGCGTAAGGGCCCAACCGCCGCCGTCCGTACTGATAACTAAGTCGGGCGTAATGCCGCCAACTGACAAAGCCTGCAGCGATGAAGATGCGGCAAGGATAAAAACGCTTTCCCTCACAGCGAGAATCCGCGGGAGTACGGCTTCAAGGCTTGGGCCTGAGCCTGTAATCACAACGGGGATATCCATCTTTCTGTACATCAGCGTATTTTGAAAAAGGGCCAGATTGCGGAAAAAATTACGCATCCATCTTTTCCCGAAGAAAGCGTCCGTCCTGCGGCCCGCCTCCAGGCGTTTGATGAATTCCGCGCTTTCACGGACAAGCTCAAGGACTTTGTCACCATAGACATTCAGGCTTGGCCTCCATTCCACTATCCTGACCCGCGCAGAGGGGGAGACCTCGGCTTCCAGAAATCCTTGAGCGCTTGCTTCGCTGTCCGGGAACCATACGGCATCCCCATAAAAAACGCCCTTCAATGTTCTGAAACCGGCATCCGCGTGGAGAACAACGATTTTACCATCAGGCCATTTCTCTCGTAAAACCGGAACCATATAACCCATGCCGGGTTCTATAAGAATAAAACAGTTAATATCCTTGTCAATTTTTAGGGCGTCAATATAACGCTGAGCTTCAGTTTGCGGATTATATTTTGAATGCAGACGCGCTACAATATCATTCATTTATTATTGTTATTTTTTTCAAAGCTATAGAAGGAGAATCCGCGCTGAATTGCGAAATTACCGTTGAACTCGTGCTTTTTGCAAACCTGTGCGAGAAAAGCTCCATATCCAGATTTCCGGGCAGAAGGACCAGGCAATTTCCGTTTGGCAGATAAGCGCATTCAATTCCATACGCGCCCGCTATATCGACAATTTCCAGATAATCGCTTTTTTCGCCGCTTTCAGTCTTTAACAGCACGCAATGGAACAGAGAATTTTTAAGATGAAATCTGTCAATTAACGCCTGTATATCAATGGAAAAAGCCCGTATGTCAACAGATACCGGATTCTCATTCGGATCATTGTCGCTTTTTGCGTCGGCTTTACCCAAAAGCCCCATCGTTATACCAATCCTAATTCCTTGAACAAATTCTTGTAGGTATCAAAATGCTCGGATTTGGCGAATTCTTCGATTTTATCTTCAGGCAGGTCTTGCAGCAGCTGATCCATATATGAAAGCACTTTCTTAATCTTTTCTGTCGTTTCGGATGACATGCCGTTATCATTATCATTAACATTTTCCGCTTTTACGGCAGGGGCTCCGTCCTTAACTGCTTCATCCTCTGATTTATCAAGCGGGATGTCCTCATCTAAAAAAACATCCGGATCATCATCAAGAGAAATATTCGCCTCGGTGTCGGAACCTGTTTCAAAAGCCTCCGGAATGACATTGGCAATGTTGTTGTCTTCGGCTGCGCCGGAATCCGTTGTGAAATCATCCATGTCGAGACTTATATCATCATCAAGAGTCATATCATCCAAAACCGGTTCTATACCGCCAGCCTCTTCAACGGCGGGCGCAGACTCGGCAACAGGTTCTAAAGACAGCGTGTCATCCAGTGATGGCGTGTCATCTAATGTTGACATATCATCCAGGGTTGGCGTGTTATCTGAAGATGACAAATCATCCAGGGATGACGTGTCACCACCTAATGCTGATATATTATTCAGGGCTAACGAGTCATCCAATGCTGACATATCATCCAGGGCTAACGTGTCATCCAATGTTGACATATCATTCAAGGCTAACGCGTCATCTAATGTTGATATTTCATCCAGAGCTGTCGTGTCATCTATTGCTGACGTATTATCCAGTGTTAACGTGTCATCTAATGTGGATATTTCATCCAGGGCTGCCGTGTCATCTATTGCTGACGTGTTATCCAGGGATAACATATCATCCAGGATTGGCGTATCATCCAAAGTTGGTGTGTCTTCTAAAGTTGGCGCATCATCCAGGGTTGGCGTATCATCCAGGGTTGGCGTATCATCCAGGGTTGGCGTATCATCCAGAGCTACCGTATCATCCAGGGTTGGTGTGTCTTCCAGAGATAATGTGTCATCCAGGGCTAACGTGTCATCCAGGGTTGGCGTGTCATCTAAAGATAGTGTATCACCCAGGGTTGACGTGTCATCTAAAGATAATGTGTCATTCAGGGTTGACGTGTCATCTAAAGATAATGTGTCATTCAGGGTTGACGTGTCATCTAAAGATAATGTGTCATCCAGGGTTGACGTGTCATCTAAAGATAATGTGTTATCCAGTGTTGACGTGTCATCTAAAGATAACGTGTCATTCAAGGTTGACGTGTCATCTAAAGATAACGTGTCATCCAGGGTTGACGTGTCATCTAAAGATAACGTGTCATCCAGGGTTGACGTGTCATCCAGGGATAATGTGTCATCCAGGGATAATGTGTCATCCAGGGTTGGCGTGTCAACTAAGGCTAACGTGTCATCCAGAGTTGATGTGTCATCTGTTGCTTGAGCGTCGGCTGATAATTCATTAACATTAAGGCTAAAGTCAGTTTCATCAAGAATCGGTTGAGGTGCAAGGCTGATATCCGCATTATTTTCGTCTAAGGAAATATCAGCAAACCCGGTATTTGACATTGAGAAAGGATCATCCTCCGTTAATTCAGTAAGGGCAGCATCATCAAGCGATGGAGATCCTTCAAGAGTTTCAACAGCCCCTAAATCATCCATGGACTGTTCGTTTGTATCTGAATTCAGATCAACACCCGGATTGTCAAAATCGATCTCTATTTCTTCAGGAGCGGTGTCTCCTTCAGGGGCAACGGCTTCTTCAGGGGTTACGGTTTCGTTCTGTTCTGACAACCTTTTAAGAGCGGCTTCGTCTTCTTCCCTCAATGGATCGAAGGGGATGCTTTCCATCTCATCGCCGGTTAGGTTTATTTCTTCATCTATAGTTGATAAATCGGAGGAACTGAGTATGTTTTCCATCTCATCGCCGCTCAGGGCTATTTTTTCATCATCATCTTCGGAGAAAAAGCCGCTCTTGGATTTATCAGTTCCGCTGAAGCCGCCTTCCGCGCGGATACCGGTAAATTCATTTTTTAAGGTGGTAAGCTCGGTCCTGATTGATGAAAGCTCTTCGGCAATTTTCATCAACAACTGGGTAGACATTCCTTCCTGGGCGTCAGGTCCAATGCTGCCACCCGGCTCAATACCGTCGCCCGGATCATTGTTTATTTCATATCCAGGCTCCTCAATACCCGCGGTCATCCCATTATCGAAATTGTCGAATCCGAAGTCGCTGCTAATGCCAAAGTCACTGGATTCCATGCCCGAAAAATCAGCGTTCTGCGTTCCGATATCATCAAATCCCGTGCTAAAATCAGATGCGCCGGTAAATCCTGAAATGCCGGTGAAGTCTGAAGCGCCGGGGAAGCCTGAAACGTCAGTGAAATCTGAAGCGCCGGCGTAGTCCGGCGGCAAATCCTGCGGTTCACTCTTGACCCATACACCATAGGCATCGAGTTCTTCAGGCAAGCCGGATGTGCCATGATTGGGATACATTGAGGGTTTTCTATCAAATGCCATTAGTTTCTCCCTTTTCCTTTATCGGCAAAATTCCGCATCCCCAATAGCAATTAATCATTGTAGACCACATATTATCAGATTGTCAACCATTCTCTTTATCAGTATACTGTGGTATATTGTTTATTATGAGACAATTAGCCATAGTTATTCCCGGAATTGTCATGATTTTATTATTTTTATCATGTGGATCGGTAGATCTGGCAAAAAAATACCCTGATATGATTGCTGATATGGATCCCCTATCAGCAGGGACTGTCGAGGCGCAGCTTGACCGTTTTTTTTCATCTAAAGTAAATAAAGTCGAAATTGAAACTGTTTTCCATCCCAGGCTGAACGCGGTTTCGCTGGAATTCAAGTATGAGCTATTAAAATACAGGCAATTTTGGGATGAATCGGCAAGAAAGCAATTCGCCGCGTCTCTTGAGTTGTACAAAAGGGATTTTGAAGACAAAAAACTGGTCAATAACTCCAGAAAAACAAGGGATGTCTATGGAAAGGCAAAAGGGCGCGTTGAATGGGAAGCGTCAAAGTTTACCAAAACCCGCGTTTCAAATCCAACAATAGAGCTAGGCTACAGGTTTAAGGAAAATATGCCGTTTTTCACAACCCTTATGCGTTCCGCCAAAGAAGTCATGGACGAGGGGGACAGTTCCACCCCCATGGATTCGCAGCAAATTAGTATGTATTTTACCCGCGCCCAGGCGGATGAACTGGTAAAGCTTTTCGACCAAACCTGGCTGGTAGGGCTTCTTGGGATGAAATACAACCCGGTAACTGATGGGGTTGAGGCGGACGCCGTGCCAAGAGACAATTACCGTGAATACGGGGACTTATAATCCGATTGACCAGAGGCTGAAAAATGGGTATAATTAACAAAAGGATAACATGGGTATTTTAAACACACAAAGGGTAGAGTCATTTTATAATACCTTCAAGGGAATTGACATTACCTTTACCAAAGACATGATCCAGGTAACGGGCCTTATTACCGAACAGGTACACTTGAAATGCGGCAGCGATTTCTGGCCCTGCGTTTTCTTTTCCACTTCCTTCCAGGGCGCGAAAATTGTAGCCAACATCAAATCCGGGCTTATTGACAAGCTCCAGAAAGCAAATAATTCGGTGAGCTTGCGCTTCTGTTTCAAGAGCCCCGAGGACGGAAACCCGCTGACGTTTTTTGTGGCCGGCCGTGTAATCGGCCTGGCACCCTACAAAAATTCCAATGACGTTTCCCTGCTGTCAGTACAGTTTACCCAGCGGCCGCCGGACGATTTGATAGAGATTGTAGGCAGGGTCTTTGACGCAAACGTGAATTCAACAAAACGCAAAGACGACCGGATATCTATTACAACCGAAAGCCAGAGGAGATTGAAGCTGCTTTCCAAGGAAACGGTGGCTTTTATCCAGGAAGTGCCCAGGCGCTGTATACTGAGGGAACTGTCTTTTTACAATGCCAAAGTGATAATGCTGGGCGTCGCAAAATTCATCATAGACAAGGAAACGGCGCTGCGTTTTGATTTTGATGACCCGCGGGAAAGTTTTTTGGTAAAAGGAAAGTTTGTCCATTCGGATGAAGTGGAGGGGAAACAGGAGATGGTAGCCCTCTCCATGGATTATGATGAGGCAAAGATTCCAATGGGCTACAAGATACGGATAAATGAATACCTGAATACCGTCCGCGGCTCGGCAGTCGAACGCGAACCTGTTCAGATAAAAGAAAAACCCAAGGCTGAAGAAAATGCCCGGAAAACAGAAGAAAACCCCGCATGACAAAGCTAAAGGCCGCGGCCCCGCCGTTAATCAACTCAACTTTTGAAGCAGCCCATGACGGAAAAACGAATTCATTTTCTTTCAGTCCCTGAAAGCCTTCGCGGTAAAATAGAAGGCATTTCGCAGGATTGCGGTTTTTCCATAAACCCTGATATTCCCATCCCTGTTGAGATACCGGAAAAAGATGAAAAATTAAATCTGGAAGAACTCAGTTGGGAAATGATTGTATCGGGAATGCTTCATGTAATTACCACAGGGTATGGGGGCTTCGTTTCCGGAGAAAACGGCGAATGGATTGACTACTACCGCCATTTTGTCCTGGCCCTGCGTCCCAATATCCTGGGGGAATTCACGGAAGCCGCCATTCTGAAAGCCCGTAACTGCGATTTTGATATGGCCCTGGAGATATTTGACGCGCTGCGGGGGCTTTTCCCGGGCTCTGTTGTCGTGAAACTCAACCGCGCCCTGGCAATGGAGGAACGCGCGTCGCTCTTTGAGCGGAGAAACAAGCCTGAAGCCGAGGCCGCTTTCCAGGAGGCCCAGGCGGCATACGAGGAAGTTCTTGCCATACAGCCCCCCTTCCCGGAAGCCTGGTTTAACGCCGGTTTTTTTTATCTTGGCCGAAAGGATTTTCGTAATGCCAGGGAATGTTTGTCAGTGTATATTGATTATTCAGACGATGAGGAAAAACAAAAACAGGCGCATGCCATTGTAAAAAATATCAGCCAAAACGGCCTTGAAGATAATAACCTCAACGCCGCGTATCAGTTGATCTGCCAGGAGAAAGAAGAAGCGGGAATGTTAAGGATCCGTGATTTCATCGAAAAATACCCGTCGGTATGGAACGGCTGGTTTATCCTTGGCTGGGCTCTGCGCCGCCTTGGCCGCTGGGAAGACGGCGCCGCGGCCTTTACTAAAGCCGTTGAGCTTGACGGATCAGTCAGCGACGTCCGCAACGAGCTTGCCATCTGCCTGATGGAATGCGGCGACCTCAAAGGCGCCCGCCGAGAGCTGGAAGCAGCCCTGCGCCTTGATCCCGAGAACATAAAAATCATCTCAAACCTCGGCGTACTTTCCGTCAAAAGCGGCAACGCCGTTGAAGCCGCCGCCTTTTTCCGCGCCGTCCATGAGCTTGACCCCGAAGACGAGATAGCAAATAAATATCTGGGGACTGGGGACTAGGGACCGGGGACTTGTCATTACTTGCGATTTATGCAATACTTGCAATGATACGCAATTTGCGGCCTTGGTGGAACTGGTAGACACGCTAGCTTGAGGTGCTAGTGCCGAGAGGCATGGAAGTTCAAGTCTTCTAGGCCGCAGAAAATTTTTTAAGGTAACGCGCAGTCCCCTTCCCCGCCGGTGAGTATATCCAGTCCGTGCTTCAATTCGTTGATGATGAATTCCAGGTTTTCCTGCACAGCCTTTGGGCTGCCGGGCAGATTGACGATAAGTGTCTTGCTCCGAATCGCGGCTGCGGCCCGGCTTAGCATGGCGCGTTTGGTTATGCCCATGCCCTGCATACGCATTGCCTCGGGTATCCCCGGCACTATGCGTTCGGCTATCGCTAAAGTCGCCTCAGGGGTTCTGTCCCTGCAAGAAAATCCGGTTCCGCCGGTGCTAAGGATCAGGTCGGCAAGCCCCTCATCGCAAATCTTTGCCATCTCTTTTTCCAGCAAAGCCTGTTCATCGGGAAATATCGCATAACTCGTTATTTTGTAACCGTTTTTTTCCGCGATTTCCCTAATAACATTCCCGCTTGCATCTTCCCGTTCCCCTTTTGAACATCTGTCACTTACAGTAATAATCGCCACCCGGTACGCCATTACTCATTATCAATTAACAGAGAACAAATAACAAGTAACAAAGTTAAGAAAGGATTCACTCTATGCCTCTTCCTTTGTTAATTGTTAATTGTTATTTGAAACTCGTCACCTATTTGTATAGTCCCCCCTTGCAGTACCCTGGCAAAAACGCCTTCACGGGGCATGATGCAGTCGCCCATGCGGTGGTAAATCTCACAGTGGTTATGGCACTCCTTGCCGATTTGGGTCATTTCCAGAAGCGCGTCCCCACAGCGGAATTTAGTCCCCAGGGGCAGGTTTGCAAAATCAATCCCGTCCACCACCAGGTTCTCCCCAAAAGCGCCGTATTCCACTTCGGCGCCCTTGGCCCTGAACGCTTTGATTTTCTGCAGCGAGAGCAGGCTTATCTGCCGGTGCCAGTCACCGGCGTGGGCGTCGCCTTTAAGCCCGTGCCGCGCGACAAGCTCTCCACGGCCAAGGTCTTTTTTCGCGACGCCTTTTTCTTTGCTGATGCAAACGGCTACTATAACGCCCATATCAGCCTCCGATCTTAAACATATTAATGTTGTTGCAGTTTTCGGGAAAACAATGCCCCGCAGGTTTCAAAGCGATCTGTTCACGGATCAAGGCGGTTATTTCTTCGTCAGAAGCGCTGCCCCGGACTAGGCGGCGAAGGTCAATGCCTGTATCGCCGCAGAGACAGAGCTTTAAAAAACCGGACGCGGTAAGCCGCAGTTTGTTACAGGTTTCGCAGAAGCGTCGGCTCATCGGGCTGATAAAGCCGATATGCCCGGCAAAGCCGTTTATGGCGTAATATTCAGCGGGCCCGTTCCCCAATTTAGCGGCAACAGGCAGCAGGGGCCCATATATTCCTTCTATCAGAGCCGCCGCCTCATGCGCGTAAAAAGGCTTGAACGATGCAGCCTCGCCAAGGGGCATCAATTCAATAAAACGCGCCGCTATATTTCTGGTTTTCGCAAGGCCGGCAATCGCCGTTATTTCATCTTCGTTGAAATCCCTTATCATCACGGTATTAATTTTTACATCAAAGCCCATTTCCAGGGCGCAATCAATAACAGAAACTACGTTAGCCGCAATTTCCATTCTGGTTAACCGTGAAAATTTATCTCTATCCATCGTGTCAATACTGATATTCACCGCGTCAAGCCCCGCTTTTCCCAGGGCTTCAAGCTGTTCTCCAAGGAGAACGCCGTTAGTCGTCATGCCTACCCGTTCGATCCCATTGACGGCTTTAAGTTCGCTGATGAAACCCGCAAGCCCCCGGCGAAGCAAAGGCTCGCCGCCCGTCACCCTGACCGACTTAATTCCCATACCGGCAAGTATGCGGCAAATTCTCAAAATCTCTTCAAACCGCAGCACGTCCTCATGGGGAATCCAGCTAACCCCTTCACTGGGCATACAGTAAAGGCAGCGCAGATTACAGCGATCGGTGACAGAGATACGTAAATAATCAATAGTTCTTCCCGCCCCGTCAAGCATGAAGATAGGGACTGGGGACTGGGGCAGGGTTTTTGAAAAACATTGCTCATTACTCATTGCTCATTGCTCCCTGCTATTTGCTCTTTGAAATGAGCCTTATCTCACCGATCACCATACCCTTATCAATGGCCTTGCACATATCGTAAACAGTAAGCAGCGCGATTGAGACGCCGGTAAGGGCTTCCATCTCCGCGCCTGTTTTGCCGCTCAGTTTAACCGTGCACACCGCATCAATATGCAGTTCTTTTTCATTGACATTAAAATCAATTTTGCAGGTGTCGAATATCAGCGGATGACAAAGGGGGATGAGATCGGCGGTACGCTTTGCCGCCGTGATCCCCGCGATCCGCGCCACGCCCAACACGTCCCCTTTTTTGGATGTTCCTTCAAGTATTGCGGTCATAGCCTGCGCGTTCACGGTGATAATGCCCTTTGCCACGGCAGTACGGGCGGTGATCTCTTTTGCGGACACATCAACCATTATCGCGTTTCCGCTCTTGTCAAAATGGTTAAGGGAATCGGTCATGCTTCCTCCTACCGTTTGATGGATAGAAGTATAGCATGCAATAGAAAAAAGGCATATAATCTGTCAATGACCGAAGCCATGGCTAAGAAGATATTTGAACAGTACAACCCTGCCGGCGGCGTTGTCCGCTGCCCCAATGGCAGGGCAAAAATGCGTAAGCCGCTGGATTTATACGCTAAAGCGGCGGTAAACCTTTACGGAATCATCCGGCGGGATGAGTTTGCCGGGATTTTCAACGCGCAAAACGAGGAACAAACGACTGCCGATGAGGTTTATACAATCCTCCTGCCGAACGCGCTGAAATACGGCTTGTATGGGTTTTATAAAGACTATATCGTTCATTATGTCGTTCTGCATAATTTTGACTGGGTTGAGTATTTGGAGCGGGAGCAAGCCAACAAACCGCGGTATGTTCCTGAAAAAGAAAAATTATTAGAATATGAATGGGAATGGTATGAAGAGACAAACCATTGGTGGGATGTCCACAAGTTCATGCAGGAGGCCTTCGGCGCTAACAAAGACACGTTTGAGGGGTTTGATGAAATCAAAAACTATATCACGCATAGTATTGGTTTCAAAGAACTTGACGCGATAATGCAAAAGCATAATCTGTTATGTGACAGCGAGAAACAATTTCAGAAATTCCTCAATTTGCTTATCCTTGCCAAAAACAACACCCGCACATGGGAAAATAAAGGACATACCCCGAATGAGATGATTAAGCTCCTCGCTGACAAGCGGCCAAAAGAGCCATTCATCAATCTGCCGGTAAAAGTCGGGCGAAACGAGCGCTGTCCCTGCGGCAGCGGCAAAAAATACAAAGACTGCTGCGCGCTCATCGAATCAAGCGGCGCGGCGCAGCTTTCCTTTGGCGAACGCAAACTTTTTTATGAAACGTGGTATAAACTGCTCGACTTTATCAATCAAAAACATAAAATTTTCAATTTCAGGATCAAACCGGTTTACCCTGCCATCCACGATGAGACGCAGCTTTATAAAATCCGTGAAAAGTTATGGAAAAATCCTCAACAAATAGATGAATTTATAAGCGGCCGCGGCGATCTTTCCGATGAAGAAATCCGCCTTTTGCAATCATGGGAGAAACGCCACATAAAGGGGCAGTTCCTCCTGATGAAGTACGAAAATGAATATGCCGTTCTTATGCGAACAGACAAAAGTAAAAGCCCTAAGCTGTACGCTGTAAAGGGAATGACAACCTCCATCGCCGAAGCCATGCGCCGCAAGCTGCCTGTCATGCTGGATACGGTGCTGCTGCCATTTGGAGACAAAATTATTTATGACAGCTTCATGGCTTCCCTCCCCCTCTCATTTGGCGATGGAATACGGAAAATGCTTGACGATGATTTCGCCAGGGCAAAAAATATGTATGGAATTACAATGAAACTCTAACAAGGATCGGAGGCTGGAGAATAATTAAGAAGGAATTATGTTGACAATTGTGAGACAATATGGTACTAATTTAAATACAGGAGAAAGTGTATGAAATTTGTTACAGTAAGAGATTTTAGGACAGAATCCGCCAATATTTGGAAAACACTGCCCAAAGAACAGGAAATGGTTATTACGAATAATGGGAAACCGGTAGCTTTATTGACGCCATTAACCGATAAAACTCTTGAAGAAACCCTTTCGGCCGTAAGAAGCGCAAAAGCGATAAACGCGGTTAAAATATTGCAGCAGCAATCGGTAAAAAACGGAACTGATAAAATGACTTTGGAGGAAATTAACGATGAGATAAAAAAAGCGAGGAAAGAACGTAAGAATTGAAAGTAGTAATAGACACAAACATTATCGTTTCCGCGTTATTATCTCCGCGGGGATTATCCGCGAAATTATTGAATCTTGTATTGGAAAAGAAAATAATAATTGTTTATGATAATAATATTTTATTTGAATACATGGATGTGCTTAATAGAAATAAATTTAAATTGGACAAGGAATTGGTAAATATAATTATTAACTTTATTACCAAAGAAGGGGAATATAAAACGGCTGAATTTCAAAAAATAAAATGTAATGATGAAGACGATAAAGCGTTTTATGAATTATATAAAAATGAAGACGTTGATTTTTTAATCACTGGAAATAAAAAACATTTTCCAGATGAAAAAAACATTGTAACAGTAAGAAGTTTTTTTAATGAATATGAAGCAATAGTTTAGTGATGGAAAAGGGATCGGGGGTCAGGGTTCGGGGTTCAGGGAAAAAACCGGTGACAGTCACTTTTTTCGGGTAACTGCCACTTTTGCTCATCTAAGAAAGCCGTTATTTACTGCCGTGTAAAAGTGAAGCGCCGTGGCTGGGCGTTTGTCGCGGGGCTCACATTTATATTAAAGGCGGTGTTGTTTTCGTTCAGTGTTAATACTGCCGTCCACTGTATGTTGTTTTGATAGGGAATCGCGGCGTTTTTGAACAGGGCGTTCAATTTGAATACCGTTCCGTCGTATGAATAAGTTCCGGCGGTTTCCTGTGAACCTGCATCATTGCTTATTTTGACTGTACAGCGTCCGCCTCCTGCAAAAGCTATTTCGTAGGCGTCAAATGAACCGTTGTATTCTATGGTTGCCGTCCATGTTCCGGTAAATATTTCGGCGGCTGGGAACTTTGCGGCAAATTCGGCGGCAAAGGGTTTTACCTTTCTGTCGTATTCATCCCACGCGTTGATTTCCATGCGTGAAGAAAAGTGTATGCGGGCTGTTTCCACATTGAGCATTTGCGCCACGAGGTACAGTTTGCTGCCCAGCATATCAAAACTGCCCGTTATGAGGTAATCGGCCCCTATCATTTTTCCCAGCGATTTCATGCGGTCGAGGTTGGCGTAGTCGCTGTTTTGGAATTTTAATTCGGTTTTGATGCGCTCTATGTTGCGGCGGTCTACGATGTCTGCCCTTCCTGATCGTACCAATTCGTTGCGGAACAAGTCGGTCATAATGAGGGCGTTTTGCGCGGTGCAGTAGTTGTTGGATTCAAAGTCCAGTACTGCGGCTGAGGGTGTTGCGTACAGTATGGCAAGGCTGAAAATTGCCATTGCCACCAGAATGATTGTTCTTTTCATTGTGCGCTCCTTATGGCATCTTAGTGAAATCATAGTACCTGCCGCTCCCTCCAGCGAAATAAATATATTCGCTATAATCAAATTTTCCGTTAGTTTGCACCGTTTTTTTTA
>Ga0268262_10003341_pt1 | contig 17473 bp, 15 predicted proteins | sample TergutNc150P3_FD_190354 | JGI IMG/M metagenome (GOLD analysis project Ga0268262, IMG submission 190354) | Nasutitermes corniger P3 segment gut microbial community from laboratory colony in Florida, USA - Nc150 P3 (SPAdes) (version 2) | ecosystem: Host-associated > Arthropoda: Insects >... | reverse complement strand
CGGTAAACATAAAAAAATCTTTTAACACTAACTTTTAACTTATAATACATACTATTCCTGTATGTTTACATCATAATACAATCACGCTCATATTTCCTTTCGATTTACCTTGTCTATGCCTGTATTTTTTTTATCTTTTAATAAAGGGCCTTTTATTATGTTATTAGTTAATTAAAAGCAATTTAGTTAACATCGGCAATATACCATAACAGCGAAAAGGTACGGAACTCCATTTGTTATTGATAAAAACGGGAGGAAGAAAATGTGTATCAACAAACCGAAAATTTCCTTGAAACATCCCTTGTATGTACAACTGGCGTTTACCGTGTTTGCCTTTTTGATGATGGTCGTATTAAGCTGTATCTTTACCAATAAAATAGTACATACCAATTTGGTACGCAATGTGGACAGCGTACTGGATTATGTTGAATCTCAAATAAATTCCGAACTGCTTGAATCACACACTGTATTGGACGATTATGCCCAATCCGTAGAAAGTTTAATCTTAAGCGGAACCGACGCGGCAAAACTGACTGTTTATAACACGGATATTTCCAATCATTTACTTTCAAAAAACAAGGATACGTTCAGCCCTAACGGACCTTTCTGCTATATAGAAAAACTTCCCGGCGGACCAGCGTTTATCAACGGCATCGGCTGGAAAGCGGCAGACAATTGGAACCCGGCAGAGCGTCCCTGGTACAAGGCCGCTATTGCCGCCGCCGGCGATATAGCGGAAACAGAGCCGTTTACTGATACGATAACCGGCGAAACTGTTTTTTCATATTCACGCTGTATTTACGGCAGAGACGGAAGTTTTTTAGGCGTTGCCGCTATTGACGTAAGGATTGGAAATATCGGGGAAAGAGTCGCCAATACATCTCTTACAAAAGGCGGTTTCGGAGTACTGGTCAGTCAGGATTTAACAATAATAGGCCACCTGAATCATGATTTTGTCGGATTGAAAATGGATAATCCTGTTATCCCCCTTTCCTTTTTAACAGACGAACTGGTACGTACGGGAAAAATAACGGAAGCCGAATGGATTAACTGGAAAGGCGAACCTGTCGTCGGATTTTTCAGGACTCTTCACAACGGGTGGCGTTTGGGGCTTTTGTCGCCGAAAAATATGTATTTCCAGGCTGTAAACGAAATGGCGTTTATTCTTTGTTTATTGGGCTTCGCTCTCGCTGCGGTTCTGATAATTGTTTTAATCCGTGTTGACATGGCGAAAAATAAATCGAACAGGGAAAGCAGGCACAAAAGCGCCTTCCTGGCGAATATGAGCCACGAGATACGCACTCCAATGAACGCCATAACCGGAATGATCACAATAGGAAAAGCGGCATCCGACATTGAGCGCAAGGATTATTGTTTTAATAAAATTCATGACGCCGCCAACCATTTGTTAGGTGTAATTAACGATATTCTGGATATGTCAAAAATCGAAGCCAACAAATTTGAACTTGTTCCGGCGGAATTCGGGCTTGAAAAAATGCTGCGCCGGGTGGTGAATGTCAACACTTTCCGCATGGACGAAAAGCATCTTAAATTTTCTGTGAATATTGATCGTTCCATTCCCGGTACATTGATAGGGGATGATCAGCGTCTTGCGCAGGTAATTACCAATCTTCTCGGAAACGCGGTTAAATTCACGCCTGAACACGGAGCGATAAGCTTTACCGTGCGCCTTGCCGAAAAAGTAAATAATATGTATACCCTGCAATTTTCGGTAAGCGATACGGGAATCGGAATACCCCTTGAACAACAGGCAAAAATTTTCCAATCTTTTGAACAGGCGGAATCCAGCACAACCCGCAAATACGGCGGCACGGGTCTTGGGCTTTCGATCTCCAAAAGTATAATTGATATGATGGGCGGTAAGATTTGGGTTGAATCGGAACCAGGAAAAGGCTCCACCTTTATTTTTAAAGTTCAGATGGCGCGCGGAACGGAAGAAAGGCAAAAGCGTTTGTCGGATGTCAATTTGAAGAACATCCGTGTATTGGCCGTGGACGACGATCCCGATGTATTAACATATTTCTCCGACATAGCGCAGGGTTTCGGAATAATGTGCGATACCGCCAATAACGGAGAAAAAGCGCTTGAGCTTGTGGAAAAGAAAGACGGCTATCATATTTATTTTATAGACCTGACAATGCCGAACATGAACGGCATTCAGCTTGCGTGTGAATTAAAGTCCCGTAAACCCGAAAATTCCGTTGTGATAATGATTTCTTCTTTTGAATGGAGCGCTGTCGCCGAAGAAGCAAAATCGGCGGGCGTTGACAAATTCCTGTCTAAGCCCCTGTTCCCGTCAGCCATAGCGGAAGTTATTAACGAATGTCTCGGCGTTGACAAACAACAGGCTGAAAAAGCGCAATCAGCGAACATTGTTGGAATTTATGAGGGACGGCGCATACTGCTTGCCGAAGACGTGGAAATTAACCGTGAAATCGTGCAGACTCTGCTTGAACCGACACGTTTGGAGATTAACTGCGCCGAAAACGGCGAAGAGGCGGTTAAAATGTTTAAGGCCGCTCCCAACAAGTACGACATGATCTTTATGGATATACAAATGCCTGAAATGGACGGTTATGAAGCAACCAGGCGTATTCGCGCCATGAATGATTCACGGGCAAAAACAGTCCCGATAATTGCCATGACAGCTAACGTTTTCCGGGAAGATGTCGAAAAGTGCCTTATGACGGGCATGAACGATCATATCGGCAAGCCGATTAATTTTGATGAAATTCTGAACTGTCTGAATTCATATATGGCGGCATGAAAACAACTTGATATCATAGTAATCCTATGTTATAAATAGGGTATTATGGATATTAGCACGATTTGCGTACATGGCTGTGATAAAAAATTCGATGTAACAGGAGCGGTAGCCGTTCCGATATTCGCGTCTGCTACCTTCGCTCATCCGGGAGTGGGAAAAAGCACGGGTTTTGATTATTCCCGCTCGCTTAACCCTACCAACGTACATCTTGAAGAAACTGTAGCGGCATTGGAAGGCGGCAATTACGCCGTGGCGTTTTCTTCTGGCATGGCGGCGGTTTCGGTTTTAATGGAACTGTTTGCGCCCGGCGATCATATCATAGCCTCCGACGACCTTTACGGCGGCACATTCCGCCTTTTCAGGCACGTATCCGAAAAGAACGGCGTAAAATTTTCCTATGCCGCCTCGTTAAAGGATATGGAAAAAGAAATAACTCCTTCCACAAAAGCCGTTTTTATAGAAACTCCGTCCAATCCCATGATGCGTGTATTGGATATTGCCGCCGCCGCCGCCATTACAAAGAAACATAACACGCTTCTTATAGTAGACAACACATTCCTTACGCCGTATTTTCAAAGACCTTTTTCACTCGGAGCCGATATTGTCCTTCACAGCGGAACAAAATATTTGGGCGGGCACAACGATACCCTGTCGGGAATGTTAGTTGTAAAAGATTTTGACCTTTCCGAGAAAATAAGATTTCTCGCTAAGACGACAGGCGGATGCCTTTCGCCTTTTGACAGTTTCCTTATTATCCGGGGAATCAAAACGCTCGCTATCCGCATGGAGCGCCAACAGGAGACCGCCGGAAAAATCGTACAATGGCTGTTAAAGCAAAGCGCTGTAAAAAAAGTGTATTATCCCGGATTAAAAGATCATCCCGATTATGAGGTATCCCGCAGGCAGACAAGCGGTTTCGGCGGAATGATCTCCTTTTCCGTGAGCGACAGGCAAACGGCGGAACGCATACTTGAAAACGTAAAAGTAATAAAATACGCCGAAAGTTTGGGCGGCGTTGAAACTCTTATCACCTACCCCATGCTTCAAACCCACGCCGATCTTCCCGAAAGCGAGCGAAAAGCGCGCGGCATAGACGAGTGTCTTTTGCGCCTGTCCGTGGGACTTGAAGCCGCCGAAGATCTAATCGCTGATTTGGAACAAGCTATAGGGTAACTGTACATGAAATATAATTTTGACAAAATAATAGACAGGCGTAATACATACAGCATTAAATATGAACCAACATGGCGGGGAAAACCTGAGGACGTATTGCCTTTATGGGTCGCCGATATGGATTTCGCTGCCCCGCCTTGCGTGCAAAAGGCGCTTATACGGCGGGCCAAACATGGAATTTTCGGATACTCGGAGCCGGACGCTGAATTTTTTAATGTTATGCGCAAATGGTTTGAGACTCGCTTAAACTGGACTGTTGAACGTGACTGGCTTACGATTACGCCGGGAGTTGTAAACGCTCTGTACATCGCCGTCCGCTCTCTGACTCAGCCGGGTGACGGCATTGTTATACAACAGCCTGTTTATTATCCGTTTGAGTCGAGTATAAGGAAAACCGGACGGCAGTTGCTTGTCAACGAGCTTGTTTACTCGGGCGGGCGTTACGGCATTGATTTCGCTGATTTTGAGGAAAAAATCAAGCAGGCAAAAATGTTTATCCTGTGCAATCCGCACAACCCTGTCGGACGTGTTTGGAGCCGTGAGGAACTTACCCGCATGGGCGAAATATGCCTTCGCTGCGGCGTAACCGTTATAGCGGATGAAATCCACGAAGATTTTATTTTTAAAGACCAAGGGTCAGGGCACAAACATCTTGTTTTCGCTTCTCTTAACAAGGAACTAGAAAATATAACCGTTACCTGCACTTCCCCCTCAAAAACCTTTAACCTTGCGGGGCTTATATGCGCCAATATTTTTATTTCAAATAAAGAACTGCGTGAAAAATTCAAAGAAGAGTACGCAAGCTGCGGTTTAAGCCAGCCGGGCATAATGGGACTTGTTTCCTGCAAAGCGGCGTATGAAGGCGGAGCGGACTGGTTGGATCAGCTTTTAGTCTATCTCGCCGGAAATATGTCGTTTCTTAAAACATTTCTTGTTAACAATCTTCCTAAAATAAAACTTGTTGAACCCGAAGGAACATACCTGGCGTGGCTGGATTGCAATGAGCTTGGATTGAGCGCGAAAAAACTTGACGAAACGCTTACATATAAGGGAAAATTATGGTTAAGCGGCGGTCATACATTCGGAAAGGGCGGAAACGGCTTTGCGCGCATAAATGCCGCCTGTCCCCGTTCCGTACTTCGTAAAGCGTTGGATAGATTAAAAGGCATTGATTGGGAAAGCACTCAAAAAGCGCAGGAAAAAGAGTAATAAAGGAGGAGAGAATGAAAAGCAGGAAACTTTTTTTATTGATAACGGCGGTCTTTATAATTACAGCCGCTGTTTCTTTCACAAACTGCGCCGAAAAAGCTCACGCGCAGCCTGTTACTCAAAATCCATCAAGCAATACCACGGATCCCGCAGCGCCTGCGCCCAGGGCAAAAGTGTATTTTACAAGCGACATAAGCCCTGCCGGATTAATGGCGGTATACAAAGCTCTCGGACAGCAGCCTAGCGGCAAAGTCGCTGTAAAAATAAGTACGGGAGAGCCGCCCAACAGCAATTATTTAAGACCCGCCCTGATAAAAGATTTGGTACAATCGGTAAAGGGTACTATTGTTGAATCAAATACGGCTTACGGTGGAAAGAGGGCAAGTACGGCGGTTCATAAACAGACGGCGAAAGATCACGGCTTTACGGACATTGCGGCGGTAGACATTCTCGACGAAAACGGATCGATAAGCCTGCCTGTAAAGGGCGGCGCCAGACTGCGTGAAAATTTTGTCGGCGCTCATTTTAAAAATTACGAATACTTTGTCGTGCTTTCCCATTTCAGGGGACACGGAATGGGCGGCTTCGGCGGAGCAATAAAAAATATTTCGATAGGCATAGCGTCAGCGGAAGGTAAATCGTGGATACACACCGCCGGAAAAAGCAAATCGGGTTTTTCGGGAGATCAAAACGCGTTTCTTGACTCGATGGCCGAGGCGGGAAAATCCGTAGTAGACAGTTTGAACGGTAAAATCCTCTATATAAACGTGATGAACCGCCTCTCTGTAGACTGCGACTGCAACGGCAATCCCGCCGCTCCAGACATGCACGACATCGGTATCCTCTCGTCCCTTGATCCTGTAGCTCTCGATCAGGCCTGCGTAGACCTTGTATACGCCGCCCCCGACGGAAAAAGCCTGATACAGAGAATTGAATCAAGAAACGGAGTCCGCACAATAGACCACGGAGCCGAAATAGGACTTGGCAGCAAAACTTACGAACTTATTAAATTGTAACAAATAAATGTTTACAATAGGTGAAATACTTAAAAGAGAATTTATTTATCTTTGGTACTACTTCTCTATCCAGTTTGAACAGATTGTCTGGTACTGGGTATTGGGAATGGTATTGGGTTCCATTGTTTCCGTTTTCGGTAAAGAGAAAATTCATGCGCTCTTTGTTAGAATGCGGGATACGAAAATGGGCTCTTTCGGCGTAATACCCGCTTCCCTTCTGGGCATCGCTTCTCCTTTGTGCATGTACGGAACAATCCCCATCGCCGCTTCTTTTGCGGAAAAAGGCATGGCGGAAGAATGGATCGCTTCTTTTGTGATGTGTTCTATTTTGCTCAACCCTCAGCTTCTTTTTTACAGCGCCGCTTTAGGCATGCCTGCGCTTGTTGTCCGCTTTGTCTGCTGTTTTCTCTGCGGCGTTACGGCGGGTCTTTGCGTCAGAGTGTTTTTCAGGAAAGAGCCGTTTTTCAGGTTTACCAAATTTGAAAAGATGGCCAACCGGGACACAGACCCGAATCTGTTTATACGCCTCTTAAAAAACTTCGGAAGAAACATTATGGCGACAGGACCGTACTTTCTCGCCGGGATTATTCTTACCGCCCTTTTTCAGCGTTACGTGCCCCAGGAAGCTTTTGCGCTTTTATTCGGCAGGAACAGGGGCTTCGGCGTATTAATGGCGGCGGCTATCGGCGTTCCGTTGTATGTGTGCGGCGGCGGAACAATCCCGCTTCTGCGTGAATGGATGTTAAGCGGCATGACTTTGGGGTCAGCCTCGGCTTTTATGATTACGGGACAGGCGATGAAAATAACCAATCTGGGGGCAGTAAAGATAGTTCTAGGCTTTAAGCATTTTTTATTTTTTGTGCTGTTTACTATACTGTTCGCCCTGTTAAGCGGTCTTGTGATTGATTTGTTTTTATGATAAAATCAGTTAATGATTTATCTTAAGGCGATTTCCAAAAAATACGGGGAAGTTACCGCTGTAAAGCGGGTCGATCTTGCCATTCCTCCCGGCTGTATTTACGGAATTATAGGCAGAAGCGGAGCGGGGAAATCCAGCCTTCTGCGTGTTATGAGCCTGCTTGAAACGCCCGATACCGGGGAAGTGTACTACAGCGGACAACGGGTGGATACTCTGCGAGGCAGGGAACTGCTTGAACGGCGCAGAAAAATGGGGATGATTTTTCAAAATTTTAATTTGCTCTCGTCACGTAACGTGTCGGGAAATATCGCCTACCCTCTGGAAATAGCGGGACAGCAGCGCAAACTTATAGACAAGCGGGTTGACGAGCTTCTTGAGATGGTAGATATCGCCGACAAGCGCAAGGCTCGTTTGCGAGAGCTTTCAGGCGGACAGAAACAGCGGGTGGCCATAGCCCGAGCTTTAGCGGCAAACCCGGAAGTGCTGTTCTGCGATGAGGCGACAAGTTCCCTTGATCCGCAGACAACCCGCTCGATACTCGCTTTAATCCGTGACCTTCAACAGCGGCTGAAAATTACCGTAGTGCTTATTACTCACCAGATGGAAGTTATCCGGGAGATATGCCATGAAGTAGCGGTAATGGACGCCGGGCTTATAGCGGAAACGGGGAGCGTTGCCTTAATATTTGATTCGCCGAAAACTGCTGCGGCGAAGGAGATGTTTCATGCTTAATGAAAAAATAATAGATGTATTATCCATGCTGCCTGTGGCGACGCTGGAAACGGTGTACATGACCTTTGTATCAACTGTTTTCGCCTGCATCCTTGGATTCCCCTTGGGAGTATACCTCTTTGTCACATCCCCTGCCGGCCTTGCCCCCCGGCGTGTGCTGTATAACGCTCTTTCCCGAATCGTCAATTTATTCCGCTCCCTTCCGTTTATCATCCTGATGATCCTTTTGCTGCCTTTTACCCGGCTGATCATCAAAACCAGTATCGGACCCACGGCGGTAATTATCCCCCTTTCAATAGCCGCCGCTCCCTTTGTCGCCCGTATCGCCGAATCCGCCCTGTCCGAGGTTGAACAAGGCGTGCTTACGGCGGCGCGCGCTATGGGTTCGACCAATTTTCAAATTATCCGCAAGGTGCTAATCCCCGAAGCCATGCCCTCTCTTGTTTCCGGCCTTGCCCTGACCATCATCAATTTAATCGGCTATTCAGCGATGGCGGGCGCTATCGGCGGCGGAGGCTTAGGAGACATAGCTATACGTTACGGCTATTACAGGTTCAGAATAGAAGTAACAATCGGAGCGATTATAGTTATATTGATACTTGTGGAATTGGTTCAAATTATAGGGACGGCCGTCAGCAGGAGTATATTGGCTAAACGGTAAAATTACTTCATAATCCTCTTGACAAGTTTTTCGTTTTTTTCTATAATCCTATTAAACACATAGGAAATGTGTGTATACTATTTAGAGGAGAGAAACTATGAAAAAAATGGCTAGCCTGCTTATAGCGGGCGTATTGGTTTTGGCCGCTATACAAACAGTTCAGGCCAAAGGTATCGAGGAACAAAATTCCCGCCCTGTTCTTTCGGTAGGGGCAACGCCTGTTCCCCACGCGGAATTGCTTAACCTGATCAAAAGTGATCTGGCGGCAAATGGATACACTTTAAAAGTGGTGGAATTTACAGATTATGTACAGCCCAATGTGGCGGTAATCGCCGGAGACCTGGACGCTAATTTCTTCCAGCATATTCCGTATCTGGAAACCAACGCTGAATGGTCGTCAAAATTGGTTTCGGCGTTCGGAGTGCATGTTGAGCCTTTTGGGTTATATTCGGCAAAACACAAAAGCATCAGCGCTTTGCCCAATGGCGCTACAATCGCCATTCCAAATGATCCTTCCAACGGCGGACGTGCCCTGCTTCTGCTCCAATCAAAGGGACTTATCACACTTAAAGCCGGGGTGGGTCTTACAGCGACTCCGCGCGACATTACAGCCAATCCAAAAAATTTCCGCTTTAGGGAACTTGAAGCCGCTCAGCTTCCCCGCTCCTTGCAGGATGTGGATGCCGCTACGATCAACGGTAACTACGCCCTTGGAGCCGGTCTTAATCCCGTAAAAGACTCGCTTATAATCGAAGGAGCGGATTCTCCTTATGTTAACATCGTGGTAGTGCAGAAAGGAAAAGAAAAAGATCCTCGCATTATAGCGTTGAAAAACGCTCTCCTTAGCAAAAAGGTAAAAGATTATATCGACAGTCATTACGGCGGCGGCGTTGTGTCGGTTTTCTAAACATGAATGTTTTAGATCTTGTAGGGAACACTCCGGTTATCGAATTGAAAAATATTTTCAAACCGGTAAACGGAGTTTCTCTGTTCGCTAAAGCGGAATATTTTAACCCCAGCGGTTCCGTTAAAGACCGAGCCGCTAAAGCTATGATGTTACACGGCATAAACTCGGGGCAGCTTACCAAAGATAAAATTTTATTGGATTCCACAAGCGGCAATACGGGCATAGCTTATTCAATGTTCGGCGCTGTCCTTGGTTACCGTGTAAAACTGTTTATGCCGGCAAACGCCAGCGAGGAAAGAAAGAAACTTATGCGGGCTTACGGCGCTCAAATTACGGAAACAGACCCGCTTGAAGGCTCAGACGGAGCGTACAGAATAGTAATGAAGTTAGCTGAAAAAGAACCTGAGAAATATTTTTTTCCAAATCAGTACGACAACTTTGAAAACCCCCGCGCTCATTATGAAACAACAGGAGTTGAATTGTATAACCAATGCAAACCCACGCATTTTGTTTCGGGAACAGGCACTTCGGGAACTTTTATGGGCGTCTCCAAAAGATTAAAAGAAATTGATTCAACCATTCAAATCATGCTTATGCAGCCCGATTCCCCGTTTCACGGCCTCGAGGGAATGAAGCACATGGAATCCACGATAACGCCTAAAATTTTTGACAAGAGCATTGCCGACTTGCACATAACGGTTAAGACGGAAGACGCCTACAAAACTGCCCGCCGTCTTGCCGCCGAAGAAGGCGTATTTGCCGGGATAAGTTCCGGCGCAAACGTATTCGCCGCTATGGAATTGGCAAAAACACTGCCTTCAGGCTCAAGGGTGGCGACAATTCTGTGCGATAATGGCAGCCGTTATTTATCGCAGCCTTTATGGAAAGAGATATAATGCTTTGTCTTTCTTCCGAATTGGAAAAAAAAATAAGAGAGGACGGAGAAGCCGCCTATCCCAACGAATGCTGCGGCGTTCTAATAGGCGAAGTTGATAACGCCGGAGTAAAAACCGCCAAGAGCGCTGTAACCATTGATAACGCGAGGAAAGACGGCGAACAATACCACCGCTTTCTTATAACACCGGAAGACATGATGAAAGCGGAACAAACCGCCAGATCGATGAAACTTGACGTTATAGGCTTTTATCATTCTCATCCCGACCATCCTTCGGCTCCTTCGGGTTATGACAAAGATCACGCCCTGCCCTTTTACTCGTATGTGATTGTGTCGGTGGATAAAGGCAAGGCACAGATTTTTACCAGTTGGGAACTGACGGATAACAGAAGTGATTTTGTAAAAGAAGAGGTTAATTAAGTTTTTAATCTATACGGCGTTTATATTATTTTTCAATAAATCTTTTTTCTATATATTCTATTATTCTTTTGCCTAGCCGCCATTATTAAAATGATCCTGTAAATTATTAGATTTAAATTTTAATCCGTATTTTGCAAATATTGTATTACGAATAATACACAAATCGTTTTTATTAAAATTTATCAATTGATCTACATATTAATATTTGTTTATCAAGTTATTTTTATTTTCCACTATAACCGATATATATTACATAATTTCCAAAACGCTAAAAAGCAAAAAAACTGCCCTGTCATTATTAAAAAATTTATTGGCAAATGTTGATATTGCCGCTGTTACCGGTAATGAAATACATCAGGCTATCAGTTTGGATTGGGACGATTTTGAAGATGCTGTGCAATATACCGTAATTATCCAAGACGCAATACTCAAAATTTATTATAACACATAAAAAACAGGCCGGCATATACCAATAAAAACAGAAATAATAAAAACTTTTTCATTTTTTCTCCCGGAAATATTTTTCTTAATAGAAAATTATCCGGAACCTGAGGTTTACGAATAACTCCATTATTTATAAAAAATACAATGGAAGCGGAGTGTATTTATATCATCTTTTGGGTTGATTCCGGGTTGATTTAAGGTTGATTTTTTGTTGTTTGAGGAGTATATCCGTGAAAAAGCAATGAGACGGCGGCAATACTTGAAACGCCTATAGTTTGATAAATATGTATTAGATGGGTTTTTACCGTACTGACAGAAATATTGAGGGCGGAGGAAAGTTGTTTGTGCCTGACATTGCCTGCGAGTATCGCTTCGATAACTTCCAATTCACGCCTGCTCAAAAGCTGAATGAATGGCGTGTACTCAGCCTTTGGAATTTCGGTTATATTTGAAACGGCTGTCAAATTATCCGCAGTCAATCGTGTATACAGATAAAATAAAAACAGTATTATTGCCAAAAAGAACGTGCTTATAGAAGCGGAAGTTAAAAAAGAAATAGACATTATGTTTAATATATCCTCATACCATGCGAGAATTGCCAAAGGGAATAAAACGAACAACAGGTTGAAAATCACATAAAGCATAAGAGGCGGTTTTAATTTTGTTTCACACAGCCAACGAGCGGCAAAAAAACAGCAGACAGCAATGACAACATTGTTTAAGAAAATACTGCCGTAATATATGTTAGGGTTTTTCTGAATAAATTCCACATAACTTAGAGTATTAATAAAAGGGGAAACTACAAAAAATATAAAATGACTAATGGGCAAATGCGCTAAATTAATGATACTAAACGCGAATGAAGCTGAAATAAGCGCCCTTAAACGGTTATTACCTAACAGAACGAAAGTAAGAAGATAAAGAGCGATATGAATAACAGTAATGTCAATAAATGTGGGGGAATTCACTTGCTCAAACATAAAGAATCTCTGCCATAACAGGGAAAGAGGACGGCCCATTATTACCGCCGCTAAAAGAGCAATAGACCTCCAGTGAGAAGCGGGCTTATTCAGTTTATAAAAAAGAGGATAAAATCCTATTACGCAAATAAGACTTATAAAAAAACTTGGAATGGTTTAACTCCTTTATACAAAAGATATATGCTACTTCCATAATTATGAAATATAATATAACATACTAAATAAAGTAAATCAAAGGGGGTACTAATTGATAAAAATTCTTATTCCTTACGCTCTAAGAGCGTTTACCGAGCGCAGCGCTGAGGTGGATGTTCAAGGCGGCACTGCGGGCGAGGCGGTTAACGCTCTCGCAAACGCCTACCCTGCTCTTAAAACCCACCTGTTCACGGAAGACGGACAGCTTCGTGATTTCATCAACCTGTTTGTAGGCGGCGCTAACATCAACAGCCTGCAAGGGCTGAACACGCCGGTTGCGGATAACGGCGAATTGATGATTGTCCCCGCCATAGCCGGCGGCTCAGGCGATAATACCGGCGCAGAGCTTACCAACGAAGAAATAGGGCGATACAGCCGCCATTTGCTTTTGCCGGAGATAGGTGTTGAGGGGCAAAAGAAATTAAAGGCGGCGAAAGTCCTCCTTATCGGCACCGGCGGCCTTGGCGCTCCGCTTGCCCTGTACCTTGCGGCGGCAGGCGTAGGGACAATCGGACTTGTGGATTTTGACGTTGTGGACGAGTCAAATCTTCAGCGGCAGATTATTCACAGCACACGAGATGTCGGCAGGCCAAAAGTAGCGTCGGCAAAGGACAGAATCAAAGGGATAAATCCGCTTGTAAATGTAGTGACGCATAACGAAATGCTTACGAGCAAAAACGCTATGGAGCTTTTTGCAGGTTACGACATTATAGCGGACGGAACCGACAATTTCCAAACCCGCTACCTTGTAAACGACGCCTGCGTATTTTTGAACAAGCTGAACGTCTACGGCTCCGTGTTCCAGTTCGACGGGCAGGCGACTGTTTTCGGAACTAAAGAAGGTCCGTGTTACCGCTGTCTCTACCCTTCTCCGCCGCCGCCGGGACTTGTCCCATCTTGCGCCGAAGGCGGAGTTATGGGAGTACTGCCCGGCATTATCGGAACAATTCAGGCGGCGGAGACGATTAAGCTGATTGTAGGCGGAGCGAAACCGCTTATCGGGCGTTTGCTTTTATTTGACGCATGGCGCATGTCGTTCCGTGAGTTAAAACTTGATAAAAATCCCGATTGCCCCGTATGCGGAAAAAACCCCACTATTCACGAATTAATTGATTACGAACAATTTTGCGGTTTGAAAAAAAACACCGGCAGTAAACCTGTAGATACCATAACCGCTCTTGATTTAAAAAAACGGCTTGATAACGGAGATAAAATTCAATTTATAGATATACGAGAACCGCATGAAAGAGCCATTGTAAAATTCCCGGACGCTAAAGTTATTCCGCTCGGTCAGCTTGAAAGACGCATGGAAGAATTAGACCCGTCTATAGACGCTGTGTTTCTGTGCAAAATCGGACAGCGAAGCATTTTGGGAATACGAACTTTGCAGGACGCAGGCTACAAAGGCAAACTGCTTAACTTGCAAGACGGTCTTAACGCCTGGGCAAGAGACGTTGACAAAAGCATGCCGGTGTATTGAAATTTATATCATTTTTTAATTATTTTAATATCCGTACAATTATCCTCTCTTAAAAAAGTTTATATCCTTGCTTAATTCCTTTTTTTTCTTATGTTTTAATTGATAACTTTAAAAAGGGGGTAAAGTGCTCGTTAAGATTCCGAAAATAATAAAGCGCCCTCTTTATTTACAAACTCTGTTTACCATTTTCGCCTTTTTTATGATGGTTGTCTTAAGTTTCCATTTTACAAACAAAATAGTAAGCAACAACCTTGTTCGCAATGTAGACAGCATGCTAGAGTATGTTGAATCCCAAATAAACTGTGAGTTGTTTGAATCCTGCACGATATTGGATTATTACGCGCAATCCATAAAAACTTTAATCCTGCGGGGAGATGACATGGCGAGCCTGATTTCTTATAACAGGGATATTACCGGAAATTTGCGGATAAATGAGAATCTGTCTTTATGCCCTAACGGACCTTACGGCTATATCGAAAAACACGAGGAAGGACCTTTCCTGTTAAACGGCGTCGGCTGGCAGCCGCCCGGCGGCTTTCCTATTACAGAGCGCCCGTGGTACAAAGCGGCGCTTGCCGCCAACGGAAGTCTTGCGGAAACAGCGCCGTATACGGACGCTATAACGGGTGAAATCATTTTAACATACTCCCGCTGTATAACGGACAAAGACGGCAGCCGTTTGGGCGTTGCCGCTATTGATATACGGGTAGGCCATATCGGAGAAAAAGTCGCCAACACAACTTTTATCAAAGGCGGTTACGGAGTTTTGATCAGCCAGGATTTAACAATAGTAGGCCACATGAATAAAGATTTTGTCGGAATGAAATTGGACGACCCGGTTATCAATATTTCATATATAACCGATGAATTATTACGCACGGGAAAAATTACAGAGGCAAAATGGTTTAACTGGAAAGGCGAAATGGTCGTCGGCTTCTTCAAAACTCTTTCCAACAATTGGCGCTTGGGTCTTTTGTCGCCAAGAAAACTTTATTATCAGGAAGTATACGAAATGGCGTTAATCTTAAGCGTGTTGGGCATAGCGTCAGCGTCTATCCTGATTATTGTTCTGATCCGCATTGATTCGGCGAAAAACAAGTCGGACATGGAAAGCAGGCACAAAAGCGCGTTTCTGGCGAACATGAGCCACGAGATACGGACTCCAATGAACGCCATAACGGGCATGATCACTTTGGGAAAAGCCGCTTCCGATATTGAGCGCAAGGATTATTGCTTTGAGAAAATACAGGATGCTTCTAGCCATCTGTTAGGTGTAATTAACGATATTCTGGATATGTCAAAAATCGAGGCCAATAAATTTGAGCTTGCCTCGGTTGAATTTGAACTTAAAAAAATACTGCAGCAGACGGTAAATGTCAATAACTTCCGCATGGAGGAAAAGTATCAAAAATTTTCGGTTAATATCGACAGTTCCATTCCCCGTACATTAACAGGCGATGATCAGCGCCTTGCCCAGGTTATCGCCAATCTTCTTGGAAACGCCGTTAAATTCACGCCGGACTACGGTTCTATCAGCCTTGACGCCCGTCTTGCCCAAAAAGAAAATAATATCTGTACCCTGCAATTTTCCGTAAGCGATACAGGAATCGGCATAAGCCCGGAAAAACAGGCGAAAATTTTCCAATCCTTTGAACAGGCGGAATCAAGCACAACCCGCAAATACGGCGGTACGGGTCTTGGGCTCGCTATCTCCAAAAGCATAGTGGAAATGATGGGCGGCAAAATTTGGGTGCAATCTGAACTAGGAAAAGGTTCCGTATTTACATTTACGGTTCAGATGGCGGGCGGAACGGAAGAAAAGCGAAACGAATGTTCCGGCGAAGACAAATATCAGGCGGAACAAACGCAGTCTGCGAACATTGAAGGCATCTTTGAAGGAAAGCGCATTCTTCTTGCCGATGATGTTGAAATAAACCGTGAAATTGTTCAAGCCCTTCTTGAACCTGCAAAACTGAAAATAGACTGCGCCGAAAACGGCGTTCAGGCAATACAAATGTTTGCCGCTTCTCCCGAAAAATACGACATGATTTTTATGGATATACAAATGCCCGAAATGGACGGCTACGAAGCCGCCCGGCGTATCCGGGCTATGAATATTCCCCATGCCAAAACTGTCCCGATAATCGCCATGACAGCTAACGTATTCCGTGAAGATATTGAAAAATGCCTTGAGGCCGGCATGAACAGCCATATCGGAAAGCCTGTTGATTTTCAGGAAGTTATCACGAAACTGCATTATTATTGGAACATACGGGAGGCAGGCTCAAAGACGGCATAAAAAAAGGACGGGCAAAACCCGTCCTTAAAAAGCTCTCTCATAGTATGGCGGTTGCTCCGCCTCGCAGGCTTAATTGTAGCCCATGTCGTTAATGCGCTCCATCGGCGACACAATTTCTGTTACACGCACGCCGAAGTTCTCGTCGATAACCACGACTTCGCCCTTGGCTATAAGTTTATGGTTAACCAAGATATCTACAGGCTCGCCCGCCAGTTTATCCAGCTCAATGATGGTTCCTTCGCCCATACCCAATATTTCTTTGATAAGTTTACGGGTGCGGCCGAGTTCTACGGTCATCTCCATAGAGACATCCATGATAAGGCCGATATTTCCGGCTTCGTGCGGACCAAACCGCGGCTGCATCAAACTGGGGAATTGAACAGCCTGTACATTTGTTGGCCCCATATTGGACGGCATTCCGCCTCCCATTCCCATTCCGGGCATTTGCATTCCACCCATTCCGCCTCCCATGCCCATTCCGGGCATTTGCATTCCACCCATTCCCGGCATTTGCATGCCGCCCATTCCCGGCATACCGCCGGAAGGCTGACCTGAAATACCGTTTAAACCCGTAGAAATATCAGTTGCGGGTGTTGATCCTAAAATTTCCCACATTTTATGCGGTTTGCCGTCTCCCAAATCCAGATTATAGTTCATAACGGCAAAACCGCCGGCCGGAAGGGCAGCAGCCGCTTTCGGCACATTCGCCGCCGTGGGAGACGCAGCGGCTATAGATTTGTTTCCTGTTTTATCGGTTAATGAGGTGATCTGGGTTCCCACCATCTGGGAAACAACTTCCCCCAATACCGACATTGCCATATCGTCAAGCTGAATGTCTTCTTCCTTGGTCATTAAGGTTGCTATCGCTCTGGCCGAATCTTCGGGAAGAATAAATATGTGTTCTCCGGGGAAACCGGAAGTATAGTTAGCTGAAATAACTGTTACCTTGTCAGGCAGTTCGCCTAAAAATCCGTCCCTGTCCGAAGAAGACGCCTGCGGAGGGGAAAGGGTAACGGTAGCGCCTGTAAGGGCGGAAAGGTTGGAAGAAAGAGCGTCTGTTACGGAAGAGAAAAAACCTTTAAGAGCGCCGATGTCGTAATCGACAGAAGCAGCCGCAGGAGGCGCCATTGTGGCTGCCGGAGAATGACCGCCGCCGCCGCCCATAGCCGATGAGTCTACACCTGCCAATAATGCGTCTATTTCATCCTGAGAAAGGGCGCCATCGCTCATCATAATTCTTCTCCTTCTGATACGAGCTCTTCAAACTCTTCCTGTCCAAGCTCGGCAATCTTCTGCGTTATCTGCACCGCCATTTTCTTTCCAAGTACGCCGGGGCGGCACAGAAACTTTTTCCT
>Ga0268262_10003340_pt1 | contig 17481 bp, 14 predicted proteins | sample TergutNc150P3_FD_190354 | JGI IMG/M metagenome (GOLD analysis project Ga0268262, IMG submission 190354) | Nasutitermes corniger P3 segment gut microbial community from laboratory colony in Florida, USA - Nc150 P3 (SPAdes) (version 2) | ecosystem: Host-associated > Arthropoda: Insects >... | reverse complement strand
CTTTCACAACCCTTAACACAGGAGCATCACTATGAAGACACATAAACTGAACATCAATTTCAGCCTTTTCAGAACGGCATTAGCGGCGGTGTGCATCGCAGCAAGTATGGCGTTCGGCGCGCCGGCGCAAATCGGGAGTTCCAATACTAATTGGGAACTTACGGGCGGAGTGCTGACAATCAGCGGCACGGGCGCTATGCCGACGAATTTTACCAATAGCGGCGACAATATCCCGTGGTATGCCCAACGAGCGAGTATTACCAGCGTGGTTATTGGAGACGGCGTAACGACTATCGGGCAATACGCTTTTTCCAATTGCACGGGATTGACATCGGTCACCATTCCTGCTTCCGTCACATCTATCGGAAATTACGCTTTTTACGGTTGCACGGGATTGACGGCAATAAGTGTAGAAGAAAGCAATGCAAACTATGCCTCTGACAACGGGGTGTTATTCAATAAAGCAAAAACAACGCTGATTCAATACCCTGCCGGAAAAACAGGTGCTTATACCATTCCTGCTTCCGTCACATCTATCGGAACTCAAGCTTTTAGAGGCTGCACGGGATTGACATCGGTCACCATTGGCAATTCCGTCACATCTATCAGAGATAGGGCTTTTTCCGGTTGCACGGGATTGACATCGGTCACCATTCCTGCTTCCGTCACATCTATCGAAACTTACGCTTTTTACAATTGCGCGGGATTGAAACAAATTATCAGTCGGAAAGAAACACCGCAGACGATAGACGCCGATGTGTTCGGCAGCGTCCCCGCCGCGAACGTTAGATTATTTGTTCCGGCGAGCGCGGTGTCCGCTTACAAAGCCGCAACCGGTTGGAGTAATTTTAGCGCTAAAACAGAGGCGATTCCTTTTACGGTGAAAGCCGAAATTGCCGTAGGCGAAAATCTTGCAACGTTTGACGCAGGATATACGGGCGAAAAAGTAATAACTGGGACAAGCGACAACGCGGTGGTGGTTGTAGAAAACGGCAAAATAACTGCGGGCGCGGGCAATACGGCTATGATTACCGCGACGTTGAACGGCGGCTATTTTAGCGACGTTTTTGAGGTGGCGGTAATTAAGGGTAACCCCACCGTCACCTGGCCCACAGAGGCAACAATAACCTACGGGCAAACCCTCGCCCAAGCCGCGTTCACCGGGGGAAGCGGAGCGGGCACATTCGCGTTCACGGAAAGCACCACGAGCCTAACCGTGGCACAGAGCGGCACATCGTATCAGGTAACATTCACCCCCACGGATGCGGCTAACTACAACACCATAACGCAAAACGTGGCAATAACAGTAAACAAAGCCACCCCAACAGCCACATTCCCAACGTCCGCCTCCATAACCTTCGGGCAAACCCTCGCCCAAGCCGCGTTCACCGGGGGAAGCGGAGCAGGCACATTCGCGTTCACGGAAAGCACCACGAGCCTAACCGTGGCACAGAGCGGCTCGCAGCACCAGGTGACATTCACCCCCACAGACGCCGCAAACTACAGCACACGCACGCAAAACGTGGCAGTCACGGTGAACAAAGCCTCAGACTTGGAAAACAACTCCCAAATTTTTCACCAAATCTCAGCCTCAAACACAAACACCCACACATACGACCTAAAAACTTTAACACTCAACAAAGCCGACCACGGCACACTGGGCTACTCGCTGGCAGGGGCATTGGCTGGCAGCGACCCAACCATCCTAGCCGACATCTCGCTTGACGGCAATGGAATACTATCCTACAAAGGCGCAGGCAAAACAAGCGGCACAGCAACGCAAGCAATCACCATCACAAGCCAAAACTACGAAAACATCACCGCCACCATAACCTTTGAGGCAACCGCCAAAGAAGAAATAGCCATCACCGTCACAGAAGTCAACAGCTACACATACGACGGCAACCCCAAAAGCGGCTACACCGGAGCCGCCACCGCCCCGCCATACACAGGCGAGCTGGTTTACGAATGGGCAGGCACAGGGCACAGCCAAGACGACACTCCCCCCACAAACGCCGGCGAATACACGCTAAGGATAACCCTCCCTCCCGATGCCCCTTACATAGGAGCCAAGAGAATTGAGTTCACCATAGCAAAGAAGCAAATAGCCAAGCCAGCCGTCACAAATACAAACCTCGCATACACGGGCAACGAGCAATCAGCGGGCATAGCCGCAAACGCCGCCTACACCGTCACGGGCGACAAAGGCACAGCCGCGAACAGCTACACCGCAACGGTAGCGTTGAAAGACAAAGCCAACCACGAATGGGCAGACGGCACAACCGATGACCTATCGTTACCGTGGGCGATAGCGGTGAACACCCCGATAATCCCGCAAATAGCAACAGGCAGCATCCGTGTGCAAGCAACAGCCAACGCCATAACGCTGGAAAATCTGCCGAGAAACACAAAGGTACAGGTGTACACCCTGCAAGGCAAACAAATACACTCCGCCAATTCTGAAAATTCTCAAATTCTGAGAATTCCGGTTCAGACAAAAGGAATATATGTGGTGAAAGCAGGCAACCAAACCCTGCGCGTAACAATCAAATAACGGTAGGGGCGTTGTATGCAACGCCCCCACAACCACACCTATGGCAAAAAAATAGCGCAAATTCCCCGCTAAAAACGGGGAATTTGCTATTTTATATGCGTTTACCCCAAAATTTTGCCCCTTGCCCTTGACAAAGGTTTTGAAATTTTCTATATTTATAAGCCCTATCAAGAGGTAAAGCTTCCTCTGCCTCTTGGTTAAACCCTTGAAATGCTTAAAAATAGGTATTTTGGGGTAGTCAAGAAGCAATAACCTTCTGGGAAGAAGAGGTATAGTATGGCAAAAGAGAAATTTGAGCGGACAAAGCCGCACTGCAACATCGGGACAATAGGCCACGTTGACCACGGGAAAACGACCCTGACGGCGGCCATCTGCACCACGCTGGCCGCCAAGGGGCTTGCGAGCGCAAAGAAATTCGACGAGATAGACAACGCCCCGGAAGAGAAAGCCCGCGGCATCACCATCAACACATCCCACGTTGAGTACCAGAGCGAGAAGCGCCACTACGCCCACGTTGACTGCCCGGGGCACGCGGACTATGTCAAGAACATGGTGACGGGCGCGGCCCAGATGGACGGCGCGATTCTCGTAGTCGCCTCCACTGACGGGGCTATGCCCCAGACCCGCGAGCACATACTGCTCGCCCGCCAGGTGGGAGTCCCCGCGATAGTCGTGTTCATGAACAAGGTGGACATGGTTGACGACCCTGAGCTTCTGGACATAGTGGAGATGGAAATCCGCGACCTGCTCTCCAAGTACGAGTTCCCAGGGGACAAGACCCCGATAATAAGAGGCTCTGCCCTGAAAGCCCTTGAGGGCGATGCGAAATACCGCGAGGCCATAATGGAATTGATGAAGGCGTGCGATGAGTTCATCCCGCAGCCAGTCCGCGATGTTGACAAGCCGTTCCTTATGCCCATAGAGGACGTGTTCGCCATAACAGGCCGCGGCACTGTCGCCACAGGCCGCATAGAGCGCGGCAAAGTGTCTTTGAACGACAAGGTCCAGCGCGTTGGCTTCGGCGAGACCAAGGAATTCGTTGTCACCGGAGTTGAGATGTTCCGCAAGTTGTTAGATGATGCGCAGGCCGGTGACAATGTGGGCTTGCTTCTCCGCGGCGCGGAGAAGACGGATGTAGAGCGCGGCCAGGTTCTCGCAGCCCCCGGCTCAATCACCCCCCACACCAAGTTCAAGGCGCAGATTTATGTTCTGACCAAGGACGAGGGAGGCCGTCACACCAATTTTGAGAACGGCTACCGCCCGCAGTTCTACTTCCGCACCACGGATGTGACGGGCAGCATCAAGCTGCCGTCCGGCGTTGAGCTTGTTATGCCGGGCGACAATGTGGAGATAGAGGTAGAGCTTATAGCGCCCATAGCCATGGACAAGGACTTGCGCTTCGCCATCCGCGAGGGCGGAAGAACAGTAGGCGCTGGAACTGTTGTAGAAGTTATTAAATAGGAAAAAAAATTATGGCTTCTAAAATTAGAGAACTCATCACGCTGGAATGCCCCCAATGCAAACAGCGCAATTACGATTGCGACAAAAACAAGAAGAAACATTCTTCTCGTGTTGAGTATAAAAAATATTGCCGCTTTTGCAGAAAGCACACAATTCATAAGGAGACTAAGTAGGTGAAATACCGAAGGCTAATGGCTCAATTGGTAGAGTAGCGGTCTCCAAAACCGCCGGTTGGGGGTTCGAGTCCCTCTTAGCCTGTGAAGGAGTTTTATGCAGAGTTTTCAAAGATATATTCGCGATGTGATAGCCGAGCTAAAGAAGGTTACTTGGCCCACGTGGGAAGAGCTTAAAGGCTCAACTATGGTCGTTATATTTTTCAGCATCATTATGGGTTTTTATGTAGCGATTATTGATTTTGGCTTATCTAAACTAGTAGGAAAGTTTTTGGAGTAGAATTTTTTTGGAGCATTTACAATCATGGATTTAGCTTGGTATTCGGTAACGACTTTTTCTGGACAGGAGCTTAAGGTGAAGCAGCTCCTCGAAGCCATGATTGAACGTGAGCAGGCTCAAGAATTATTTGGGCGCATTGAAATCCCTCACGTAAATGAAGAGCATATTTTAACAAAAAAAGGCAAAAGAGTGGTGAAAATTGAAAGACGCAATCTAATACCCTCTTATGTATTTATACAGATGGTTTTGAACGACCGCACAAGGCATTTAGTCCAGAGCATTCAGGGCGTGACAAAATTCGTCACCATAGGCAATAAGATAAAGAAAATTTCCGAAGAAGAGATGATGGCAGTGCTGCCTCGCGATAATGGCGAAATAGGGGAATTGCCAACCTTGGAAATACCTATTAAAGAAGGCGATTCAATTCGCATTAAAGAAGGCCCGTTCAAAGATTATACGGGCGTTGTAGAGGAAATTCTAAAAGAGCGTAGCAAATTAAAAGCTATGGTAGTTATATTTGGTCGTTCCATTCCCGTTGAGCTTAACTTTTCTGAAGTTGAGGTTTTATAGGCGTGGTTCAAACTTTGAAATGGAGAAGTTAAAGTGGCAAAGAAGATTACAGGTTACATAAAATTGCAAATTAAAGCCGGTGCTGCAAATCCAGCTCCGCCAATAGGCCCGGCATTGGGTTCAAAAAAGGTAAATATTGCTGAGTTCTGCAAGCAATATAACGCTCGCACGCAATCTATGGGAGGTTCAATAGTTCCTGTCATAATAACCGTGTATGCAGACAACAGCTTCACTTTTGTGACAAAAACTCCGCCAGTTCCATCTTTGATAAAGCAAGCTGCAAAGATAGAGACCGCTTCTGGCGAACCAAATCGCAAGAAAGTAGGTAAAATAACTATGGCACAGGTAAAAGAAATAGCTAAACTGAAAATGCCGGATTTGAACACCGTAACTTTGGAATCCGCAGAAAAAATGGTAATAGGCACAGCTCGTTCAATGGGCGTTGAGGTAGCATAATGATTAGAAGAGGAAAAAAATATCGTGCACTAGTCGCATCTTACGATACAAAAGCTTTCTACGGCATAGATGATGCTGTGAATATTCTGAAGAAATCACAGCTTAAATTTGACCAAACCGTTGAGCTGCATTTCAATCTAGGTGTTGACCCAAAACATTCCGACCAAATGGTTCGCGGTACAGTTGCTCTGCCGTATGGCACGGGCCGCAAAGTTCGCATATTGGCATTTTGCAAAGAGAACATGACTCAAGCCGCTATGGATGCGGGCGCGGATTTTGCCGGAGGCTCGGATTTGGTTGATAAAATTTCCGGCGGCTGGCTGGATTTTGATGCGGTGGTTGCCACCCCAGATATGATGGCGGTTCTCGGAAAAGTAGCCAAGGTTTTAGGCCCTCGCGGTTTAATGCCAAGCCCAAAAGCTGGAACGGTTTCCCCCAATCTGGCTCAGGTTATAAAGGAGCTTAAAGCAGGTAAAATTCAGTATAGAATAGACAAAGGCGCAAATGTTCACGCTCCTGTTGGCAAACTTTCCTTCACGGGCGAGCAGTTGCGCGAAAATATTCTTTCGGTCATAGATTCCGTGAAAAAGAATAAGCCGCAAACTTCAAAGGGCATTTATATAAGGAGTTTAACCTTAACGGCAACTATGACCCCATCGGTTCGCCTAGATATGGCACTAACAAGGTAGGAAGCATTATGGAAAAATCCGGCAAAATATCAGCACAGAGACAGAAAAAGCAGGAACTAATAGATTCCACCGCTAAAGATTTTTCAGCAGCGGCTTCAATTTACCTGCTGAATTTCAACAAAATAACCGTTGCCCAAGATAACGCCTTGCGTATGAATTTGCGCAAAAAAGGCATTGTTTACAAAGCGGTAAAAAACAGATTGATAAAAGAAGCCTTCAAAAAGGCGAACATAAAGGGCTTGGATTCTTACCTTAAAGGCGCTACCTCCATTATGCTGGGCAGCGCGGAAGACCCAATGCTCCCTGCCCGTGAGATTGTTGAATTTCACAAGGCAAGCCCCGAAATTTTAATCGCTAAAGGCATTTCGCTGGATGGCTCTTCCTTAAAAGGGAGCGAGCTGGAAAGTCTGGCAAAGATGCCTGGCAAAAATGAAATTCTTGGTCAAGTTATATCCTTAGCGCTTTCACCGGGTGCAAATTTGATAGCTCTTATCAAAGGCCCTGGTTCAAAGATTGCGGGGCAAATAAAGGCTTTAGAACAGAGACTGGAAACGAAGTAAAACATTCAAAACGGAGAAAATCCTATGGCTACAGATGTCAAAACACTAGGCGACCAAATTGTTGCCCTCACGCTTTTAGAAGCAAAAGCATTGGCTGATTACCTTAAAGAGACTCATGGTCTTGAGGCTGCCAGCGGCGGCGCAGTTGTTATGGCTGCCCCTGCTGCAGGTGGTGGCGGTGCGGCTGCTGCGGAAGAAAAAACAGAATTCGATGTTATGTTGGTGGATGGCGGAGCACAGAAACTAAACGTGATTAAAGTTCTGCGCGCAGCTGTTCCTGGGCTTGGGCTAAAAGAAGCGAAAGATTTGGTGGACAAAGGTAATGCGCCTGTGAAAGAAGGTGTTGCCAAAGCCGAAGCTGAAAAGCTGAAGAAAGAGCTAGAAGACGCCGGAGCAAAGGTCACGCTGAAATAATGCGTGCCTATAGCAAAAATACCTGTTCAAATAGCCTACGCGAGTGCGTAGGCGTACATAAATCTTTTTTAAGGCGAGGTTATCCATGATAAAACGGAAATCCTACTCATCTAATGAGTTCCGTTTGGAATTGCCAGATCTCTTGGAAATGCAAAAGGTTTCTTACGAACGTTTTTTGCAAGCAGGAATTCCTGCAAAAGATAGGCGTAACGAGGGATTAGAGCGTGTATTTCGCGATGCTTTTCCCACGTCCGATGCGAAAGGGCTTTTGGTTTTACGTTACAGCCACTACACTTTGTCTATGCCTAGATATTCCGTTAGGGAATGCAGGGAGCGCGGTGTTACCTATTCTCGCCCTTTGATAGTTCATTTGGAGCTTCAGACCTTTAAAGAAGATGGCGAAGAAAAGAAATTGCAAGACCAAGTTGCAAACGATGTGTTCTTTTGCGATTTGCCCATTATGACCGAGAACGGTACTTTTATAATAAATGGCGCTGAACGAGTTGTTATAAGCCAGTTGCACCGCTCTCCGGGTGTCAGCTTTGATTCCGAGCAGCTCCCCAGCGGCAAGATGATTTATCAGAGCCGCATTATACCAAACAGAGGTTCTTGGCTTGAGTTCAATACAGAGAATGATATTCTTTATATGCTCATAGACCGTAAAAAGAAATTGCCGGCAACTGTTCTTTTGCGTGCTATTGGCCACGAAACAAATGAACAGATTTTAGCGCTTTTTCACACTGGCGAAAAGCTGGAATTGAATGCGAGCGAAGAATGTTTTTCCGCCTTGGCAAACAAAGCGCTTTTCAAAGATGCCATCAGCCCGGATGGAGAAGTGATAGCCATTGCGAATACCATTTTGAACGCAGAAACCTGCCAGAAATTGCTTGATGCTGGCATAAGCGAAATTGAAGCGATAAAGGAAAATCTGGAAGAGGATAATCTAATACACAATACTTTGGCAAATGATATATCCAAAGACGGCGAAAGCGCAATGGAACGCATTTACCAAACCACAAAGCAACAACAAGACCGCGTGGACGCGGCGGTTGCGAAAATTCATTTCAACGGTCTTTTCTTTGACCATCGCCGTTACGAAATAGGCGAAATAGGCCGTTACCGCTTGAATTCAAAAGTTTATGTGAATGCCGAACAACAAGTTCCATCTGGAGATGTTATGACGCTCACAACGGACGATTTTATAAACGTTATTCGTTATATGATAGGTTTATACAACGCCGAAGAAGGCTACTCGCTGGATGATATTGACCACTTGGGAAACCGCCGCATCCGCTCTGTGGGCGAATTGGTTGCAAACCAAATATCCATAGGCATAAGCCGTATGCTCCGCTCCGTTAGGGAGAGTTTTTCTTCCCGTGAAAGAGAGGGCGTTTTAACACCAACAGAGCTTGTAAATTCCAGAACCGTGAACAGCATGGTTGCCGCATTCTTCGGTTCAAGCCAGCTTTCGCAGTTTATGGACCAGATAAATCCGCTTTCCGAGCTTACCAACAAACGCAGAATTTCCGCTCTTGGCCCCGGTGGTTTGTCCAGAGACAGAGCGGGCTTGGAAGTGCGCGACGTTCATCATTCACACTATGGCCGCTTGTGCCCAATAGAAACGCCAGAAGGCGCAAACATCGGTTTGATAAATTCGCTTGCCACATTTTCCATAGTTAATCGTTTTGGCTTTATAGAAACTCCTTACAGAATTGTGGGGTTATTGCCCTTCAAGGATAATTCTGGCAAAACTTATGAATTTCCGGAGGCAAAATGGCACGCCAACATAATGAAGAGTTTTTTTGGCAGCATAAACCAGCAGCTTTTAACTCAAACGGAATTGAGCGAAAATGAGATAAAAAACACTCGCAAAAAATTCTCAGGCAGGCAGTTGGAGCTTTTTGACTTATTCTGCAATAAGAGTTTTGAGTTTGATTTTGGAAACGAAAGCACAATAATTAAAAATGGCATCACCATAGGTGTGTATAAAAAAGGCGATTCCAAACCCAAGGCAGACTGGATACAGCAGGGCCTCACTATACAAATGGTGGTTTCCGATTGGATTGTTTACTTAACCGCTTACGAAGAAGACCATTACAGAATTGCCCCGGCAAGCACTATTTTAGATTCAAAAACCAAAAGATTTACAAACGATTTTGTTTTGGTCAGGGCAGAGGGCGATTTCCCAAGCCTGCCGAATATAAATGAAATGTCCGTAGAGGACATAGAAACCCAAAGAATTGATTTAATGGACGTTTCGCCTATGCAGATTGTGTCCGTTGCGGCTGGTTTAATTCCGTTCTTGGAACACGATGATGCAAACCGCGCGCTTATGGGTTCTAATATGCAAAGGCAGGCTGTGCCTCTATTGCGTTCAGAAGCTCCTATTGTTGGAACGGGTTTGGAAAAAAAGGTTGCTCTTGATTCGGGAACTTTGGTCAGAGCAAAAAACGATGGCGTTGTGACTTATGTAGATGCCGTTCGCATAGAGGTTTTGAGGGATAAAGGAAACGAAAATTACGAAACCATAGGCTCGCCTTCACACGATGTTTACGACCTCAGAAAATTTGAGCGTTCCAACCAGGATTCTTGCATAAACCAAAAACCCATTTGCAAAATTGGGGACAAGATAAAAGCGGGCGAAGTTTTGGCAGACGGTGCTTCCACCGATAATGGCGAGCTTGCGCTTGGCAAAAACATTCGCGTTGCATTCCTCCCGTGGAAAGGTTACAACTACGAAGATGCTATAATAATTTCAGAAGAATTGGCCATTAAAGATACCTTCACCTCCATACATATTGAAGAATACGAAATTGAGGTCAGGGAAACCAAGCGTGGCAAAGAGGAAATAACCAGAGATGTTCCCAATGTGAGCGAAAAAGACCGCAGCCAGCTCGGCGAAGACGGCATAGTTCGCATAGGTGTGGAAGTTCGCCCTGGCGATATTTTGGTAGGGAAGGTTACGCCAAAGGGCGAATCTGAACTCACTCCAGAAGAAAAATTGCTCCGTGCAATTTTCGGTTCAAAATCCGGCGATGTCAGCGACTCTTCGCTGCGTGTTCCGAGCGGAGTTAAAGGCATTGTGGTGGACACCCACGTGTTCCAGCGCAGAGAACAGGCAAAATTGAAAGACGAAGAATTAAAGCTACGCGAAGAGCTTGCAGGCAAAATACGCTCAATAGCTATAGATTTTTCCGAAAGGGTTAAGATGATAGAGGAGGCTCGCCATCCAGAACTTGCTCGTCTGCTTTTGGATAAAACAAGCGGCGATGTTCGCAATGGCATAACAAACGAAATTGTAGTTGCCGCAGGCAAAAAATGGACTAAGGAGCTTTTGGAAAAAACGGATTTTTCGCAGTTCGCTTCCGGCTCTGTGTTCTGCGATGATGCTCTCGTTCAAGAAGAGGTTAATTCGTTGCTCAACATAACCAATCGCCGTATATCAGAGCTTAATGACTTAAAAGAAAAAGAGATAGATAAAGTGAACAAAGGCGATGAGTTAAAACCCGGCGTGTTCAAAGTTGTCAAAGTTTACATAGCCAAAAAACGCCGCTTAACCATAGGCGATAAAATGGCAGGCCGCCACGGAAACAAAGGCGTTGTGTCTAAAGTGGTATCCATTGAAGATATGCCTTTCACCGAAGATGGCCGCCCGGTTCAAATACTTTTGAATCCGCTTGGCGTTCCGTCTCGTATGAATGTGGGGCAGGTTTTGGAAGTGCATCTGGGTTGGGCTGCTATCGCGCTCGGCTTGCACGTGGAAACTCCCGTGTTCAACGGAGTTTCTTTCAGCGACATAGAAAAGGAACTCAAAAGAGCCTATATTGCAAATCCAGTTGTCAAGGTTTCCGAAAGCTCCTGGATAGAAGCGGAGAAAAAGGAGTTTAAGGAAAAGCACGGAAAAGACATTCCAAAAGACGGCATAACCGGCAAAGCAACGCTTTACGATGGCTGCACCGGAGAACCTTTCTTAAACGACGTCACCATCGGAACAATGTATATGCTAAAACTCAACCATTTGGTTGAAGATAAAATACACGCTCGCTCCACTGGCCCTTATGCGCTTGTAACCCAGCAACCTCTCGGCGGAAAATCGCATTCTGGAGGTCAGAGATTTGGAGAAATGGAAGTTTGGGCATTGGAGGCTTATGGCGCGGCATACACGTTGCAGGAATTGCTCACCGTTAAATCCGATGATGTTATTGGTAGAAATAAAATTTACGATGCCATAGTTAAGGGTGAGAATCCGCCTGCATCTGGAACGCCGGAAAGTTTCCGCGTTTTGGTGCGCGAGTTCCGCTCTTTAGGTTTGGATATTAAAGTCTCGGAGGCAGAAAATGCTTGAAGAATTCAACGGTTCAAATAAAAGCGTAGCTGAAATTTCCATTCAGTTGGCTAATCCCGAAACTATTCGCGAATGGTCTTACGGCGAGGTCACCAAGCCCGAAACTATGAATTACAGGTCTTTTAAGCCGGAAAAAGACGGCTTGTTCTGTGAAAAGATTTTTGGCCCTTATAAAAACTGGGAATGCAACTGCGGCAGGTATAAAAAGCAGCGCTTCAAAGGCGTTATATGCGACCGTTGCGGAGTTGAGGTTACAAATTCCAAAGTTCGCCGCGAACGTATGGGGCACATTGAGCTTGCCATTCCAATAGCTCATATTTGGTTTTTCAAAAATCAGCCTTGCATAATAGGAAATCTGCTTGGAGTTTCCGTAAAGGATTTGGAAAGGGTTATATACTACGAGCAATATATAGTTATAGACCAGGGCAATTCAAAATTCAAAAAGAACCAGATAATAACAGAAGAAGATTTTGAAGATGCAAAAAAAGAAGGGATAAATTTTGTAGCTGAAATGGGTGCTGTAGCCATAAGAAAAGTTTTAGGCGAGGCAAATTTGAACTTGGATGAGCTTTCCAAAGAATTATCTGTGCAGGCAAAGGAAAACGGTTCAAAGAGCGTTAAGCAAGAAGCTCTTAAACGCCTTAAATTCATTGAAGCGTTTAAAAAATCCCCTAATAAACCCGAATGGATGATTTTGGATGTTCTTCCGGTTATTCCGCCGGATTTGCGCCCTCTTGTGCAATTGGATGGTGGCCGCTTTGCTACGTCGGACTTGAACAATTTTTACAGAAGGGTTATAAACCGCAACAACCGCCTTAAAAAATTAATTGATGCGCGTGCGCCTGATATAATTTTGCGCAATGAAAAGAGAATGCTGCAAGAAGCCGTGGATAACCTTTTTGATAGCGATCCAAAAGCCAAAAAGAAAGAGAAGATGAAATCCCTCTCCGAGCTTTTAAAAGGCAAGCAGGGACGTTTCCGCATGAACTTGCTAGGCAAGCGTGTTGATTATTCTGGCCGCTCCGTTATAGTTGTTGGCCCCGAGCTAAAAATGCACGAATGCGGGCTTCCAAAGAGAATGGCGTTGGAACTTTACAAACCGTTCATAGTTCGCAAGATTATGGGTGAAGAGGGTTTGGCAAATACGGTTCGCCACGCTAAGAAAATCATAGATTCAGAAGACCCAAAGGTATGGGATATAGTTGAGCCTATAATAAAAGACCATCCGGTTATGCTAAACCGCGCACCAACTTTGCATCGTTTGGGCATACAGGCTTTTTATCCAAAATTGATAGAAGGTTCTGCCATACGGTTGCATCCTCTTGTTTGCGCAGCGTTCAACGCAGATTTTGACGGTGACCAGATGGCGGTGCATTTGCCGCTCTCTTTTGAAGCGCAGTTAGAATGCAGAGTCTTGATGCTCTCTTCCAACAATATTTTGCATCCGGCATCCGGGCAGCCTTTGGCTGTTCCATCTCAAGACATAGTGCTTGGACTTTACTATCTCTCAAAAGTGCGCCCAAATGTAAAAGGCGAAGGAATGGCTTTTGGCAGCGACCAAGAAGTAATTCAGGCTTATGAGAACGGCATTGTGGACTTAAACGCAAGCGTAAAACTCCGTTTAAATAAAGGCCGCAAACTTTACCGCGGCGCTTTAGATTACGACACCAAATGCGAAAATGAAATTGGCGAAGAAGTGATAGCAAAAGCTGGCGTAAAAGTTGAATTCTTGACATTGAAAGAAGCCAGCCGCATAAAAACTTCGGTCGGAAGAGTTATTTTAAACCAAGCAGTTCCAAATATTTTGGGTTATGCAGATGATACTTTCTCCAAAAAGATAATTTCAAAATCGGTTGATGATTTGTACCGCAGAAGCGGCAATCACGTAACGGTTGACTATTTGGATTCCTTAAAAGACTTGGGTTATAGATGGGCATCAAAAGCAGGTTCGTCCGTAGCTATAGCTGAAATGGTTATTCCACCGGAAAAGCAGTCTTTGCTGGATGAGGCCACAAAAAAAGCTAATGAAATCAGAGACCTTTACGACCAAGGCGCGGTTACTGATGGCGAACGTTACAACCAGATAATAGATTTATGGTCTGGCGTAACCAATGATATGGCTATTAAGCAATGGGATTTGCTCTCAGGCGATAGAGATGGTTTTAACCCTCTGTTTATGATGGCAGATTCCGGCGCACGTGGTTCAAGGGAACAGATTAAACAGCTCTCTGGAATGCGTGGCTTGATGCAAAAGCCAACCAGAAAAATAGGTGAGCACGAGGTTATAGAAAACCCAATCACAAGCTGCTTCCGCGAAGGTTTGAATTCTTTGGAATACTTTATTTCCACGCACGGAGCGCGCAAAGGTCTATCTGATACGGCTCTAAAAACCGCAGATGCTGGTTACCTCACACGCCGCTTGGTGGATGTTGCGCAAAATTTGGTTATCACCGAAGAGGATTGCTGCAAAATAGATATTATCTCTGAACGGGTGTCTGTTGAGTATTATGAACGAGTAAAAGATACTTCCGAAGGACTTAGCAATTTTACAAAAAGGCTAAAAGGCTATGTGGCGGCAAACGAAATTTTGAACCCTGCCAGCAAAGAAGTTTTGGTGAACAAAGGCGAAGAGCTTGAAAAAGAAGTTTTGCGCAAACTGATGTTCGTTGGGATAAAATTTATTGACGTTATAAATTATGAGCAACTCGGCAAAAAAGTTCTCGGCGTAATTGCGGAAAAAGCTATTCTCGGAAAAGACGGGAAAACCATAATTCCTGCTGGCGCTCCCATAAATAATTCAAAGCTGAAAGAGATAATAGACTCCGGTATCAAAGGGCCTATTCGCCTTGTTGTCAAAGGCATTGTCTGTTCTGCGTCCAAAGACGGCGATAGCATTGTTCAACCCCTTGGCGAACGTATTCTGGGCCGCATTTCCCTTAAAGATATTAAGCACCCTGTAACCGATGCTCTGTTGGTTTCCAAAGGGGAAATGATAGAAGAAAAACATATTCCAAAAATTATGGATGCGGGCATAGAAGAAGTTGCTGTACGCTCCGTGCTAACTTGCAATTCACCTCTTGGTGTTTGCGCAAAATGCTATGGCAGAATGTTAGCTTCAGGTCGTTTGGTGGACTTAGGCGAAGCGGTTGGCGTTTTGGCAGCTCAGTCCATTGGCGAGCCGGGTACGCAGTTGACTCTCCGTACTTTCCACATAGGTGGTGCATCCAGCCGCATAACGGTTGATAACAATAAAAAGGCGATTGTGGATGGCAAAGTTTCTCTTGAAAATAGCGATGAAATAGAGTATAAAGGCTCTGACCTTGAGATAAGCCGTATGGCGGAGCTTGTGCTTATAGACACAAATGGCATAAACCGCGGTCGCTGGCAAATTCCTTATGGCGCAACGCTTAAAGTAAAGAACGGCGACACAGTTAAAAAAGGGGCTTTGCTCTACGAGTGGGACCCTTACAACAGCCCTATTATAAGCACGGTTGCCGGTAAAATTCAGCTTTTGGATTTTATTGAAAAAACAACCTACTTGTCAAAGGTTGATGAAACAACAGGCATAGAAACTTGGACAATAATCAACGACAAAAGAGGGCGCAAACGTGCATCCGTAAATGTTGTGGATAACAACTCAGTTGCAGGCCATTTCTTTTTGCCGGATGGCGCAATTTTAACCGTCCGCAGCGGCGATACCATTGTGAGCGGCCAAACCATAGCCAAACTGCCTCGCATAGTTGGCAAAACAAAGGATATAACAGGCGGCTTGCCACGGGTAGCCGAATTATTTGAAGCTCGCGAGCCAAAAAATTCCACGATACTTGCCAATGTAGATGGCATTGTATCTTTTGGCGCGGAGAAGAGTTCCGGGCAGATAGTGATAATCAAAAACGAACATTCAGAAGAAGAGATAATGGTCCCGCACGGGAAGCATCTCTTTATTCACGAAGGAGATAAAGTTCGCAAAGGGCAAGCCATAACCGAAGGTTCTACAAACTTGATGGACATTCTGCATATTCTTGGAGAAGAGGAATTGCAGAGGCATCTTGTTGACGAAATTCAAGCGGTTTATCGTTTGCAGGCTGTTACCATTTCCGATAAGCACATAGAGTGCATAGTTCGCCAGATGATGAGAAAAGTGACAATTACCGATCCGGGTGATTCAAGATTCTTAACAGGCGAAGATGTTTCCAGAATAGAGCTTCGCTTGGAAAACAGCAGATTGCAGGATGAAGGCAAAGAAGTTGCCGCAGCAGCTCCACTATTGCTCGGCATAACAAAAGCGGCTCTTGCTATGGATAGCTTTATAGCAGCCGCTTCCTTCCAAGAAACCACCAAGGTGTTGACCAGAGCCACCATATCCGGTTCAAAAGACAAATTGCTCGGCTTAAAAGAAAATGTGATAATGGGCCGTTTAATACCATCTGGAACGGGAGCTTTGTACTTGCGGAACATAGAAGTAAAAGATTCTGACGTTAAAGACGAGTCTTCTGCGGAAAATTCTCGCAATAGCTCTTTTTCGGAAGATGATTTTGAGGATATAGACGATGAAATCGGATAAAGCCTTGTTAAAAAAAACTATATTAGAACCAGCATTTAGGAGAATCTAGAGTGCCAACCATTCAACAATTAGTGCGCCTCGGTCGTGAAAAGGTTAAAAACCGTACAACAGCTCCAGCGCTTAAAGCCTGCCCTCAAAAACGCGGAGTTTGCAGCCGTGTTTATACCACAACGCCTAAAAAGCCCAATTCCGCTTTGCGCAAAATTGCCCGTGTGCGTTTGAGCAATAAGATGGAAGTTACGGCTTACATACCCGGTGAAGGTCACAACCTGCAAGAACATTCCATTGTGCTTATACGCGGCGGACGTGTTAAAGATGTGCCCGGTGTTCGCTACCACATAATTCGCGGAACGCTTGATACGCAAGCTGTGAACGGTCGCAAACAGGCTCGTTCACGCTATGGTGTTAAAAAGAAAGCTGCTGCGGCAGCTACAAAGGGTGGGAAAAAATAGGAGAAATATATGTCTAGAAGAAGAAAATCAATACATCGCTCGATTTTGCCCGACCCTCGTTTTAACTCAACTTTGATAACAGAATTAGTTGGCGTTGTTCTCAAAGAAGGGAAAAAAACCATAGCCGAGCGCATAGTATATACCGCTCTTGAAGAGATGAATAAAAAAATTTCCGGTTCAGAATCCATTATGGATAAATTTCACCTGTGCCTTGAGAATATCAAGCCTCACGTGGAGGTTAAAACTCGCAGGGTTGGCGGAGCAAATTATCAAGTTCCCATTGAAGTTGCCCCAGACCGTGCCAAGGCTCTTGCGCTTCGCTGGCTTTTGATGGCGGCTCGCAAAAGAAATGAGCAGAATATGGCTCTGCGTTTGGCTGCCGAGCTTGTTGCCGCAAAAAACAATGAAGGCGGCGCGGTTCGCAAAAAAATAGATACTCATAAAATGGCGGAAGCCAATAAAGCATTTGCGCACTTTAGGTGGTAGAGTATGCCGCGCGTGGTTAAACATCCCGGAAAAACGCTTTGGATAAGCTCTTATGTGCCCGAAGCTATTCGCGGTTTATACACCACGCTCAGGCATTTTTTGCGTGGTTTTTTTAAGTACGAAACTCTGCCCACCATTCCATACCCCACCATAAAACCGCCAATCCCAGAAAACTATAGGGGCAAGCATCGTCTGCTAAAAAGAGCAGATGGCTCTACTCGCTGTGTTGCCTGCGGAATGTGCGCCGCCGCCTGCCCAGCTCGTTGCATAAAGGTGGATGCAGGCGAATCTCCAAACGGGTTGGTGGAAAAAAAGGCAGTTCGCTTTGAAGTGGACTATTTGGCGTGCGTATTCTGCGGCCTTTGCGTAGAAGCGTGCCCGGTTGACGCCATAAGGATGGACACCGGGGAAACCTCTTTTGTGCACAGCTCACGGGAGAAGTTTGTGGTTAAATACGTTTAACGCAACATTTTTCTA